>Ga0209988_10002848_pt1 | contig 11439 bp, 7 predicted proteins | sample N075metaG_FD_183115 | JGI IMG/M metagenome (GOLD analysis project Ga0209988, IMG submission 183115) | Deep subsurface microbial communities from Kermadec Trench to uncover new lineages of life (NeLLi) - N075 metaG (SPAdes) (version 2) | ecosystem: Environmental > Aquatic > Marine > Ocean trench... | reverse complement strand
TACATATACGAAGTTACCCGAAGTGTTTTACGAGCGGGTGCAACCAACACCCTTTCCGAATCCCTATGTGGTAAGTGTGAACCCTGGAGCTGCGGATTTGCTGAATTTGGATCCAGGGGAATTGACGCGGCCTGACTTTGCAGAATATTTTTGTGGAGCCAAATTGCTGCCGGGGAGTGATCCTATTGCGATGCTCTATTCAGGACATCAGTTCGGACAGTATGTCCCGCAACTTGGAGACGGGCGGGCGATTTTGTTGGGTGAAATCAAAAATGAACAGGGCGAACCATGGGAACTGCAACTGAAAGGTTCCGGACTCACGCGATTCTCGCGGGATGGTGATGGTCGAGCCGTATTACGTTCAACGATCCGTGAGTACCTCTGCGGGGAAGCTATGCATGGACTCGGTATTCCCACGACTCGAAGTTTGTGCATCGTGGCCGGCGAAGAGATCGTCTTGCGGGAATTGCCTGAACCAGGGGCGATGCTGCTACGCATGGCTCCGTCGCATGTTCGGTTTGGATCGTTTGAAGTCTTTTTTTACCGCCACCAGCATGAGTATCTGAAAATATTGGCTGACTATGTGATCGATCATCATTATCCATATGTCCGTGAGGCCGAAAATCCCTATGTGCGACTTTTGCATGAAGTGGCAATGCGGACTGGCTATTTGGTTGCCCAATGGCAAGCGGTGGCTTGGGCCCATGGGGTGCTGAATACGGATAACATGTCCATTCTGGGCTTGACGCTGGATTATGGTCCGTACGGATTCATGGAACAGTATGATCCCACCTTCATTTGTAATCAGTCTGATCATCAGGGCCGGTATTCCTTTCAACATCAGCCGGATATTGGCTATTGGAATATTCGCGCTCTCGCCCAGGCTTTGTCTCCTTTGATTGATGAAGCGGCCATTCAGATGGCGCCGGACTTGTATGAACAGGCCATGCTTGAGAAATATGCGGGGTTGATGCGTGGTAAACTTGGGTTACTTGAAATCCACGCGGGAGATGACAAATTGGTCACAGATCTTTTGAATCTGATGGATTCCAGCCGAACCGATTACACGACATTTTTTCGGGCCTTGGGAGATTTTCAGCAGGATGTGCCTGCTCCCAACGCCAATCTCCGTGATTTTTTTCTCCATCGGGAAGTATTTGATGATTGGATCGTCAGATATCGTGAACGACTGCAGGCAGAGAAAAGTCAAGATGTTGAACGAAAAGTTCAAATGGATCAGGTGAATCCCAAGTATGTTCTAAGAAATTATTTGGCCGAACGTGCGATCCAATTAGCCACACGGGAGAAAGACTATTCAGAGATCGACCGACTCCTGAAACTGCTGAGTCATCCATTTACGGATCAACCAGGGATGGAAGCCTATGCCATGCCCACACCGGATGATAGCCCGTCAATCATTATAAGTTGTTCTTCATAACGAAAAACGGGGAAATACAATGGGAAAAAGAAGTAGAATCTTGCCGCAAGGCAAAGGGTCAGGCGAAGTCTTCCTTCCATTTCACGCTTCACGCCTAACGCTTCACGGATTCCCTTTCCCTTCTCACTTTCTCCTTTAAACATTCCTCATGCGACTGATCTTCATATCCGTTATCTTGATTGCGCTGGTAGTAGGCCCACAGCTTTGGGTGTGGTGGGTGTTTCGGCAATACCGGCAACCGCGTGAAGATTTACCTGGAACCGGCGGTGAACTAGCGCGTCACCTGCTAAATCGATTTGGTCTGCAAGAAGTGCGCGTTGAACCGACGCCCATGGGCGATCATTACAATCCCGAAACCAAATTAGTGGGTCTGCTCCCTCAACATTATAGTGGCAAATCTTTAACGGCTGCGGTCATTGCCGCCCACGAGGTGGGCCATGCCTTGCAAGATCATGATGGGTATGCGCTTCTGAAAGATCGTACGCACTTAATAAAATTTGCGCAGAAAGCCGAAAAAATCGGATCGTATCTCATGCTGGGTATTCCTATCTTGGCAGGAGTGACACGCGCTCCCGCCGTAGGCCTTGCCGCGTTGATGGTGGCTCTTGGAACCATGAGTGTGTCCGCGTTGGTCCATCTCATCACGTTGCCAGTGGAATGGAATGCCAGCTTCCGCCGAGCCTTGCCGATTCTTGACGAAGGGGGATATTTGGCCCCTACAGATATGGAAGGCGCCAGACGTATCTTAAAGGCCGCCGCCTTGACCTATGTCGCCTCTTCGCTGTTCAGCCTCGTGAATATGTGGCGATGGATTCGGTTGATCCGCCGGTAATTGAACCTCACCCCAACCGTGCCCTCTCTTCAAGGCCAAGCCTGGAAGGGCGAGGGAGCTTTGCAATGTCTCAGCTGGCCCTTACTCTTCTTTTGAGATGAGATCTGTTTTCAGCTTGGAAAAGTTTTCGACTCTGAAAGATGGAAGTGCGTAGGCCCAGCCTTTGACTCGTTGATTCAATGAGTCAACTTCCCTCTGAACTTCTTCCGGTGTAGTAAGAACAGAGTCTTTCTCTGGTGTTTCAACATTCGCGACCTCGTCGCCCTTCTCCGTTTCCTCTCCTTCAGCCTTTTGACCGTCTTCCGGTGTGGAACTCAGCTCCGAGGGTTGAACCAGATTGGCGTCGAACTCTGCGGAGAGCTTGGCCCACATATATTCATCGTGTTTGGCAATATGAACGTGCAACCGCAATCCATCGAATGTTTCTAAGACTACGGACACTCCCGGGTTCGCCGAAAAATCCACCTCGGCCTGTGGCTTCACATCTTCCAATGACAATTGGACCAGCGTACCCACCACATTGTTCACATTAAATTGCGAGGAGATTCTAAATCCAGCGGGAATCGAGTCCAGGGAAAAATCCAGATCATCCGGCTTGGCCTTTGAGAGATGCAGCGTCTCACCCTGTGGATGCGTCACCGTCACTTGACGAACACGTTTAGTCGTAAAAGCCGTCACTTCTTGATCCAACCATTCGCCCGGCACGGTCTCTAAGGGCAGATTGCCGATAACCAGCCATGTCCGGGGATCGTCCGGTTTCCGCACATAGATATCGCTCATTCGCGGATTGCCTTTTGCCGGCTTCTGGTTCCCCACCACCAGTTTCGCCGCTTCCGGATTGTCCGCTGTTTTCAACGTCACCATCTTGGATGTGGAGCCTTCCTCCCCATGATCCTGCAACCCCAGGCGATCATACAATTCCGGGGTCTGAGTCTTCGGTTCAAGAATACGCAGACCGGCTAACCCGACAATCGTCTTTTTCACTTTTTCCACATCGGCACGATATCCGGATTTTTCTTTGACTCCCCATGCGTGCTCACCCCGCACCAAGGTCATCGTCTGTTCATGCGTTTCAATCACGACTTCATTGATATCATTGACCAGACTCATCAAATCAGGAAACACCGGTTGACCACTTTGTGGAAGACTGGAAGAGGGTTCACGGTTGACAAATACGGCCAAGACAATACCGATAATCGTGATGCCGGCCAACAGACCTATCGTTGTAGACTTCATACACTTCCTTTACTGTTATGTCAGATGTTCTCTCAAAGGACCATGGAGATGATTCGTTCTATGCCGATTTTCTCCGAATGCGGGAAGAACTGATCCATACCCCCGCAATACCAATGAGTACCGGCACGAGGCCGATATTGATGAATTTGACCCAGCTTTCGACGCTCTCAATATTTTTACTCAGTTCATGTTGTACGCTGCGTAATTCCTTCCGGACTTGGACCAGGTCCTGCCGGAATGTTCCCATGGCTTGTTGTTGCTCAGCGCTCATGATCATGGTGCTGCCTTCGGGCTTTTGACTTTGCAAGTCCTGAAGCTTGGCTTCCGTGGCTTTCAAACGTTCTTGCAGGGCTTGTTCTTTCTGACGGAATTGCTGCTCCGCATCTTGTTGCAAGGCCCGTAACAAGGTAAATGGGCGTGAATAGCCTGCCCGACTTCTTACGCTAATCAGATCATTGCTTCCAGTCAGATTATCCAGCGCATTGGTCACGAAGGTTCCATTTCCTGACGTCGGAATCCCAATCCGTTGACCGAAGAAATTTTGCACCTGAGCCCAGAACTTATCCTGCAAGATATCGGTATCTGCCACCACAATCACATTGATGGAATCTTTCGATTCAGCAAGGTGAGGTTGAGACGGCTTGTCATCGGAATCAATTGGAGGTACGGAGTTGGGATCTCCATCTTTCGCAGGTTCTTCTGGTTTCCCATCAGGAAAGGCTGTCTTCACCTTTCCCGTCACACGAGCTGCCACAATCATTTTTTCGCCTTCCGGTTTGTAGCTGCTCAAAATTTTACGAAGATCCGGCATAAACGATAGGAGTGAGGCGTCGATTTTCATCGCTGCTTCATCGGATTGGATCAAGGGAGTGAGTTCTGTTCCAACGTCGCCTTTTTTTTGCAGAATCCCGGCAGACGCGATGGTGATCGTCGGCACTTGCGCAGTCACCACATCGTCTTGGCTGAAATGTTCCTGACGAAAATCTATCCACACGGGATAATCGATGACTTGCATCCGCGACTGTTGCTGAATTTGCACCTTCTTGGCCAAAGGCAAATCCCCCAACACTTTGCCCTTAACCAATTCCAAGCCCCATGCCTCAAACAGCTTTGGAAGATCCGAATTCCGGGCACCGCCTCCACCCATCGGATTCATGGGATTGCCTCCCCCTCTGTCCGATTCGGCGAGTGGATCCACAAAGATCATGGCATGCCCGCCATTGAGCACAAACTGGTCAATGGCATAGAGAGTCGAATCACCTAATGCTTTGGGATGCACAATCATTAACACACTCACATCATCAGGGATTTCCGTGGCAGTCGTTTCAATTTTCTTGATTTCAAACATCTGTTCAATGTGCGTGACAATCAACCACGGCGGACTGCCACCAGGCTGCGGCATAAAGGACATGCCACCCGCCCCATCAATGGGCAGCGTGCTGAGTAACCCCAAGACTTTTTTCTTGGGATTGGCCAGGGTATGAATCATCTTCGTCAAATCATATTCTAAAAACTCTTCCCGCTCCGGTTGAAAAAAAGGTATCACCTCCAAATCGTCCGTTGAACTAGTTCCCACCAACCCGAAATAAAATTGCGTGCTGCCGTTATCTAATGGAATACCCTGCAGACCATAAGCCACAGCGCGATCTTCTTCTTCGGAAAACGGTTCCGGGTCCATCACCTGCAGCAACAATTGACTTCCGGCCAATTGCGCATATTCCTCCAGCATTTCCTGAACCCGTGTGGCATATCTTTTTATTCCCGGCAGGCCGGTCGCAAGTTTTTTTGACAGATAAAACCTCAGGGTAATGGGCTCAGCTAAATTGCCCAACACGTTTTTCGTGCCTTCGGACAAGGTGTAGAGTTGATGCTCGGTTAAATCGAAACGGGCCGAACGTAAGGCCGCGTTACTCATCATATTAAATGCCCCGAATAATACGGCTGCCAAGGCAATGCCGGTTCCTGTCAACCATCGTTTATTCATAGATTCCTCTTAAATTGGCCAATATTCTCAAGAACTATGGGCTTTCCCTTTGCACTATTCAGCTTTTTTCATATCGATGACGGTGGTCGTCGCAAATAACCAAAAAGCCATAAGCGAGAAAAAATACAGGATGTCTCGCAAATCCAAGACCCCTTTGCTAATAGATTGGAAATGCGTCAAAAAACTAAACGAACTAATGGCGTTGAGCAAAAATTGCGGCGCCCATCCGCTAAAGAGTTCTAACACCATCGGGAACCCGCTTAAAATAAATCCCAAACAAATCACCACGCTCACCACAAACGCGATGACCTGATTTTTCGTGAGCGCTGAAATACAGGAGCCGATAGACAAAAAACCCCCTGCCATCAATAGACTTCCGATATAACTGGCGAAGATCACACCATTATCAGGATCTCCTAGCAGATTCACAGTAATCCACATGGGAAACGTCAGCGCCAGCGCCACGCCTGTAAAACACCAGGCCGCCAGAAATTTTCCTAATACCGCTTCCCACATCGTTACCGGCAAGGTGAGCAGAAGTTCTATAGTTCCCGAGCGCCGCTCTTCAGCCCACAGGCGCATAGCCAACGCCGGAATAAGCACAAGGTAGAGCCACGGATGAAAATCAAAAAACGGGACGAGGTCAGCTTGCCCGCGAACAAAATAATTACCCAAGTAAAAGGTAAAGGCTCCACTGAGCATGAGAAAGATGACGATAAACACCGCCGCAATCGGCGTGCCGAAATAGCCTGCCAATTCCCGTTTAAATATGATTCGAATGCGTTCCACAAGGCCTCCTTGCTATCAAATCCGTTCCAGTATTTTTTTAGTCTCTTAGGGGAAAACTTTCATGCTCTCTTCAAAGATATTTTATGTGGTGTTCAAAAAGCCTTGCATTGAAAAGAAAACGAGGCCCTTTTAGAGACATCCAACGTGTCGAAAACGGACGTTCTTCCGTGCCTTCGTCTTGCTCGTGTCTTCTCGCCTCACGCTTCACACCTTCCGCCTCACGAATCTTCCCCGTGTTTGGTTCCGGCTATGCGGGCTTAGGATAGTACCTGTTGCGATGTGGTTAAGAGACGGAAGACATCATCCAATTTCCCACGATCCTGATATAATTCCTGTACCTCCCATCCCTGTTCCCGGGCATATTGCCCAATGGCAGGGAGAATACATTGTCCATCGTCGGGATAAATCCTCAACTGTACGAGATCGCCACTCTTGTCCTGATCTTCGACTTTTTTGACGCCTTTGACCGTCAAAAATCGTTCATAGACAATAGCAGGCTCCACACCCTTGATCGTCACCAAAACGGTATTATGCATAGGCGCTTGCGCTTCTAACTCTGCTGGAGTGCCATCAAATACCACTTTGCCTTTGGCAATAATCATGGCTCGAGAACAGACGGCATGAACTTCTTCTAAAATATGGGTAGACAGGATAATCACTTTTTCTTTGGCCATGGCTTGTATGAGCGTTCGGACTTCGTGTTTTTGGTTGGGGTCCAAGCCATCAGTCGGTTCGTCCAGCACCAACACCTCAGGATCATGCAATATGGCTTGTGCCAGACCCACGCGCCGCTTAAAGCCCTTCGACAATGTATCAATCGGTTGATCTAAGACAGATTGCAGATTCACTTTTTCTACAGTTTCGGCCACCGCATGCTTCAGAGACTCCCCACGATACCCACGCATTTCTCCAATAAATGTCAAAAAGGACGACGGCGTCATATCGTCATAGGCCGGGGCCCCTTCGGGTAGATAGCCGATACATGTTTTGGCGGCAAGAGCCTCCTCCTGCACATCATGTCCACACACCCGGACCGTACCGCTCGTCGGAGTTAAAAACCCGGTAATCATTTTCATCGTCGTCGATTTACCAGCCCCGTTCGGCCCCAAAAAACCCAGCACTTCACCCTTACCGACGGTAAACGACACGCCATCGACAGCGATAATCGAGCCAAATGTTTTGCGTAAGTTCTCAATCTCAACCATAGTGGTCATTGGTACCCTCTTATCGAAAAAGTTTCATGAATTGACCTGTGTCAAGTGTAGCCTCACATGATCGTAATCTCATTTCGCCATTACCACAATGGAGATACCACAAACATGCTCACCTGTCGCGATGAAGCCCAACTGAATAGCGATCCCGTAAACCACCTGGTTATATTTCCCCTTTGTATTCCCTGAAGCCCTCGACCAATTGCCTGAATGAGACACTCAATGTCCTACCTCATGGACAGAGGGACAAATGGGGAGTCGGACGCCCTTCGAGAACCCCAGGGCGAACGCCAGTCACCACTATCAGGTGAGTGTCTCAAAAACCGTTCGTGCTGAGCCTGTAGAAGCATGGGAGGTTTTTTGTTACTTCAACTGCCATTTTTAGGTTTATGAATCACTACCGGCGCGACCGACCCAATAACCAAGCCGACGGCTGTGGTGAGACACTGCCAGGATGAGCACGCCATCCTTCTCAATTGAGTAAATAAGCGAGTACCGGAACTGCCGAAGCACATGCTTCCTGATACCCGGCCGAATCTCCTCAGCCGATTCCGGAAACTGACTGATGAGGTTCTCAGCCCGACGAACCTCGGCGAAGAAACGTCGTCCCAGTCCTTTCGCTCAAAGTTCGAGGTAGCCGATTTCGTTCAACAATTCATCATCGGCCCCCTCATGGTACTTGATTGGCATCACTGGAAAAATCGTTCCGCCTTTGCATGTACCTCATCCGCCTGAACCGCTTGAGCACGACCTACGCGATACTCCTCCAAGCGTCTTTGCGCCTCCTCCACCCATAGGCGATTCGCTTCCTCCTCGCTGAGCTCCTCCAGACTTGCTAGAAGCCTTTCCGCCAGGGCAGCACGATCACGAACCTCTAAATTGAGGGCATTTCCGAGAACTTCGGCTAGGTTTTCCATCTTAACCCCTATCTAAACTCCTAACTGTGCAAACGAATAAGTCCACTCCGGTCTGCCGTGACAGCATAGCAAGACAGTCTTTTTCATTGGTTGAAGTCCTTCAGGAGTTCGCCGAGCCAGCAGTTCATTCAGCAGGGATATGTTCCCTTGTCAAAGTAAACCTTATAAAACTAGACCATTACAGGCAAAAGACCATCAATCAATTGAGATACAACTCCGGCAAAGCGTCTTTTTTGTTTTTCATTTTCCGGGGTTTCGCGGTCATGGCTGGCTGGATAGTTTTCCAGAAACGCTGGCCATCCCATGCGTGTTGCTCTGTTGTAGTATACAGGGTTCGATCTAAGTTCCAAATGGCTTCTTGTACACCTGCCTTATCTGGAACAGGGGCAGCCAACAATCGCCCCGCAATTCCTAAACTTAAGCAAGGTTTCCCTTTTTGCTTAATCGTAGCCCAACTCAATAGGGCACGGCGTGTGCTTGCGGGGGATTGCTCAAGGCAAGCCGCTTTAACCGCCTTGATCGCCTCTCGCTCTGATTCTTGAGCCTGTTTGATAATGGAACCAGCATCTCCTTTGTTTGAATAGCTCCCGCGACGCCGATCCCACCACCAACCGATTAACGTAAGAACCCACATGCCCATCAACGCTCCCGCGATCCAGGTCCATCTATTCGACATGGAAATCAGGAAGGGTTGGCCCGATGCATCAAGAGAGATTTCGACAGGACGGCTTTCTAATGCCTGACCGGGATCAGAGAATTGAGACGGTTGTTGTTGTGGGATCCTTACCGATGACGCCGGACGATCTCCGAGTATCGTTAATGTCCTTGCTGGAAGTTCGGCTGTTTCCCATCGAGCCTTTTCAATATTCCACCAGGGAATGCGAATGCCGGGAATGATGACCGAACCAGGTTTCGTGGGAACCAAGGCATACTTTTCTTCCCGGGTTCCCACAACCCACGCTCCATCAAACTCCGTGGTGATTTTCGCTTTATCCGGGTACGTTTTGACTGATCCATAATCCGGTACCGGCAATTCCGGTAATTGCTCCCCACGCAATCCCTTCGCAAACATGACTATGGTTCTTGTAAGAGGTTCGCTCATTTGAATGTTGTCGATATCCCCGGACCAAGTTTCCTTGATCGTCAATTCTTTTGCGGGCAACCACACACGTCCCTTGACGTCTGCCGGCATATCTTTAACCGTAAGCGAGACTTTCGGGCTGCGAATATGAATCTGCCTCGTTGTTGGAAACAACTGCATAAAAGGACCACCACCTTGGTTTCGCCGACGATTTCCAAAAAATTGTTCTAGCGTCGATCGCCGGGATCGGTCATCTGGAATTGATCCAGAAAGCAAGACGGGGGGGATCATTTGAGACCCGGCTTTATGAGGGGTGATGACATAACGACGTTCCGTCACTTGATACCGCCGCCCTTCGCGAATGGTTTCATACGAGGTGTCTTTCCCTACATGTTTGACCATGCCCCACTCGATTTCGGGATCATCCAATTTACCATCTTGAAGGGGAACCGCCGACACCAAACGAAGGGTCAAGAGCACCTGGCCCTGCACATAGGGAAAATGGGAATCGACTTCCGCTTCAAGGAAAATATCCCGCTGAGAATCAGCCCCAGTTATCTGACGAGAATCTTTCACGGTGATAGCCAGGGGACGACTTGAGACACTCCCTATATGGATAGAAGGTATCATAAACATTCCGGGACGCTTGGGAGCCAGAGTGGTGACCCACCTCGTTACAGACGAGGTTCGGCCATTAATGAGACTCATCTGCTGACTATGGCTAGTACCCAGAATCGCAAAATTCTCTTCCAGATTTTGCAAGTTTAGCTCATCACTGAATGAGACTCCCTCTGCTTCAACCACCAGCCGAAAGGTTTCATCAGACATGACGGGATTCCTATCAACATAAGCCGTCACCGATTGCGCCCAGACTGCGGGCATTGCCACAAGACCACTCAAGACGAGAATCATCAAAACCATTCCCGTGCTTCTCACCACAGCCTCCCTGAACTTTCCACTGCCGTGCCCGCCTCAAGCCGCCGGCGATGTTCTAAAAGAAATTTGCGGCGCAACAATCCACCTGGATCATCAGGGATTCGACGGAGCCATTGCTGGAGAACTTGCTCGGACTGCTGATCGTCACGCGCTTCCTGTGATCGGAAAGACGATGCCAATTGTTCCCGGGAGTCAGCATCTTCCTCGTTTTCTCCCGGAGATGATTGGGCGATGTCAGATCGATCCGTCTTGCCCTGTGGATCTTGGGCAGAATCCTGTGATTGCGATTCCTCTGATTGATTGGCATTGTCTAAAGAATCTTGAGTTGATCCGGATGAACCGTTCTCCGTTTCCTGTCCATCATTGTTGGAAGCCACTTGACCGGGATTGTTCTCCTCATCGCTCTCCCCGGATTCCTGTTCCTGACTCTGTTGATCAGATGCCGCCCCACCAGCCTTCTGTTCTTGGTCCTCTGAGGACGAATCTGACGATTGGGATTCGCTTCCTTGAGAAGATGACGATTCTTGATCTTCCAGCAATTTCTTGAGGAGATCCAAATTATGTCGAGCATCCTCATGATCAGACTGTTGGCTTAAGGCCGCCTGATAGGAGGCTATCGCTTCCGGATACTTCCCCAGCTTCGCCAACGCATTACCTTGATTATACTGAGCATCCGGTGAATCCATTTCTGAAAAAACCTGCTCTGCCTGTTCATAGTCACCTGCCTGATAATGTGCGACTCCCTTCCAATCAGCCTGTTCAAACAGGGTAGCCGCCTTCTTCGGGTCTTTCTGTTCCAACGCCTTCATCGCTTGCTGATCCGGGCGTTCCCAGACATGGTCCCATGAAAACGCCTGGCTGACTTGAGGCAGAAAGATACAGGCCAGCACCACACCCATCCATCCACGACGAAATGCCGGAAGCACCACAGCCAAGAGAGCCACCACCAACCAAGGACCTTCTTCTCTCCACACATTCGTTGTACGCTGAGTCGACATTGTGGCAAAAGAAACCG
>Ga0209988_10002846_pt1 | contig 11444 bp, 12 predicted proteins | sample N075metaG_FD_183115 | JGI IMG/M metagenome (GOLD analysis project Ga0209988, IMG submission 183115) | Deep subsurface microbial communities from Kermadec Trench to uncover new lineages of life (NeLLi) - N075 metaG (SPAdes) (version 2) | ecosystem: Environmental > Aquatic > Marine > Ocean trench... | reverse complement strand
GTTGGAAGGACGAATCACGAGCCGGTTCGTGGGTACCTATAGAATGTGAGCTGGAAACGCATCATCCTGTTTCCTGAGGCATCCACGGCAACGGCGTCACAATCGTCGAGACTGCTACCACCGAGAAAAGTCGAGTAGCTCAGAATCGGAGGAGTCGCGCGATTCTCACCGCCCGCACACCCTAGGAGGGCCACCACGAAGAAGACACAAGAAACTAACGCGGGTGCAGTCGCCCTCGCTGTTGCCGGCGTCAGACGCGGATTCCGCCACATCCATTCTGCCCTCTCCCGCGAAGATCTACTCATGGTTCCGAGGGCCATGGTCTAACCCGTTGAAGATCGGATATCCGCGACCTTGCCGTCCTCTGTCAGGTAGAACGTAAGGTAGCGCGTCTCCTGTTCGCTAACCAGTTTGTAGTAGCAGATGCGGCTGACCCGCATATCGAAACGCTCTATCGGGCGCTCCTGAGCGCCGTCGCAGGCAAGGAAGGTAAAGGACTCCGTGTCTTTAGGCCGTGCCGCGAAAGCAGTCCGGGCTTCCGAAGTCGTCGCGGCGATTCGAACACGCAGTCCGGGAGTCATGTGCGGCGATTCTTGTTCACCTCTCACCATATCGGACAACAAGCTCCTCAACATCTGCGTCCTCTGCGGGTCGGGATCTGGCTGCTGCTTGAGCCGGTGCGGCGGGGTGAGCACGGGATTGTACAAACCGGCAACGGTTTGGGCTATGAGCCAGCTGTAGCGGGGGTAATCCCCGTTGCCGATGTTGGTAAGCACGATCACGGTCAGTTTGTCATCGGGAAGGCGAAAGAACACCGTGCCGGTCCCGCCAACGTGTTGGACGACCCTGTGACCTCGCAGGTGGTCGAGGCACCACCCAAAGCCGTAAAACCCACAGGTGGCGGGGGCAGGTATTCCGTTATTGAGTATGACGGGGGTCCACATCTGGTCGAGCGTGGCCTTCTTTAGCAGTTTCTCCGTGGAGAGTGCAGCGTCCCACTTTGCCAGATCTTTCACGGTAGACAAGATGCCGAAGTGGGACGGAAGTTCAAATTGAGAAATTCGCCTGATGTGCGCCAGTTTGCCGTCGCGCAGGATATAACCCGCGGCACGGTTCTTGATGATCTCCCATTGATCAATTACGGTCGTCGCCGTCATCTCAAGCGGCTGAAAGATCCGCTCTCGCATGAACTCATGGTAACGCTTGCCGCTGACCTTTTCGATGATCATGCCGAGATAGAAATAGCCTTGGTCGCTGTACTGCCAGCGTTCGCCCGGCACAAAATCTAGCGGGCATTTCGAGCCCGCCTCGAACATCTCGGCGGTCGTGTAATTCGCCAACCAACCTTGGTTGCGGATTTCCTTACAGTCACTGGCGAAAGCCGCCGTATGGGCGAGCAAGCGCCGCACCGTGATGTCGCGCCATGTGTAGGGTGCGTTGATGAGATACTTGCTGATCTTGTCGTCCAGCCCGACCTTGCCGTCTTCGACGAGCAGCATAATGGCGGTCGCCGTGAACGGCTTGGTCACGGACGCCAACTCAAACACGCTGTCGGGCGTGACGGGGACGTCGAGCTCCAAGTTGGCCAGACCGTAGCCCTTTGCCTTGATGACCTCGCCGTTCTTGACGACAGCGAGGGCAAGCCCGGGGATACGACGGTTCTTCATCTCGGAGGCGATGTAGTCGTCTACCTTGTCGGCCTGCGCCGTGACAGATGCAAAGAGCAGGAGCACAAGAACGACAATCAACACACGGTTTGGCTTCATTTCGATCTCATTGTACTCGCGGTTATTCTGTCATCTTGATCTGAACAACTCGCTTACCTGTTGATGCCTGGCGTGTCAAGCTTCCGTTCGGTGCGAGAGTACTCAATCGCCCTTTTGGTCACGAGCGCTGCTTGTGGACGCCGCCGGCCGTAACTTGTCGGGATCAAATACCCACCCGCCCTTGATCACCCGCCAGATGGTCTGGGTGTTCTTGATGTCTTCCAGTGGGTTGGCATCAAGTAAGACAATGTCGGCGAGCTTGCCGGGTTCCAGCGTGCCCAGGTCGTTGTCCGCGCCGACCGCTGCCGCGGCCTCCTGCGTGGCGATTCGCAGCACCTCGAGCGGCGGTAGCCCCGCCTGGACAAAAGCTTCCAGTTCCCAGTGCAGTGAAATGCCAACGGAACCTACGCTCTGGGGAATTAGACAGCTCACGTCAGTCCCCGCATGCAGCTTTACGCCGCGCCGAAACGCCGCGCGGACGCCAGTAAGTTGCTCGGCCCAACGGCCTCGCAGACTTGCGGTGTCAACCTGCCTCATGAAGCTTCCCGAGCGCGCCGCACGGATACACCAATCAGGTGCGAAAGCCTGGAGCTTTGGATCATCCAGTCGTTCAGGTTCATCTCGCAGCAACAGGTCACTGTATCCTCCGGCGACTAGCGTAGGATCCCAGCGGGTTCCCGCAGCCGCCAGCAATTGATGAACGTCATCGTAGGAAGGGTTGTGATTATTGGTATGCTCCAGAAAGGAATATCCCAATGTCACACCCTTCGTGATCTCCTCAATGGTCGTACCGTGTGCAACCACAGGTAGGCCGAGCCTTCGAGCCTCCTCTGCCACTGACCGCTGTAAAGGCCAGGAAATAGGGGGATGGATCTTGATGAAGTGCGCGCCCCATTCCTTCCATCGTTGCACGTAAGTTCGGGCCTCTTCTTTGCCGTGAATCACCCAATCGCCAACAGCGTCGCCCGCGTAGAAGTAGCGAGGGAGTGGGTCCGAAGTGGTGTCGCTACGATCTGCCAGTTCATTCAGCCGCACGATCCAGTCGCCTACATCGCGAACCGAAGTAACGCCATATGCGAGGAAAGTTTCGCCATCGAAGTACCCACCGTAATTGTGGCCGTGCATCTCGAAGAGACCAGGGGTGGCAAAGCGTCCACCCGCATCTAGTGTCACAGTTCCGGCAGGAAGCGAACGCTCGTGCTCAGACCCAATCCAGCTGATCCGGCCCTGCTCAATGAAAACAGAGGCCTCCGGAAGGAATCCGCCGGCCTTGAAATCGAGCACCCGCACACGGCGCAAGAGCATCGGAGTCGGAGTCGAGCGCGGCAATTCCAGCCGGATGGGTATCTCTTCGGGCTGCCCGCCCACTAGTCGCTGGCGCCAGACGCGGTTGCCGGCGGAGTAGATGACCGAGAGCCCGTCAGCGGACAAGGTGAAAGTATCGCCACCTTCAAGAGTAAGTTGTCGAACGTCCTTTTCTCTTACTGGGCCGGCCCCAAGGGGAGCTAACCAGATTCCCATCTGCCGCCAGAAGAGCAGCCACTTCCCGTCCGGGGAGACGAGCCCGTTCCACAGGTCACCTGAGAATTGTGTAATTTGCTCGGCCTTGCTCTTCTGGCCTAACCGCACGCGATATAGAGCCCCGCCGTCGGATCCACCCGAAAAGTAGAGCGCCTGCCCGTCAGCGGAGAAGTGTGGGCGAGGCCACCACCACCATTCGGGAGCAGTGTCGGTTAGTCTCTCTTTTTTGTTATTGATAACGGTAACGGCTACGAAACGACGATCGGATCCCTCTCCCTCCGCAAAGACTAGCCGCTGGCCGTCGGGGCTCCAGTTCAGCGGCCCATAACTCAGTCCCGAGGTCAATGTCCTTGTCTGCCGGGTTTCAAAATCGAAGAGCCTGACTTCTTCTGTGTTCTTCTCGCTGTACACAAAGGCCAGTTGTCGGCCGTCGGGCGAAAAGGCCGGCTGTTTTTCGAAGCCGCTACCCTGAAACAACCGTTGAGCCTTGCCTGCGTCGAGTGGTTGCATCCAAAGATAACCGGCCGCTCCAAACACCATTACCCGGCCGTCTGGCGATAGTCTGGGATCCACGATGCCGCGCGGTCGGCTCGCGGCTACCGTCAAGATTGGCTTCGGTGGCCGAACCGGTTCTTGTATTTTCAGCCTGACCTTTGCATTGAAGGGAATGGGTATGCGAACGCCGCTGATCGGAACAATTTTCCAGAGTCGCCCGGACTCGCCAACGTAGAGGCTCTTGTTGTCGGTCGCGAGGGCAAACCGTGGGCGATAGCCACGCGGGTTCGAAAGCGGAAGGAGCAGTCTTTCGGCGCCGCCGGGGAGCGGAACAAAAAGCAAATCTTCTCGGTGGGGAAGATAGGCACGGGCAGCTGGAATGTAACGGCGGCAGTAAAAGCCATCGCCTGTGGAGTTCGGTATGACACGTTCCACAATCCCTTCGAGCGTGCGCAAGGTGGAGACGGTGCGTTGCGAACTCAGTACTTCAACACGAGTCGTTGCGTACCTAGATCCTTCTTCCCGCTCGATCACCGTCCAGGCCAGGCGGCCATCCGGAAGGTAAAAGATAGAGCGATACCGGCGCGGCTCAGCGCGAACGGTTTCGGCCTTTCCTCCACCTAGCTCAATGCGGCGCAGAAGGGTTGTCCCTGTGCGAGGCTCGCGGCTACTCAGATAGACAATTGCGTGACCATCGGGAGTCCACGTGGGTCGGCCAGCCCACGGTTCATGGGTAACCTGGATGATCTTTCCAGCTGCTAGCTCCAGCACAAAGACGTTGCCCTCGCTCCCGTCTCGGTCGGAGACAAACGCCACGCGGCTACCATCAGGTGAGATCGCATGGTCGGTGTCGTAGTAGGGCCCAAAGGTGAGTTGTTCGGCAGTGCCGCCCTCAACGGGAAGGTGAAACAGGTGGCCCAGCATGGTGAAAACAAGCCATTGGCCATCGGGCGACAGCGCCACGTCGGCTTGGGTGACTTCCGTGGTCTCGAATTCAATCGTGCGCGCTGCGGCTACCCGACCCAGCGGCACGCACGTAAGAAGACAAACAACCGCGAAAAACTGATAGCGCCTCATCGACCCTCCTGGTGCCCTGATTCTGTCAGAAGACTCTACTTGGGTGTCTACCAGGAGGGGAAGCTTATGACAGGACGATCAGGCTAAACCCTGTTGAATCGACACAGTCCTGCCACAATCTGGTCCGACAGGCTCATCACACCGGGCCCGCCGATTGCTGTAGGTCGTTGATTTCGAATGGTGCCGGAGGCAGGACTCGAACCTGCACAGGCAGTACGAGGAGTGCTTCTACAGTCCGAGGGTTATGGACACCCAGATGGACACCTGTTCCGGTTAAGACTGACCTCGGCATAGCCCCCCCTGACCGCTCACTCACCTTCGTCGACGGACCGCAGATGAGGCAGCTCGAGCGGACGGTCGGCATAGCGGCGCAGGTCTTCTTCGAGGATATAGCCCGCCTCGAAGGCCGTCCGCGCGGCGGCCGCGAAGGCATCGCGGTAGGCCGCCTTCGTCGGATAGCGCTTCGCCAGTTCCTCGTCGCTGAACGGGTCGAATCGGCCGCCGTAGGCAAAGACGATCGCGTAGGGGTACTTCTCCGCCACCGCCGGTTCGAGCCACGAGAAGTCGAAGCAACACCAGGCTCCTTTTCAAAGCGTGAGCAATTGTTGAAGTCTTGACCGGACTCGCATTGCTTGTTGCATCGCTGTTTGTGATCGGATTGTTGCTGTCCTGGGCAAGATGTTCCGGGACTATCCGCCCGAGTAGCCCCCCGATATGACGATCTCGCGGGGGGCTCGGCTTCGCCTACACGTTCTGAAGTCTCGCCCGCGCGGGCAGGGGAAACCACGCAATGGGTGCCGAGTGTCCGGGATTCAGCGTCCGGCGGTTTGAAGGGCCTATCCCGACGACGCACCGGTCCACGGTTATTAGCATCGGTGTCTTCGTCAGCGAAGGATCTGCGCTTCGACTTCGACGAATCCCGCTTTGTCGGTGACGCCTTCAACGTGAGTCAACTCGAGTGGGACGCCGCCGGTCAGGATCGCGTTGACCGCGAGCTGGCGTGTCTCCACGGTCGGTGGCTCACCGTCCACGCCGGGGCGGATGCGGCTGTCCTCGATGTCCGCCACGATCTCGATCCGGTTGGTGTCGACTAACCACACACGCACGTCGATGGAAAACCCAATGTTCTGGTACACGAACGTCTGGGTTCCGTCGCCGTCGGCCGTCTGCGCCGGGAACGGGATCCGTTCACCGCTAAGGAGTTTGGATCCCGTGGTGCCCGCCGCCACGATGAGGCTGTAGGACTTGGCGACGGTCCGCTGGCCTCCCTCGATAGGCCCCATCCGAAAGGTTAGCCGGACGTTGGTCTTACTACCTCGCTTGGTCGACACTTCGACGGGTTCAGTCTGCGCCAGCAGCGGCGCCGCGAGCACGAGCGCCAGCAAGAACACTCCTGCGATTGGGACGAGTCGATAAACTTTCATGACAGCCTCCGTTTGGGGATTCACTTGAAATGATTTTGGCCGCGACCCACGCTGGTCGCGAAACCGTCCGTCGGGGTCCAACTGGAATCGATGGGGCTCTTCTGCCACGTCGAGCGACTCGACGCCAGCACGTCGTCGTCGGCAGACCAATCCGACTCCGGCTTCCAGTTCGGATCGATCGGGGACTTGGACCAGGTCGAGGGGCGGAAGTTGTTTTGCTTTTCGGGATCCATATCCCAGTCGCTCTTCGGGGTCCAGGCGGGATCCACGACGCTTACCTGGAACCGTGCCGGTTGGCCCAGCACTTCGAGTTGTTCCGACTGCTTAGGAGTATTCGTGTTGTCGTGCGGTTCACCCTTGCCGAACAACCGCACCGTAGCCACCAACTCGACGGGCAGCGTAATCGTGTCTCCGCCTTCCAGCGTCAGCACGTAGACGTCACCTTCACGCCGCACGTCCGTTCCGGCGAGGATGCGGCCATCGATCAACTCCAGTTCCGCTTGCCCAAAAACGGTCATCGCGATCGCGCTCAGGAGCACGACCGGACCCAACGTGTGGAGCAGCTTATTTCGAATGGGAACACTTCACCGAGTTCGGCCCGCGCCTACCGCCCGCGGGGAAGAACAAGATCCTTTTGTGATAGATCGGTTTCTCGGGTCTACTTCACCATGTACTTTTTGGCTTCGAGGCAAACGCTGAAGGCTTTCTTGAAATTCGTCATTGCCTCCGCGCCAGCCTGCTGCGCCTGCTGGGTCTGCTGTGCGACCTGCTTCTCGGCCTCTGCCTGCGCCGCACGCGCCTTTCGCCGTCCCCGGATCATGCCCGCCGTGGCACCGTAGGCGGCGCCTTTGCCGGGATCATCGTCGGCAATCTCGCCGATCAGCGCACCCATCATAGCGCCACCGACGGCACCCTTCGCCCCGGCCCCGGTGCCGACCTGCTTGGCCTGCTGCGCCGCCTGAGCCGCCTGCTGTTGCTGCTGTTCGGCCTGCTTCGCGAGGTCGAACGGATCGGTGCCCGTGTTCTGGACCGCCCAGTTGTAGCACTCGGCCTCATCCTTGGATTGCTGCCCGGAATCTTGCCCCGCGGTCGGGAAGACGTAGACGTTGATCGTGGCGGCCAGGGTCTTCTGACCGGTGGGTGCGGACGTATTCTGTGCCAAGCCTAACGGCATGATCAGGGCGATCAAGAGTACGGTCATCACAACTTTATTCATCACAACCTCCACACTACTTGAACAGCGGCGTGCATGCGCCGAAAACAGAAATAGTGATCTCTGCACGAGCGACCGCCGCGGTGAGCAAGCCGGTCTCTTCGCCGATCACGAAACTAAACGCCCGACCTCTCTCGACGCCCTGGAGGAAGATCTGACCGTCGCTCCGTTGCAGGCTTGTGATCGGCGTTTCTCGGTTCTCACCGCTCGCGGCCGTCGTACTCAGTTTCTTCGCCTTCAGGTCGATCTCGAGGAACTCGGGAATGCCCCACAGCCAGGGTGCGCCGATCTCGCAACCTAGGTCGACCGAACACACGGTAGCCTCGATTGGCGAACAGATCATCACGTCCGCGCCGGACACGTTCTCGGCGACGGCTAACTGAGGCACAAGCAGCACCAGCGCTGAAATAACACCCAGTATCCTTAGATTTCTCATTGTCTAACCTCCAGCTTGTCTAGTTACAGAACCTTGCAAGAATAGTGACAGCAGGCAGGCCGGCGAGCAGCGCAGCCGAGTTTCGCAGTAGGCTCGTGGCCTGCATGGGGCTTCTCTTCACCTTCCGCCTGAATCCCCCGGACGAAGTAGACCCCCGCTAGGCGAGTATTTGCGACCGAAAAGAGTGCCGTGAAGTATAGCCGAGCCCGTAATGTACCGAAACTCGAACGTCGAATATTTGACGAGGATGTCAGTATTTTGAGGCCATTCTGCTGCACCGTTTTCGATTGGCATCCAGGGTAAAATAGCACCCGTAGCGTGCCGAAAACTCGATCGTTGAATTCCTTACGTGAGGCTGCGTGAAATCGGGACGATGCAATAATGGAACACTACGCCATCCGCCACACGGCAGCAGCTTGGATGGTGCAAGACGGTGTCTCGTTGTACGAGGTCCAGCACGTCCTGGGTCACTCCACCCCGGTGATGACCCAACGTTACGCGCATCTGCAACCAGACCATCTGCGGCGTGCAGTCAGCGCGGTCGATAAGAAGTTCAGGGCGTCTCGTGTTCGCAAGACGCCGCCGGCGAGCTCGAAATGAATCGCGCGATGGTTCGATAATCGGTTGATCGAGCCGTCCGTTTGCGCCGAACCCCGATCGAGCGCCATCGAATGCGCCCAGCGGCTCGGCGGGTTGCTTTGTTTCTACCATCGCGCCGCTGCGTAGATCGATTTGTGCGTCATGCATAGACTCGAAATGCCGGTCGGCTGAATAAATGTACAGCACGGGCGGTGCGGCGGCCGCGGCCGACCGGCCGTCGCAGGCGCCCTGAGGAGAGGCTCGGGGTTCGTCAATCGGCGACGGCGTGGGGATAGTCGACCGCGCGGTGTTGGAAGCGGGCGATCTTCGGATTGCGGAGCACCCCGTCGCGGATCTCGATGGCCCGCCGGATTGTTTCGTCACCCGCCCATGCGTCTGCTCCTCCCATGACCGTTTCGAGGAACGCAACGACGACCCGGGACAGCTCCCACGAGGCGCTCTGCCACAGATAGCTCGGAGTGTGGTCGACCGCGTAGTAGGTCACCGTACCCACGTCGAAGGTGGGCTGCTCGAACGACGTGGGGCGCGCGAACGGGAAGCCCATCGCGAGATCGCAGCTGACGTCGACGATCAGCGCGCCCCGCTTCAGCCGGCCGGCTTCCTGTTCGCCCAGGAACATCAGCGGCCGGTCGGTGTCCTGCAGGATCCCGTTGACGATCACGTCGCCCTCTGCCAGCGACTCGACGAGCGGGCGGGCGGTGCCGTCTTCCTCGACGACCGTCATGCCGTCTTCCGACTCGTCGTCGATCATCCGCCCGTAGCGGCAGCCGGGGATCTTGTCGTGGACGTTCCACGGCGGGCGCTGCGTGTAGACCAAGATGCATCTCGTGCATCTCGCCCTTCCAGCTGAACATCGCCTCCCAGGCGATCAGGGTCAGCCGCCGGTCGATGGCGATCTGGGTGATCTCTTCCTGTTGCACACAGTGGGGCCAGCCCCAGAGGATGCCTCCCTCGCGCATCTCCAGCAGGTCTTCCGACCGTATCCGTTCTCGAAGCGTATCGAGCCGCGCACGGACTGGGGGATGAAGTCGAAGTGGTCGGGGTGGATCGGGAGGCGCTGTTCGTTCTCTTTCCGCGATCGGGCGATCACGCCGAGGCTTAGCATCGGGTCTCCTTCGTCATGGACTCTCCGCTCCCTCTACATGCCGCCACTACGATTGTTGCGGCCAGCACGATGTACCAAGTCGCTCGGGGCATCCCCCTTCCCAGATTCTGAAGTCTACCCCGATCACAACTCGTGTAGGACCCGCGCTGAACCGCGCCGTGTTTATCGGAGAACGCGTTAGGTGAGTGCGATACTCGCAGGTGATTGAATCACGAATGGTGCCGGAGCCGGGAGTCGAACCCGGATGAGCGTTGGCTCGGGGGATTTTAAGTACTCTCGGGAAGAGCGGCGAATCAATCTTTATTTGATTCGTTGCCCTTTCCCGTTTACGAGGAGTACGAGGAGCGCTCTACAGTCCGAGGAGTATGGACACCCAGATGGACACCTGCTCGCCGTTTGCCTCCGGCCGGGTGCTGCACCTGTTTCTTCGTACGCTTTCCCGAACTCGAGTGGAAGCTTTGCCTCCCCGTCGGGCCGGGGTCGAGCTCCGACAACTCGGGACTCTCGCCGATGATGTGCGCCCGTACGCCTCTGATCACGTTTTCGCTGGGTATTGCGGAGAATAGGGGCTTTAATCTCCGCAACTAAAGCGGATTTTACTTGCAAGACCCAAGAACAAGCGCTAATTTACGCACATTCTGCGGAGGTTAAGTGTGTATTTGTGGGAAAAGCCGGGGTGGCCGTTACTCACCTGGGACGAGCAGGGCCTATCCACGCTGCTCGCGTCGGTGTCGCGCCAGCAGGGTCGTCTACTGGGAAGGATGGAGGCACTCGGTTTCGATCTGCGTGACGAAGCCCATCTCCACACCCTGACCGAGGACGTGGTCAAGTCGAGCGAGATCGAGGGCGAGGAACTCGATCGTGACCAGGTCCGATCGTCTATCGCCAGGCGACTAGGCTTAGATATCGGCGGGCTCGTCCCCGCCGACCGAGATGTCGAGGGCGTCGTCGATATGATGATCGATGCGACCGGCAGCTTCGACAAACCTCTGACCGAGGAACGCCTGTTCGCATGGCACGCGTCGCTCTTTCCGACTGGTCGTAGCGGAATGCGTAGGATCATCGTTGCCAAGTGGCGCGATGATCGCGACGGCCCAATGCAAGTGGTCTCCGGCGCGATCGGTCGCGAGAAGGTCCACTACGAAGCACCACCCGCGGAGCGACTCCCCGAAGAGATGACGAGATTCTTGTACTGGTTCGAGAAGCCTGGTGATATCGACCCGCTTCTCACGGCCGGGCTCGCGCACCTTTGGTTCGTGACGATCCATCCGTTCGACGACGGCAACGGACGGATTGCTCGCGCGATCACCGACATGGTGCTGTCGCGTTCGGAATCGAGCCGCCGTCGCTTCTACAGCATGTCCGCGCAGATCCGCCGCGAACGACGAGCGTACTACGCGACGCTCGAATCAACGCAGAAGGGCAGCGTAGATGTTACGCGATGGCAGACGTGGTTTCTGAGTTGCCTCCTGCGAGCGATCGAAGGCGCCCATGGCACACTGAGATCCGTTCTTGAAAAAGCGCGCTTTTGGGAGCGCTTCGCCACGGAGCCGTTGAACGAACGTCAGATCGCCATCCTGAACAAATTGCTGGACGGCATAGACGGCAAGCTCACAACGTCCAAGTGGGCAAAGATGGCCGAGTGCTCACAGGACACCGCATACCGCGACATCCTCGATCTGGTCCGGCGCGGCGCCCTGCAGAAGGACGCCGGCGGCGGGCGCAGCACCAGTTACTCACTTGCCTGGCACAGCCCGGACTAGGGTTGCCTTGCAGGCGCTCTATGCCGTTGTCCCTACCAATAACC
>Ga0209988_10002845_pt1 | contig 11446 bp, 10 predicted proteins | sample N075metaG_FD_183115 | JGI IMG/M metagenome (GOLD analysis project Ga0209988, IMG submission 183115) | Deep subsurface microbial communities from Kermadec Trench to uncover new lineages of life (NeLLi) - N075 metaG (SPAdes) (version 2) | ecosystem: Environmental > Aquatic > Marine > Ocean trench... | reverse complement strand
CCTGCTAATGCATTCCCCAGGACAAGCAAGCGCGCTGAAGGCCAATTTAAAATATGATTCAGGTGCCTGACAGAATCTGCATAGGCACCGTGTACATCCTGATACTTGAATTTCAAACTATTCACCAAGCGGTATAGCATGGCACCAAAAGGGCCAAGTACAATAAACCAGAAAATCACTGCGTAAAGACGCTCATTGGCCTCAATAAAAATACTGCCGATGATCTCCTGTTCATCTTTGTCAGGATCAGGTGCCGCCACTGCATGACAAAGCTCTCCTGCGTAATGCCTTGCTTGCACATCATCTTCAGCATCCAGTGCCTTGATGTATTCATCCAGGGATTGATCAAGAAAAATTGGCCCGAATGAGTTTAACAAGACAACCAGTGCAAATAGATAACTTAGTGGGAAAAATATTTCACTCAAACCATAGTCAATCAAAATTATCAGTAATAATGGACCTGCCAGGGTCATGATGACACCAGCAGCAGTGTTCCAGTATCTGGATTGAACAAATTTGTTTTCCAACCAATCGCTATATCGACTGAACCATGTTAACTGACGAATGTCATCCAGCGCGCCCAGAAAATATTCAAGGGCCAGTCCACATAAAAGAATTATCAAGGTCATATTTTATGTCTCACATTGAACAACCCCGCAGCAAGCTAACGGAGGATTGATCGTCACTCCCGCAAAAGCGGGAGTCTAGTTAAATCTACTGGATTCCCGCTTTTGCGGGAATGACAATACGCTGCAAGCAGCAGGGAATTAAAATTTTAGCGATTATAACTTTAATGCTGAATAATATTCATCCCAGTTAAACATCGGCCCTGGATCAGTTTTTCTATCTGGCGCGATATGACAATGTCCGGTGATCCTCTGTTTACTTATTTTAGGCCAAAACTGAATAATTGCCTCAGTTAAATTTACCAGCGTTTCGTATTGTTCATCAGCAAAGTCCCTGTTATCACAACCCTCCAACTCTATACCTATCGAATAATCATTACAGTTCGCTCGACCTTCGTATTCAGACTCTCCTGCATGCCAGGCACGTTGAGTAAATGGGACATATTGAGTCAGCAAGCCTGCACGGTTAATCAATATATGTGCAGATACCCTGAGAGATGATATCTCTTTAAAGTAAGAATGATGTTCCGGATCGAGTGAATTAGTAAAGAGCTGATCAATATAATCGCCACCAAATTCTTCGGGAGGCAAACTGATGTTGTGAATCACCAATAAGTCTATCTCCTGATCATCAGGCCGTTGGTCACAATTGGGGGAGATGACCTTGCGCACACCTACTAGCCATTCGCCTTGAGCATCAACTTGTAATTTCTGGTTTGTATTGGTCAATTTATTCGAGACAATTATGTTTCTTTGTTCTTATCTTAATATTTGATGATTGTCATGCTAGGCTAAACGAAATCGCACCAACTGACAAAATCATTATACTAATCATATGTGTCGCCTTGCTGCATATTTAGGCCCTGAGATATCGTTGGGAAGGTTTCTGATGGAACCAGACCACAGTCTTTATCGTCAGTCCTGGGAAGCTAAAGAAATGGAGGATGCTATCCTCAATGCGGATGGCTTTGGTTTCGGCTGGCTCAACCCGTCGAAGCAGACGGCCATCTACACCAACACACGCCCTATATGGTCTGATACCAATCTCGACAGTCTGTGTGAATCGTTGTTCAGTCCCTATTGGCTTGCTAATGTGCGCAGTGCCACGCCGGGTCAGCAAATCACACAAAGCAACACACATCCCTTTAAAGTCGACCAGATTTTATTTACCCACAATGGCTACATTGAGGATTTTAATCCAAAGATCAGATCTATTTTTCATGACATTTTAGATAGCTCCATACAGGCCGAAATTCAGGGCAACACAGATTCAGAATATTTATTCGCATTACTGCGTCAACAATTATTAAAGAGTCCTAACCTTGCTGAAGCTATCGTAGCAATGATATCTACGCTCTCGGAGATCATCAGTGATGAGAAAATCCTGTTAAATATGATTGTTGGTGATGGCACCCAGTTTTATATCTTGCGGCATGCCATTAACGGTCAATGTCCGACGCTTTACTACAGTACCGAGGAGAATGATTTTCCAGGTTCTATCTTAATCGCCTCGGAAGCCTTGACTGAATCCCGGAAATGGCAGGCCATCCCAGAACATAGTTACTGCACAATATCTGATAACTCACCACCTAACTTCATTTCCCTGTGAACCCCACAATTCTTTTCAAACTTCTTGCAGATTATCAACAGAAGGTTCTGGAATTATGTGAAGAACATCCAGAAGATTTCAATATTCAATACCATTCGGATCTGAGCCCTTTGGGCTGGCATCTGGGACATTGTGTCTACACCGAAACCTACTGGCTTAGAGAACAGCTTTTAAGTATCTCTTCGCCTGATCAAAAATTAAAGGCACATTACGTCCCGGAGTTAGCGAAAAAATCAGATCGCAGCAAAGCCCTGCCCGACTATTCGGAACTTTGTCAGTGGGCCGGGGAAAGGCAGCAGGAAAATCTTGGGTTGCTCAATAAATATCGAAACAGGAAATATGAAAACAGGAGGTATCAAGATGTAAATGATCATTCACTCATGCAACATGATTTTCTGATTCATTTTCTGATTCAGCATTACGCACAACATTTTGAAATCATGCATATGATACTTGCTCAAAAAGCATTACAAGAGTGCGTTGATTTTGAAGTCAAACAGAAGCTATCCAGTAGCGAGTTAAACACATCAACAGCTCTGTTAAAGGCCGGTAATTATCGTATCGGCTCACAAACTGATTCCCTGCCTTATGACAATGAATATCCTGGCCATGAATTTGAAACAGACGATATAAATATTGCAGATAAACCAGTCAGCAACAGTGAGTTTCTATTATTTATGGAGCAATCGGCTTACCAGAACCCAGAAGTCTGGAGCCAGAAAGGTTGGCGCTGGAAAGAGAAATTTGACGTTAGCCGTCCTGAGTTTTGGCTGAAAGACAAGCAGCAAAACTGGTTCGGTATAGATATTAATGGTCCGCATTATCTTGTCCCTGATCATCCTGTCTGGGGTATTAATTACTATGAAGCCCAGGCATTTGCCAGTTGGGCCAGCTTAGATCACGGACAGACTCGATTACCTCATGAATATGAATGGGAAGCGGCAAAACAAAGTGATTGTCTGAAAAATACCGGACAGGTGTGGGAATGGTGTCAAAACAGTTTTCATCCTTACGTAAACTTCAGGGCTTTTCCCTACGATGGTTATTCCATGCCTTATTTTGATGCCTCACACTTTGTCATGAAAGGTGCCAGCCGTTATACAGAAGATGTTATTCAACGCAACAGTTTTAGAAATTATTATCAGGCTGACAAACGACATCAGTTTGCGGGTTGTCGCCTGGTGATCGGGTAAGACTTAAGGAACCTCTGATCAAGTGCGCTGTTCGTCATGCTGGTGAATACCAGCATCCACGACTGCATGGATGCAGGAGGTACGATTACATGGAAGTAATCGGTAGAGTCGAGTCTGGAACAGAGACCGAGAACGACTCAGGACGCTTACAAGGAAGTAAGCGGTAGAAAACGTCAGGAACAAGTTTTCCAGACAAAGTCGAGTAAGTTATTGTTTTGACTAGATTCTGGCATGCGCAAGAAGTGCGAAGCCTGCCCCGGGTATGACGACTTAATGTGTTCTGGGACTTGATCAGAGGTTCCTTAATTTAGTAAGGCATTATTCAAGTCATACTTGCAGGTTGTTTGTCCACCCTGTTTCCTGCATCCTTAAGAAAAATTACACCATAGAATTTTCCATGCAAGCATTACAGGATCTGCTCGATAAGCTCAGCGGTATTATCTGGGGCGAATATGTTCTTATCCCTTTGCTTGCGCTGGTGGGCCTCTATTTAACCTTCGGTCTCAAGGCCATGCCCTGGAGACTGACTGCAAAGGCGTTTTCAATGCTTTGGCAGGGTCGTAAGCCTGATGCTGCAAGTGAAGGGGAAATTTCCCCATTTCAGGCACTGATGACCGCCTTGTCCGCCACCATTGGTACGGGCAATATCGCCGGGGTCGCAACGGCTATTTATTTTGGTGGGCCTGGCGCAATCTTCTGGATGTGGGTCATTGCCCTGTTTGGTATGGCGACAAAATATGCCGAAGCCGTTCTGGCTGTGAAATATAGAGAGGTCGATGCACTCGGTAATCATGTCGGCGGCCCTATGTATTACATCAAGAATGGTCTGGGTGAAAACTGGGCATGGTTAGGCATGGCCTTTGCCCTGTTCGGCATGATCGCCGCCTTTGGTATTGGCAACATGGTGCAATCCAACACCGTGGCCAGCGAATTATATGCATCGTTTCAGGTGCCCCCCTGGATAACGGGCATTGTCATGGCAACACTCACAGGTGCTGTCATTTTGGGCGGCATTAAACGTATTGCTAAAGTTGCAGAAAAACTGGTTCCTTTCATGGCCAGTGCTTACATTCTTGGTGCACTGATTATTATTATTATCAATATTTCTGAAGTACCTGCTGCATTGATGTTAATTGTTAAGGATGCATTCACAGGCACCGCCGCTGAGGGCGGCTTTCTGGGTGCAACTGTGATGATGGCTGTTCGTTGGGGATTTGCTCGCGGCATATTTTCAAACGAAGCAGGCCTGGGCAGTGCCGCTATTGCTCATGCCGCTGCCAAAACAAACAATCCGGTTCGCCAGGGCATGATTGCCATGCTTGGTACCTTTATCGATACCATCATCATCTGTTCGATGACCGCGTTAGTGATCATTCTGACAGGTGCCTGGGACAGCGGCATCAAGGGTGCGCCCATGTCGTCGTTAGCCTTTAACACGGGTTTTGCGGGTGGGGGTTATATTGTCACATTCGGATTAATTATCTTTGCCTTCACCACGATACTGGGCTGGAGCTATTACGGTGAACGCTGCGCAAGCTATCTTTTAGGTGTCAAAGCAATTTTGCCTTATCGCATATTATGGGTGATTGCCACACTGACTGGCGCCCTGATTAAACTAGGTTTGGTCTGGACATTGGCTGACGTCCTCAATGGACTGATGGCAATCCCGAATTTGATTGCATTGCTCCTGCTCAGCCCGGTAATATTTTCAGTCACTCGTGAATATTTTGCTAGTGAAGCTGAGCAAAACAAATAGACCCAAAACAAATAGACTATGGAACTCGACTAATGCATCTGTTAAAAAGTATTGATGAAGTCGCCTATCAGGCCTTGCATGAAGACCTGGGGGATGGTGATCTGACAGCAAATTTATTGCCGGAAGATGCACGGATAAAAGCACGATTGATCACTCGTGAAGATGCAGTGCTTTGCGGCACCTGTTGGTTCGATAGCGTCTTTAAACAACTAGATAAAAATATTGATATTCAATGGCGCGTTAAAGATGGTGACGATATCGTTGTCGACCAGGAATTGTGTATTTTAGAAGGCCCGGCTCGCGCCATATTAACTGGCGAGCGTACAGCAATGAATTTTATCCAGACCCTATCGGGCACAGCAACAACCGCTAGAGAATACGCCAAAATACTGCAAGGCACGACGACAAAGTTACTGGATACTCGGAAGACCATCCCAGGATTAAGAGAAGCGCAAAAATATGCGGTTCGCTGTGGCGGTGGCTATAACCACCGACTTGGCCTGTTTGACGGCATTCTACTCAAGGAGAACCATATCGCCGCCTCCGGATCTATTGCCAATGCAGTAAATACTGCAAAAAAACGTTATCCGGAAACACCCGTTGAAGTTGAAGTTGAAACACTTGATGAACTGAAACAAGCCATAGAAGCCAAAGCTGACATCATCATGCTGGATAATTTTTCTCTAGAAGATATGCGAGAAGCTGTTGTGTTTACCGATGGCCGCGCACGGCTGGAAGCCTCAGGCGGTTTTGATATGGAGACCTTGCGTGAAACGGCAGAAACCGGCGTCGACTATATCTCCGTCGGCGCACTGACCAAACATATTCGGGCACTGGATCTATCCATGCGTTTTTTTGAATAGGGAACTTCTGATTAAGTCCCAGAATACATTGGGTCGTCATTCTGGCGCATGCCAGAATCCAGTCAAAACAATAATTTACTGGATGCTGGTATTCACCAGCATGACGGAGAGCGTACTTGATCAGAGGTTCCGTAAGTTTACAGAATTGAGTAATTGATTAGTGATGTTATTTTTATACTGGGCAAAACTACTAATTTGTGCATTTATGGTCGGTGTTGGCATAACCATTATAAAACAGGTGTCAGACTTAAGTCTGACACCATACTTCACATATCACACTTCACTTTCTTTACTAAAGTTTGCTTTTAACCAGTTCGTATATTTCGCTGGTTTGCCCGTCTGCACCTTTCAGTATCTTTTCCAGCTCGGTTGACCTTTCTTCCGCAAAGGCCTTGTCCTTAATACTTCCGACATTAATGTAGACATTCAGTGCTGCACTCTTCATGGCTGCATCTGCGGCCACCACGGCTACGCCAGCATCACTAATCACATTCAAATTACCCTTTTCAGCGGCAGCTCGACATAGCTCAATCGCTTCAGCACAGGCACGGGCACAATTCAAAGGCACGTCCGTAGCCTCCTTAAGTGAAGCCTGAATTTCTTCGCTACGCGCAGCCTTTTCCTCGTCTGTTTCTTTGGGCAACCCATACGAGGCCATCAGGCGATCAAAGACCTCAACATCAGCACGGATCATGTCTGTCAGGCGATCACGTAATGCTTCGGCCTGTTTCAGGACATCTTTAAGGTCATCTTCGACTTCTTCATAACCTTTTTTACCGACTGTTAAATTACAGACCATGCTTACTAAAGCAGCACCCATAGCCCCCATGACTGCTGCACCACTACCACCACCTGGTGTCGGTGCACTACTGGCAAGTTCGTCCAGAAATACCTGGAGTGATTTATCTTTTATCATTGATATGACCCTTTTGTTATATGTACCTTTTGAAATTATTATATTGTTATCAAACCCGGACGATTATAGGCCAGATTGTCCCATCTCCGAAATCAGGAATTATTCAGACTTAATATCAATCGATTAGGCCTTGACTAAGCCTGCATAGACCTGAGTTCCCGAGATTTTTCTCTCGTCCGTCGTGTGCTAACATACGCCTCAGACAGAAGCCAGCCATAATCCGCTATGACTTCACCTAAGGCCTGAAAAAAAGAACATAACTTCGGCACCACACAAAAAATAATAAATTTCAGTTACCAGTTAGAGGAATCATCAATGAAAAAGCTACTTTTCCAGTTAGATACTGACGCTCATCCCGCTGTATTTGATACGGTGGTTGCCTATGATGGTGGTGCAGACCATGTCATCGGGCATGGAAACTGCACCCCGGATAATGTTACTCCCCTGGTCGAGGGGGCCATCTTCACACGCGCACCCAAGGAAAAGAAATACACCGCCCTGTTTGTCGGTGGTAGCGATATGATGGCTGGTGAAGCCTTGTTCAAGGCGGTACAAAATAACTTTTTTGCGGATTTCAGAGTTTCTATCATGCTTGACAGCAACGGCAGTAACACCACCGCAGCTGCCGGTGTTGCCAAGCTCATGACCAGCGGAGCCATTGCCGGGAAAAAAGCAGTTATACTCGGCGGCACTGGCCCCGTTGGACGACGTGCCGCTGTGATGATGGCCAAAGAGGGTGCAGATGTAACCATCACATCCAGAGAAATGGCCCGTGCTGAACAGGCATGTAAAGACATTAAAGCAAGCTTTGACGTTGATGCGACACCTGTTGAGGCCTTTGATAATGATGCACGCGGTAAAGCTATTGAGGATGCTCAAGTGGTATTTGCCACAGGGGCAGCAGGTGTCGAGTTGCTCGAGCCAGGACATTGGCAGGACAATGCAAAGCTGGAACTCATTGCAGATGCCAACGCAACACCACCCCTGGGCGTGGGAGGTACAGAGATGTTTGATCGCGGTGAAGAAAGAAACGGTAAGATCATCTGGGGAGCCATTGGCTTCGGCACGCTAAAATTGGCCGTGCATCGGGCCAGTATCGAAAAATTATTTGAAAGTAACGATCAAGTCTTTGATGCTGAAGAGATCTTTGCACTTGCCAAGGAAATGGCATAATAATTTTTACCCAGGCAAACAAACGCTGGCCAACATCGTACTCGTAACAAACTGATGCTCAGCCTGAAAATAAATTTGAATAGAAATTCATTAATATTTTCACTCCTCTGCTTTTTGACGTTACTGCAATACTCTAATGCCTGGGCAGCAGGCTACGCAGAGGGTAAGCAGGCCTATCTGGACAAGGATTATGCCCTAGCACTGGAGATCCTTAAACCACTGGCCGAAAACGGAGATTCGCAGGCACAGGTGACACTGGGGATCATGTATGACTTTGGTCATGGCCTTACTAAAGATCCAGCTAAAGCAATCGAATGGTATATCAAGGCAGCAGAACAAGGCATCCCTGTTGTGCAACATGACGTTGGTGTTAAATACTTTCAAGGCCAGGGCGTTGAACAGGATTATCTAAAAGCAGCGTATTGGTGGGAACAATCAGCCAATGCCGGTTTGGCCGATTCCCAGTTTAACTTGGGCTTATTGTACTATCGTGGTATCGGCCTGGAAGTAGACTATCAAAAAGCCTCTGCCCTGTTCACTTCTGCCGCAGAACAAGATCATCCTAATGCTCAGTACAGTCTGGCTGTAATGTACGCATTTGGCCAATATCTGGATAAAAACTATGAGCATGCCCTGAAATGGTTCAAGAAATCAGCTGCACACGACGTTACTCAGGCACAGTTTAATCTGGGTGTATTTTACGAAAATGGCTACGGCCTTGATGTAAATATTGCTACAGCTAAAAAATGGTATGAACTCGCTGCCAATGGAGGCCTGGCTGAAGCAAAGTCAAAACTGGTCGAGCTTGAGCAAAAAAATAAAAAATCTATCCAGCATCCTGATGTCTCTGAGCTAGTAAGTAGTAAGCCTGTTCAGGCAACGACCCCTGCTCAAACAATGACCAGGGCGCCTGGCGATAACAATATAAGGAGAGAAGACTGGGTCATGCAACAATCTGGCGGATCATATACGCTGCAACTTTCAAGTTTGCTCAAGGAAAAAGATATCATTCATTTCATTCAGAAAAATCAACTGGTGAAAAATGCTGCCTATATTGAAGTCGTTATTAAAGGTAAAACCCGGTACAACGCACTCTATGGGAGTTATCCAACATATGAGCAGGCAAAAAATGCAATCACTACTCTTCCTGGAAGTTTGGGCAAAAACAAACCCTGGATAAGGAACTTTGGTATCTTGCAGGATTTAATCAATCAAAGATGAAAAGCTTATTAACTATAGCATTATCATCCTGAGTCAATCGGCCATTTAGAAAGAGAAATCTATGTCAACGTTCAGCGATATTCTGACAGGAGAAGAGGAAGATCTGGTCAAAATATTTTATAGCTTCCACACAAAAGAAAATCAGGACGATAATAAAAACAATCTTGCTTCAGCTGCCAAAAAGCTCAGGCTCAGGCCAGAACAACTGATCATTTCGTTTGGCTTTAACCGAAATAGCAAAGGACTGGATGAAATATTCTCTGTGCTAGGATTTAAGAGTCTGGAGAAACTCACTCAAGCGAGAAATGAACTCTACATCAATGATGTCTATCAAAATATTTCTCTGGATAATATCCTTACACTTTATAGCACAATAAAAGATGACAATGAGATGTTGCAGGTCATGCAATATCTTTTAAGAAATAGACTGGAAAATATAGAATCCAGGATAGAAGCGACCGTAAATTCGCTTATAATCGAGAAATACAAAGTAGAGGTGAAAGCCGTCTACGCTGACAAGATTGCTGATATCGACTTCGCAGAGGAAAGGCTGAATAATACGGAAAGTGGATTCAGGGCATTATTAAATGAGGCCTGTATTATTACCGAGAGCAGGTTGATCCCTGCCGGAGATATTTTTTTTAGAGAAACTATTTTACCTGAGGAAAAACGTAAATTGCTAAGTAAAAACCTAATTCCCGTGGAACTGGTAGAATCTCGTCTTGAAGAAGAAAATATCTCACAGCAGGAAAAACAGATGCTAAATGATTTCCTCGTACTCAATCGTAAAAATAACACTGATGGAACAGCCAACTAATGATTAGTTTTACTGAATTACTCACGGCCAATGATGCGGATCTTGTCAAAACATTTTACAAGGTTAAATCTGATCCTTCGGTTGATTTTATAAAAAATATAAACAGTATCGCCACGCAGTTGGAACTGAATCACTCTCAACTTGTTTGTGCAATTGGCTTTAATAAAAATATACGAGATCTAACCGACATCATGACAGTGCTAGGTTTCAAATCATACAAGGTCATGATCTATCGCCGTAATGAATTATTTACAACAGATACTTACCAGCAGCTCGGCATAGACAATATTCTAGACATCTATTCGGCACGATTGGAAGATGAAGAAATTCTTGAAACTCTGAGGGAATTGCTTCATCCACGACTTCAACACATCGAGGCCGATATTGAAAAAACTGACGACCCCGGTTATACAGTCAGTTATCGAATGGAAATACATTCGATATATCAGTCCGGGATCGCAGATAAATCTTTTGCAGAGGAAAGAATACAAAAAGACATTGGGAAGTATCGCCATATGGCAAGTGAACTTAGTGAAATGATCAATGCTGAAATATTCCCACCCAGTAACTTCTTTTTTATGGAAACCATTACACCTGATGAAAAAAGAGAATTAATTCAACAGGATCATGTTTCATCAGATATGGTCAAAAATCGTTTACAAAATTCAAAGATCTCAGCGGATGAGAGAGATATGCTGGAGGAGTTTGTATAGGCGTTGTATTAATTGGGGAATTTTTCCTGCCTGTAAATTCAATTTATCCATTTCTTTAATAGTTACAAATAGTTATCCTCTTCGGCCTTCAGCGACAATCCTTCATTGCTGCTGAATTTCCCGGTCTGATTTGTTGATCGCATACATTGTTTGTTGCCTGTTTGGGGGCATTTTTTAATGAAAAGTTGTTATCTACGGCAGGTTTTTTCGTTTGGCACAGTATTGTTTACTGTTTTCGGCAGTGCTTACGCACACGCCGAAGAAACTGATGTCATTCAGAACGAAAGTATCGAAGTCATCGGAATTACACCTGCTCATGGTACTGGCCTACCGGTAGATATGATCCCTTTTGCTGTTCAATCGGCAACTGCAGAAGATATCGAACGGAGTCAGGTACTGGATCTGAGTCAATTCCTGAATCGTAATCTTGGAAGTGTGACCATCAACGAAGCACAAAACAATCCATTACAACCAGATATTCAATATCGTGGTTTTACGTCATCCCCCTTACTCGGGCTTCCACAGGGTCTTGCTGTTTATCAAGATGGTGTTCGCGTGA
>Ga0209988_10002843_pt1 | contig 11452 bp, 10 predicted proteins | sample N075metaG_FD_183115 | JGI IMG/M metagenome (GOLD analysis project Ga0209988, IMG submission 183115) | Deep subsurface microbial communities from Kermadec Trench to uncover new lineages of life (NeLLi) - N075 metaG (SPAdes) (version 2) | ecosystem: Environmental > Aquatic > Marine > Ocean trench... | reverse complement strand
CAAAACGATGCAACGAAGAGGGGCACGAAGAGAAGAACGCAGACGACTGTGATGATGGCGCCGGAGTCGATCCATCTTATCAACACTGGCACGAGGATCCCGTACGTCACTCCCAGAAAGACGAGCCCAAGGATACCGGCTCCCATCGTCATGAATCCTCTCGATCCGTGATTCTCAGTCATTGGCGGTCCAGCCCTCCGCGATAGGATTCTCCCACTGCAAACCGCTGAACCGCGCGAAGTCCCGATCCGTGGTCTGAAGAACGAGACCGTATTCGATCGCGAGGGCGGCGAGATGGGCGTCGGGGACGAAACAGGCCCTGCCCGCTTCCGGAATGAGCGCTCGCAGAATCTCCTGGTGGCGCTGCGCAGGTTCGGGTATCCAGACGTTCGGAAGGTCCAACCACTCCTCCACCTGCCGCCATGCCTCGGCGACGGGGACGGCTCGCTCGAAGATCCGTCGATTCGACACGAGGCGCACGAACGCCAGCAGGGTCGACCAGGGAATCCCGACGCCCGTGCGCTCATTGAGACGTTCCTGCAACCAGATGCTCGACCGCTCGTGCTGGGGAGCCTCTTGATTCCAAGCGTAGACGAGCAGGTTCGCGTCGAGCAAGATCACCGAAAGGCCTCGCCCTCACCGTGAGCCAACGCTTCGGCAACGCTGTCGAGGTTTGGGACGAGACACTCCCCGAGATTGACCGTGCGCAGGACGTACGCGGTCCTCGGCTCGGCCGGCCTATCCATTTCATCGAGCCCACGGCGGAGCAAGTCGTTGATCAGGGCCTTGAAGCTCGTTTTACGAGTCTTCAGCTCCCTCTCGAGCCGCACGGCCACGTCGTCTTCGATGGTCAGCGTCGTTCTCATACATCAAAACATCATGCATCTGATGTCATGATGTCAATACGCGGCGCGGTCGCCTTCCAAGAAGAAGAACTCTGCTGCGGGCCAACGACTCAGGGTTGCGAGGGTCACGTCCGGCCTTCCTCCCGCTCGACCAGCACCCGCCGCAAAATCTTGCCCGCCGGAGACTTCGGCACCTCATCGACGAACTCGACTCGACGGATCTTCTTGTGCGGGGCCACCTTCCCGGCGACGAAGCTCATCACGTCGTCGGCAGACAACTCGCCGTCGGCCACGATGAATGCCTTCGGCACCTCGCCGGCTTCCGGATCGGGGCTCCGAACGACCGCGACATCCTTGACTCTCGGGTGTGTGAGGAGTAGCGCCTCCAACTCGGCGGGCGCGACCTGGAAGCCCTTGTACTTGATGAGCTCCTTCAACCGATCGACGATGTAGCAGTATCCGTCTTCATCGACGTATCCGATGTCCCCGGTGTGGAGCCATCCCTCCTCGTCGAGCGTCTCGGCGGTCGCGTCGGGGCGGTTCAGGTACCCGAGCATCACCTGGGGCCCTCTGATCCACACCTCGCCCTGTTCGCCCGGCCCCAACGCTGCACCCGACTCGATGTCGACGATCTGTGTCTCGGTGTTCGGCAGGCTCGGCCCGATCGAGGCGTGCGGACACTGGCCCCGTCGCTTGTTCGGTCCGTGGTGGGTCACCGGACTCGTTTCGGTCAGCCCGTAGCCTTGCGCCATCACGCAGTCCAGCCGCTCCTCCACCGCCAAGGCCAGTTCCCCGCCGAGCGGCGCGGCGCCCGAAAGGATCGCGTCGACGCTCGAGAGGTCGTATTGGTCGATGAGGGGGTGTTTGGCCAGAGCGAGGAGAATGGGCGGGACCAGGTGCATGTAAGTGACCCGATGCTCCTGGATCGCGCCGAGGAACGTCTCGAGGTCGAAGCGCGGCAAAACCACGATGCGCGCCCCATGAGAGAGCGCCCAGTTCATGATCACGAGGAGCCCGTATATGTGAAAGAAGGGAAGGATCGCGATCACCGTGTCGTCCTCGGTGAGCCCTCGCGACAGGCTTTCCGTCCCGTCGAGCTGGACCATGTTCGCGACCAGGTTCCGGTGCGTGAGCATGACACCCTTCGAGCCACCGGTCGTCCCGCTCGAATACGGCAGGGCCACCAGGTCCGTCCCCGGGTCGATCTCCGGCCCCTCTTCGAGCTCCGCCGCGTCCGTCAGCGCCGCCCAGGGTGTTGCACCGGGGGCGTCATCGAAGCTGAAGATCTCCTCGATTCCGCCAGCCTGATCCGCGGCCTCGCGCGCCTTCTCCAGGCAGTCGCTCGTGGTGACGAGGAAGCGGGCCCCCGCGTCGCGGAGCTGGCTCGCCAGCTCTGCGGTTGTGTAGTGTGGATTCACGGTGGTGACGACACCTCCCGCGTGCGCTGCGCCGTGAAAGGCGATCGGGTACTCGACCGTGTTCGGGCTGTAGATGCCGAGCACGTCTCCCTTACCGAAGCCACGTGCCGCCAGGCCACCTGCTGCCCTCCGGATCGCGGTCGCGAGCTCGGCGTACGACATGGTGGCGCCGGTGGTCCCGTCGATCAGGGCGGTCTTCCCTGCGAACTCCTGCGAGCCGCGGAGCACGTAAGCCGTCACCGTGGTCTCGGGGATGACGACGTCGGGGTAGGGGCTTCGGAAAATCATGGCGCCAGCTAGAGGCCTCTCTAGTGATCTCGTCCGGATTGGGATAGCATAAATTCCGATCCACGGCAACCAGGCCTACGTACCAGGCTCCTAACACGACTCCTTCCGCAACCACGACACATGACGACGACGACGACACGACCCTTCGGTGGCAGCTTCCTCATCCACGAGACGTCGCCCGACGAGGTCGTGACCCCCGAGGACCTCGGGGACGAGGACCGTATGCTCATGCGGGCCTTCGAGGACTTCGCCGACCGGGAGGTCGGGCCACATCTCGAGGAATTGGAGCAAGGGTCGAGCGACCTCGCCCGCTCCTTGTTTCAGAAGGCCGCGGAGCTCGGACTCTTCATGGCGGAGGTCCCCGAGGAGTACGGTGGACTCGACCTCAGCGTCCTCGCCGTCACGGGCATGTGCTCGATTCGCGCCAAGCTCGGGAGCCTCGGCTCGCTGATCTTCGCCCATCAGGGCATCGGCATGCTTCCGCTCATCAACTTCGCCACCGAGGAGCAGCGCGAACGTTACCTCGTGCCGTGTATGAGCGGGGAGATTCTCTCGGCCTTCGCGCTGACCGAGCCCGGGACGGGATCGGACGCCATGAACATCACGACGCGGGCGGTGCTGAACGACGAGGGTACACACTACGTCGTAAACGGGGGCAAGCAGTGGATCACCAACGCCGCATGGGCGGACATCTTCATCCTCTTCGTGAAGATCGACGGTGAGCACTTCACCACGTTCATCATGGAGCGCGACAGCGAGGGGCTGACGGTCGGCGCGAACGAGCGACTCCTGGGCCTGCACGGCTCGTCCGTGGCCGCGCTCTCGCTCGAAGACGTGCACATCCCCGTCGAGAACCTCCTCGGCGAGATCGGGAAGGGCCACCTGGTGGCGTTTTGCATCCTCAACATGGGCCGGCTCAAGCTGGCGACGAACAGCGCCTCGGGCGCTCGCCGGGCCGTCGAGGTCGCGGCCAGCTACGCGGCGGAGCGGAAGCAGTTCGGTCGCCCGATCGGCGAGTTCGGCCTGATCGAGCGGAAACTCGCGGACATGGCGTCACGCGCATACGCGGCGGAAGCGGTCTCCTACCGAACGGCCGGCCTCGTCTACCATGCGATGGAGGAGGCGGAGGAGGAGGGGGGACGGTCCTCGCTGGATGCCAAGCTCGCGACCCTCTCGGAGTTTTCGGCCGAGTGTGCAATGGCCAAGGTTCAAGCTTCGGAGGCGTACAACGACCTGGCCGATGAGGCGGTCCAGGTCTTCGGCGGATACGGATTCAGCGAGGAATACCCGCCGGCGCGCATGTACCGGGATTCGCGTATTACCCGCATCTACGAGGGCACGAACGAGATCTGCAGACTGTACGCACAGAGGGCCATGCTGAGGCGCGCATGGAAGGGGCAACCGGACTTCGAGGGCGCGATCGCGGCGCTCGCGGACTCCACACCTGGAGCCGCCGACAACGGCGCAGATCCCGACTTCGATACCCAGGGGAGCACGATCGAGAACCTCAAGAAGGTCTACCTCTGCCTGGTACGCGAGGTGTGCAGCAAGATAGAGCGGGATCACATGTTCGACGCGGGCAACCAGCAGCTGATGGCGAGCTTGGCGGACGTCGCGATCGAGATCTACACGGCCGAGAGCACCTTCCTGCGGGTGATCAAGGGTCGGCCCGATCGGAGTGCGGACGAGAACGAGTTCTACGAAGCACTGTCCACGATCTATCTGTCTCGCGCCGCCGACCGGACCCGCCAGGAGGCCAACGAGATCCTTGCCGCGCTCCTCACGGGCGACGAGCTCCGCTCACGCCTCGACGAAGTCGGCGGCTGGCTGCCGCTTCCGGTGGGTCTGATCGATCGCAGGGGTTTGGTGGCGCGCTCTCTCCTGAAGGGCGGGGGGCTGCCGAAGCCGTCGTAATGCGGTCGACCCCGGACTACTACGCGGACGTCCAACTCCTTCGAGGGCGGAGATCGTGGGTGAAGCTCGCGATCCTCCTGGTGGTGCTCATTACCCTCCCGCTGGTCTTGCCGGGCTATCGGATCTTCACGGTCAACTACATGGCGGTCTTCGTGATCGTCGGACTCGGGATGAACATCCTGGTCGGTGACACCGGGCAGGTGTCCCTCGGCCATGCGGGCTTCATGGCGATCGGCGCCTACACGACCGTGCTCATGATGACGGAACTGGGTGCGCCCTTCCCGCTCGCGCTTCCGGCAGCGGGGCTCGTGACCGCTGGGTTCGGCTTTCTGTTGGGTTTGCCCGCCCTTCGGCTCCAGGGACCGTACCTCGCGATCGTCACCCTCGGCTTCGGGCTCGCGGTCACACAGATCATCGGTCACTCGGCCTTTTTCGGGGGACACATGGGCCTGGTGGTGCCTGCCGCGACGCTCGGCCCCATCTCTCTCTCCGGCGACGTGCCGCAGTACTACGTGATCGTCGGCGCGGCCCTTGTGCTGGCCCTGTGCGCCCGAAACCTCTCGGTCACGCGTGTGGGACGAGCCTTCCGCGCGATCCGAGACAGTGAGATCGCGGCCGCGACGATGGGCGTCGACGTCGCCTACTACAAGACCTTGAGCTTCGCGTTGAGTGCAGCTTTCGCGGGCATCGCGGGGGGGCTTCTGGCGCTCATGACCGGCTTCATCAGCCCGGGTGTCTTCACCTTCCTGCTCTCTCTGATGTTCCTGGCGATGGTGGTCTTCGGTGGACTCGGCTCGATTCCGGGAGCGATCCTGGGCAGCATCGTGATGGGATACCTGAACCTGGAGATGGATGCATTTGAGGAGCTCCCCCTGCTCGGCCCGGCTTTGGAGAGTTTCTCCAGTCGCTTCATGTCGAGCGCCGGCCTCCCGAACGTCGGATGGGTCGTTACCGGGCTGCTGATCGTCCTCACGATCCTCGTCGAGCCGAGGGGGCTGCACGGCCTCTGGATCCGACTGGGAGCGATCGTCGGAGGGGGGAGAGGCGACGGGGCCGGCTCTTCCGGTCCTCCGGCGGACCCTTCGGGTCCTCCAGCCGGAGTGAGCTGACCGATGCTCGCACAGGTCCTCGCTGGCGGACTTTCCGCGGGGAGCATCTACGCTCTGGTGGCTCTCGCCCTCGTCATCACGTACAAGACGACCCAGGTGCCGAACTTCGCCCAGGGTGAGATGGCGATGGTCTCCGCCTTCGTCGCCTATGTCCTCATGACGGACTTCGAGACGGGTTTCTTCGTCGCCTTCACCGTGGCCATCGTCTTCGCCTTCGTCTTGGGGTACGGGTTCGAGGCGGTGATCCTGCGACGTGTGCGCAACCCGACACATCTGAGCCTCCTCGTGGTGACTCTCGGCTTCCAGCTGGCGCTCTTCGGGCTGGCTGGGTGGAAGTGGGGAGCCGAACAACGGCGGTTCCCCTTCCCGGTCTCGGCCCACGAGGTCCTCCGCATGGGGGACGTTACCGTCAGCACGCTGGGCGTGGCGACGATCGCGATTTCGTCGGTGCTGATGGTGGGGGTCTTCGCGTTCTTCAGGTTCACGAAACTCGGGGTGGCGATGCAGGCCACCCAGCAGGACTCGATGGCGGCCCGCATCAACGGCGTCCCGACACGCAGGGTCGTGGGACTGACGTTCGGCATCAGCTCCGTGATCGGGGCGGTCGCCGCACTGCTCACGGCTCCGCTCATTACACTCGACACGACCCTGATGTGGGACCCGCTCCTCAAGGGGTTTGCGGCCGCCGTTCTAGGGGGATTGAACACGCCGGTCGGCGCTGTGCTTGGCGGCTACCTCTTGGGCTTGATCGAAAACCTCTTCGGCGCCTACATCTCGGTCGAGTTCAAGTCGGCTGTCGCGTTCTTGATTATCGTCCTCGTCCTCTGGTTCAGGCCGTCCGGACTTTTCGCACGCCACTACAAGAGAAAGGTCTAGATGGCCTTCTTCGCTGTGGAAGGACTCACGATGCGCTTTGGCGGGCTGACGGCGCTCGACGATGTCTCGTTCGAGGTCGAGCGTGCGACGATCTTCTCGGTGATCGGGCCCAACGGCTCGGGGAAGTCGACCGCGTTCAACTGCATCAGCGGGATCCACCGGCCGACGGCGGGCAGTGTACACTTCGAGGGGGAGCGGATCTCCGGACTGAGTCCACATCACATCGCGCGGCGCGGCATCGCTCGAACGTTCCAGAATATCGAGCTGTTCGGGAACGAGAGCACGATCGACAACCTGATGCTCGGGCGTCACCTGCACATGACGACCGGGGTGTGGCGTGGGGTAACCATGGTGAATGGCCGAACCAAGGCGGCCCGCGACGAGGCCGAGAACCGGGCGCGGGTCCAGCAGATCTTGGAGCTCCTCGATCTCGACTCCGTGCGAGAACGACCCGTGCGCGAGCTGCCCTACGGAACCCAGAAGCGGGTCGAGCTCGCGCGGGCCCTGGCCACGGAGCCCAAGCTGCTTCTCGTAGACGAGCCGTCTGCAGGAATGAACGCCCAGGAGCGTACGGAGCTGGGCGAGCGGCTCGACCGGCTGAGAACCGATCTGGACCTGACGATCCTCTTGATCGAGCACCAGCTGCAGCTGGCGATGGGCCTCGCCGACCGGGTCCTGGTCCTGAACTTCGGGAAGGCGATCGCTCAGGGGACTCCGGAAGAGGTGCGTCGACACCCAGAAGTCATCAAGGCGTATCTGGGCGATGAATAACACGACTACGCCTCTCCTTGAGCTCGACGGCGTCGAGACGTACTACGGCCCGCTCCGGGCGCTCTGTGGTGTCTCACTCACCGTAGCGGAAGGCACCGTCACGGTGATCTTGGGCAGCAACGGCGCCGGCAAGAGCACGCTGCTCGGCACGATCATGGGTGTGCTCGACGGCCAGCCGCAGCACGGTACGATCACGTTCCGTGGGGAGCGGATCGACGGGATGGCGACGGAGAAGATCGTTCGCGCCGGCATCTCGTACGTTCCGGAAGGGCGTCGAGTTTTCCCGGAGCTCACCGTGAGTGAGAACCTGAGGGTGGGCGCGTACACCGTCCGGGACCGCCAGTCCACGAGGCGAACCCTCGAGCGCGTCCACGACTACTTCCCGGTTCTGGCCGATCGCCAAACGCAGCCTGCGGGCACACTCTCCGGCGGCGAACAGCAGATGTTGGCCATTGGTCGCGCGCTCATGAACGAGCCCAAGCTGCTCTTGCTCGACGAGCCGTCTCTCGGCCTGGCCCCGCTTCTGGTGCGGCAGGTCTTCGACATCATCTCGCAGATCCGCGACGAGGGAGTTACAGTCTTGCTCGTGGAGCAGAACGCGCGCATGGCCCTCCAGGTGGCGGACGACGGTGTCGTGCTCGAGAGCGGAGAGCTTGTCGTCTCCGGGACGGCCGCCGAGTTGGTCGACAATGACGAGGTGGAGGAGCTATACATGGGGGCCGCGTCCACTGCGTCCGAGCAGGAAGCACAACGGGGGGCCGCGTCCAATACGTCCGAGCCAGGAGCACAAGGGGGAGCCCGAAATGACGTCAACCTTGAGTAGTAAGAGTAGGAGTCGCAGGAGCGGTGGGAGTCGTAGGAGCCGCTTCGGCGACGTGACCGCAGTATTGCTCCTTGCCGCATCCGCGGGACTCAGCTGTGCCGAGCCGGACGAGGGAGGTGTCCGGGGCGTGACCGACGACACGATCGTGATCGGAACGTGGTCGCCGCTGACTGGGCCGGCGGCGCTCTGGGGTGCAGTCGGCCGAGGCGCCAAGCTCTACTTCGAGATGATCAACGAAGAGGGGGGCATCCACGGACGGAAAATCGAGTTCATCCTGAAGGACGACGCGTACCAACCCTCCCGTACGGTGGCGGCAGTGCGAGAGATGGTCGAGCGCGACAGGGTCTTTGCCGTCGTTGCCGGCGTGGGTACTGCTCCGACCAGAGCCGTCCTCGAGTACCTCACGGAGAACGAGGTCGTGATGGTGTCGCCCGCGACCGGTGCGACGCACTGGGCATATCCACCCAGGAAGTATGTATTTGCTCAGTATACCCCGTATTTGGACGAGGCTGCCGTGCTGGTCGACTATGCGGTCAAGGATCTCGGCAAGACGAGAGTCGCGGTCATCTACCAGAACGACGACTTCGGGGAGAGTGGCCTCGTGGGTGCTGAGCTGGCGCTCGAGAGGCATGGACTCAGCGTAGTCGAGGCGGTGTCGGTCGAAGTACCCGACACGGATCTCAACTCACACGCGGTTCGGCTCCGCGAGTCGGGCGCCGACGCTATCCTCATGTGGCTGACCCCGCGGCACGCGACGATCATCCACGGCGCGCTCGGCCGGCTAGGCTACGAGCCGCAGTGGCTGGTCAGCTCGGTGCTAGCCGACACGGATCTGATGTACGATCTGACCGAAGGAGCATGGAAAGGGGTGATCTTCGCTGCGATCGGTCAGCTCGCCAACTCGGATCATCCGCTGACGGAGAAGTACCGACAAGTGGCGGCCAGGCTCGCCCCGGACGAGCGAACCGGCGAGTTCTTGTTCGCCGGATTCCGGTACTCGGAGCCGCTGGCGGAGGGACTCCGGCGGGCGGGGCGCGATCTGACGACCGAGAGCCTCATCGCGGCGTTGGAGACGCTGGACGGCTGGGTGGGGTCCGGCCCCCCGATCACCTACGGGCCAGACCAGCGACAGGGCACCAGGGCGATGTTTCTCGCGCGCACCATCGAAGGTGGGACTGCCGAGAAGCTTACCGATTGGATCGAGTCGGGTATCGACATCGAGGCGGCCATCCGAGTGCTGGAGGGGTCGCGGTAGGCGTTTCGAGGGAGCCTCAGCCCAGGAGTAGGAGGTACGCATGAGCGCAGGCACCCGCGCCACTCTCGAGGCGATCGACCGGTGGGAGCGGGACACATTAGTCGACGCCGACACCGCTGCGCTCCTCCGCGGCGAAGTCGCACAGACTGCGGAGCTGACGACCAGGCGCCTCACGCAGTACGTGCTCGCCTCGACCGGGGCGATGGTGCTCATCATCGCGGGGTGGATCTTCCTCGACTGGGCTTGGCCGCTTCTGGAGGAGGGTGCGAGAACGGGCGTGTTGGGGGCCGTCGGCGTCGGGGTCATGATCTTCGGTGCGAGGCTCGAGGAGTCGCACAGGTGGCGCCCCGCCTCCTACCTGATGCAGACCGCCGGCCTCGGCTTTCTGCTCTCGACCGCCATCTACTCGAAACAAGCGTGGGACGACGTCACGTTTGGAGGTTTCGTCATGGGAGGACTCTCCCTTGCCGTGCCGATCGTGCTCGCGCCGCGCGCATTGCGCCGCAACGTCGTGATGCCGGCCGTCTATCTGGCGTTCGACCTGGCTTTCTTCGCGGTCTTCCTCGATCGCGCCACGCCGCTGTCGGCCGCCGGCATCGCGTGGGCCGTGGATGCGGTCTTGCTAGTGGCGATTCTGGGGCTCGTCCGCCTCCTCGTGCTGGATCCGGGGGGTGAGCGTCATCCGTGGGCACTCAATGCGTTCGTGACCGCGCTCTTCGCGGGTTTTGTCCTGATCACCTGGACGAGCCTGGAGACGTTCGACACACAGGCGAACGTGATGCTCCCGCTCGACTTCTGGCTCGCTCTCATCTTGGCGCTCACTCTCTGGGGTATCCACTCGGGTCCGCCTGCACTGAATCGGGAGAGCTTCGGGCGTATGCTCGCCGGCCTGGTCCTGATCTGGATCCCGTTCGGCTTCACCACCGCGTTTTGGACGCTCGACGGAGAGCCGGGGCTCGCTCTGGTGCTGGTCGGCGGAGCCGGGGTCATAGGCTTCCTGTATGCGCAGCGCTTCGCCCTGCGCGAGTTGATGGCCACCTCGATGCTCGCCTTCATCGTCGCCCTGTGGGTGTGGGCGGTGGAGGGGGCCGGGGCGCTCGGCGCCGTCGCCGCGCTCGTGGCGACCGCGGGGATCCTCTTCTGGATCTCAGGCCGGACAGGTGGTCCGGAGGAGGTGCGATCGGAGCTGGGAAAGGGCGCCTAGGTCACTTGCGGAGGTTTACCTCAGCGACCATGGTGGCGGTAGGTAGTGTAGTGTGGCGCGATCTCAAGGAGGCTCGTATGTACTCGAACAGATCGGCGGGACGGAGCAACGTGATGAGCATCGGACTCATCAGGTGGCGTGTAGGCGCCCTGGTAGCGGTGATCGCCTGCGTTCTGCCCGCATCAGCCCAGAGCCAGGAGGTCACGAGACGAGCCGTCGACATCTACAGCGATGGGACGCGGCTCGCGGGCGATATCTGGTTTCCGGCGGGGCTGGGGGAGAGCGAGAAAGCCCCCACCATACTCCTTGCTCATGGATGGGGTGGCCTCAAGTCGCACCTGAACGGTAGCTACGCTCCGGCGTTCGCCGCGGCTGGATACATCGTCCTGGCGTTCGACTATCGGGGCTGGGGCGAGAGCGACAGCCGACTCGTGATCGTCGGAGATCAGCCCGAGCCGGACGAGAACGGGCACGCGCGCGTCGACGTCCAGGTGATCCGGGAGGTCGTTGACCCCCTCGATCAACTCGAGGACATCCGCTCGGCGTTGAACTTTCTGGAGGGAGAGCCCCAGGTCGATATGGAACGTCTCGGCATCTGGGGATCGAGCTTCGGTGGGGGCCTGGTCGTCATGACGGCGATCCACGACCCCCGGGTGAAGGTGGTCGTGAGCCAAGTTGGCGCCATGAATGGGCGGTTGTCCGCGGAGGTCCGGGCAGGCGGCCTGGAGGCGGTCCACAAAAGAGAGATTCAGAGGGCGAGGGGTGAGGCGCCCCCGGTCCCGCAGGGTGAGGACGTGGTTGAAGGACTTGACGGGACGCCCTACTTCAGCCAGTTCGCCCGCTATGCGCCAGTCGACGAAGTGGACGGACTCAACGTCCCGACACTGCTCATCGACGCCGGTAACGAGAACCTCTTCGACATCACAGAGCATTCGGGCTTGGTGTACGA
>Ga0209988_10002842_pt1 | contig 11452 bp, 13 predicted proteins | sample N075metaG_FD_183115 | JGI IMG/M metagenome (GOLD analysis project Ga0209988, IMG submission 183115) | Deep subsurface microbial communities from Kermadec Trench to uncover new lineages of life (NeLLi) - N075 metaG (SPAdes) (version 2) | ecosystem: Environmental > Aquatic > Marine > Ocean trench... | reverse complement strand
CGCCAAGCTGCTCATCCGCCATGGCGGGGCGCGCGATGAAGACGGACTCGCTTCGGCCGCCTAGCGGTCGTCCGTGAAAACCGTCGAACGGCCTCCGCGGGCCGCGCAATCCTCTGCGCGCGTGAAATGAGTCCGGCCGTTCAAGTCACAGGATACGAGTCTGTGGCCGCCGCGAGGTGCTGGATCGGATCCCGGAAGGTGATCTCGAAGCGTCGCCGCCATGCGCGATCCGAGTGAGTTCTCGGCGTCCGCGTCACTCTCCATTGCGCTCGATTCGGATCCGGGAGTCGTCGATTCGGTCACCCACTGCGCGTCGAGGCGCTCGAGTTCTTCGATCCCCGATTCGATCCCCGGAGACGTGGCCGTCACGATTCGGAGGCCAATCAAGCCGCACAGCAACGTCAGGCCGATCCCCAGCTTCATACCCGCCTTCGAGACGGCTCGCCTGATTTCCGGTTCCATGAGGATCGAATCGGCGCGCGTCGCGGCTCGCTTGAGTCACCGAATTCGCCAAGGCCGACGGGGCGGGAAAGATCGTCGCTTTTTCACGGCCCTCCGAGGGTGTCAGCACGCCCCCGACCGCCTCTCAGACCGATGAAACCTTTCGAACACGGCACTACACAGCACTAGGGGTTCTTGCGTAGATCCCGCGGCAGGCCGTAGCCCCGCTCACCGATGATGTTGAGCTGAATATTCGTCGCGCCGCCGGCAATCGCCGGGCCCATCGAGAAGAGATATTGCATGACCCAGCCGGTCGGCGTCGTCGAACGACGCCATGTGCCCAACTCCTCTTCGAGCGGAGCGAGTACGCCATCGCCCCCCAATAAATCGAACGCACATTTCATGATCCGCTGCGTGGTATCGGTCGAAAACACCTTGTTCATCATCATCGGACGCATCGCTTTGTGCATCTCACCCCGATTCGCGGCGGAAAATTGCAAGAGATTCGACGTTTCATTGCTTCGAACATAACCCTCGATCTCGGCCAGCCGTTGGCGAATCGTGGGATCTTCGATCGCGGGACGTCCGCCTCGTTGCCGGCTTCGGGCGAGTTCGACGAGATCATCGAACGCTTCTCGCATCATGAACGGATTGCCGATCAGATTTCGCTCGTGAACCAGCGTCGCGCGGGAGATGGGCCAGCCCTGCCCGCGCTCCCCGACGATATTCTCTGCCGGAATCCGAACATCCGTCAGGAACACTTCATTGAATTCGTAGCCACCAGTCAGTTCGCGAAGCGGACGGACTTCGATTCCCGGTGCGTCCATCGGGACGAGCAGATAGGAAATTCCGGCATGTTTTCCCGCCTCGGGCTCTGTGCGAAAGAGCCCGAACATCATGTCCGCATGCTGCGCGGCGCTGGTCCAGATCTTCTGACCGTTGAGAACCCACTCGTCTCCCTCCATGCGCCCCGAGCATTGCAACGATGCCAGATCGCTTCCTGCTCCCGGCTCGCTGTAGCCCTGACACCAGTTCTCGGCTCCAAGGAGCGCGGGCGGAACGAAGCGCTCCTTTTGTGACTCCGTCCCAAATTCGAGCAAGGTCGGCACCAGCAGCGCGGCGCCCTGGCTCGTGGAATCCCCCGGTGCACCCGCGCGATAGAACTCTTCCCGGATGATCTGGTCCTCAATGGCATCGAAGGGCTGTTCGGATCCGCCATATTTCTTGGGGACTCCGCGATAAACCAGGCCCGCTGCGACGCCGCGTTTGCGGAAAATCGCCTCCCGTTCCCCGACCGGCCGATCCGCGTCGTCGCCGACGAGCGGCCAGCCCTCGAGAAACGTCCGCACGGACACGCGGAACGTTTCATGGTCCGCAGAATATTCGAGATTCATGGTCTACCAGCCTGCCAATTCTGCACATCGATCACGATGCTGCTCGGGAGTGCCCAGGAACGATCGATCGAACATGATTCGCTTGAACCACATCTGGACTTCACATTCCCATGTAAAGCCATACCCCCCGTGTAATTCGACCGATTCGCGCGCTGCGGTCATGGCCCGATCCGAAATATGCGCCTTCGCCATCGAAGCCGCGCGGGAGGCTTCGGCCGCAAGATGATCGAGGGCATAGGCGGCGAACCACCACAGCCCACGCGACGATTCGAGTTCGGTCCCCATCTGCGCGATCGTGTGTTTGATCGCTTGAAACTGGCCGATTGGTTGGCCGAATTGTTCGCGAGAATGGGCGTAGGCGACATCGAGATCGATCAATTTCGTCGTCGCACCGAAGGCGTCCGCCGCCAGCAGTACGGCCGCCGCGTCCGTGAGTTGTGAAGCCGAACCTTTCCCGCCCTCGAGGATCTCGGCAGGCGTACGGTCGAAAGTCACCGTCGCAAAGGGCCGTGTACGATCGATTCCGTCTTCCGGCTCGATCTCGATGCCGCTTGCCCTCGCGTCGACCCAGGCCAGCTGGCCACCCTTTAGGCCCACAAGAAAGCGATCCGCCAGGGAGGCGTGCATCACGATCGTCTTGACGCCGGAGATCCGATCGCCATCGTGCTCGACACTCCAGTCGCGCGGCTCCCATTCTCGATCGCCTTCTTGCAACGCCACCGTCGCAATTTCGTCGCCTTCGGCAAGCGCTGGCAAGATCGTCGCACGCTGCGCTTCGCTGCCCATGAGTTTGACGCCGTGTATGGCGAGCGAATGGCCCAATACCGGAACGGGCAGAGCCGATTCGCCCAGAACTTCGGCGACCAGTGCGAGGTCGAGTATCTCCAGCCCCGCCCCGCCCTGCTCCTCGGGGACGATCAATCCGATCACACCCATTTCGCAGAGTCCGGACCAGATCTCCGAATCGTAGCCCGATCCTTCGTCGAAGATTTCACGCAGTCGCGTCGTCGGACATTCCTTTTGTGCGAAGCCACGAATCGTCTCTTGCAGGAGTTCCTGCTCTTCACTCAGTCCAAAATCCATCTTCGCTCCACGATCGCCTAGCGTCCTGCGGACGCGGGCACGTCGTCAGGCCGGCCGCAGACTAGCCTTCGATCCACGTGGCTGGGGCCAGCCGATTCTGCGACCCAGAAACAGGAACCGAGCATTCGGCGAACGACCTCGCCAACCCGATCTCAGTCGACGGACGCTGGGATCCGATCTGTACCGCCGATAATTCTATCCGAGAGAGCCTATTGCAATTGAATTTCGTTTTCATCTGAATCGAGCGACAAACCCGACCGCGCCATGTCCTTTGCGAGCGCCTCACCCGGACCACGAGGCGCTGATGAAACGCCAAAGCTAAGATCCGTGGCGCGCCGGAGGGTCTCCCCGACGCGGGAGCACTTTGCCCCTCTGGAGTCTGCATGGCTGTTTCGAAAACCCGATTCGACTTCTCTGGACAGACCGTGGTCGTGACCGGCGGGTCGCGCGGAATCGGCCGGCAGATCTGTGAGTCCTTCGCCGCCGCGGGCGCCCAGGTTCACGCCTGCAGTCGCCGCCAACCGGATCAGCCCTTCGCCGGGACTTCGATTCGTCATGAACTCGTCGACGTGCGCGATCCGGAAGCCACGGAGGCGTGGCTCGCACGCTGTGCAAAGGATCGCGGTGGGATCGACGTATTGGTCAACAATGCAGGCGGCGCACCATCGGTTCCCAGCGCGGAAATCACGCCACAGCGAACGACCCGGATCCTCGAACTCAACTTGAATGCGCCACTCGTATTATGCCAACAGGTCCATCGGCACATGATCGACCTCGACACCGGCGGTGTGATCGTCAACATCGTGAGCCTCAGTTCGGTTCGGCCGACGCCGGGCTCGGTCGCGTATGGCGCAGCCAAGAGTGGGCTGATGAACGCGACCGCTTCGCTGGCGGTGGAATGGGGACCCCAGATCCGCGTCAATTGCATCGTTTCGGGGCTCGTCGCGACCGAGTGGACCGAAGGCCACTACGGCGACGAAGCGCAGAGGCAAGAAATTGCCGACGCCATCCCCGCCCATCGCTTCGCCCGAACCGACGAAATCGCTCACGCCTGCCTCTTTCTGGCTGCGAAGGATTCAAGCTACATCTCGGGCGCCGCATTGGAAGTGACCGGCGGTGGGGAATGGCCGCCCACGATTCCGCGAGCGACTCGCTGAGTCGAAGTCGGCGTCGGTGTCAGTGAGAGTCGCGACGAGTCTTGGGTCAGGCTCCTAGATATGAAGAGTTTCGGGGAGCCAGCGGTCCCGGGACTCGAAGCGTTCGCGGCCGAGAGGCGTGAGGTCGCAGTCTCCGTAGCGCCCCTCTACGATGCGCTCACTCAGCGCATAGGCGATGCCAAAGGACTGCATGACGCCGCGACCCGTAAAGGAATGGGCTTCGAAGAGATTGGCGATTCCGGGAACCGAGCCGGCGATTCCGCTTCGGTCTGGCGTCACCGCATAGAGGCCGGACCAGCCGCGAAGATGCCCACAACGTTCGAATCTCGAACAGCGATGTGCCAGCCGTGGCCAGACGTATTCCTCGAAATACGCCTGACCGTCGTATTCGAAGTCGAATCCCGGTGCCTCGTTGGGATTCGAATAGCCCACCAGGAAGTGATCGCCATCCGGATGGAAATAGAGATCGCTCGAATCGACGATCATACCAAAACGGCTTGGGTCGAGGCCCTCTTCGAATGCTTGCGCTTCGACCGCAACGAGACAGATCTGGCGTCGAATCGCTTCCGTGACATCGCGAATTCCGATCTTCGCCGAGAAGATCGGTGACCAGGCACCCAGACAATTCAACACGACTTCGCAGGCGATCCGAGTTTCGCGAAGGCAGAGATCGCGTGGAACGCGATGGGTCGTCAAGATTTCCTTGATCCCTCCCGACTCGTCCATCCAATCGCCCTCGGCGACCTCGATCACGTCGACCGCACGCACGCGGCGCAGCCCGCTCAGACCGGGTATCCGCTCGGTCACGACCCCATCGAGGTAATGTCGATTCGAGAAGCGCACCCCCAACGCTTCGGCTTCTCGGCGGAAATAGGACCGTACGGCATTCGGATTGACCAGCCCATCCCGAGGCGACCACGTCGCCCCCACGAGCTCGTCGAGGTTGCGATCGAGAATCGGGAACTTCTCGGCCGCGGCGTGTGGGCTCAATAGTTCGACGTCGATCCCGGCCGCCTGCTGTAGGGGTTGCTTGCTTCTGGCCAACGCGAAGCGAACGGGATCGTCATAGAGCCAGAGGTAGCCCGACTCACGAAAATCGAGGAGCTCGCGATTGGCTCGGAAGAAATCGAGCGTCATCCGACACGTCTCGATGTTGACCGGTTGCCACCAAGTGGCGCGAGCGCCGCCCGCATTCAACTCCGAGGAGCTGTAGAGACCCGCCAAATCGAGATCCACGACCTGAATGTCGCATACCCCTCGCTTTGCAAGCCAGAAAGCGAGAGCCGAACCGATGACACCGCCGCCCGCGATGAGAACATTGACGCGTTCCACGAGCGACCTGCTTCCCGCCTCCTCTCAGCCGCCGCCGATATCGACATCAAACGCTTCATACACGAGATCCGCCCCGCGGTAGCGATGTCGTTCGAATCGGCCTAGCAAGACGTTCACCTGGCTACGCAGCGAAAGCGGTGAATCGACCCCCTCGACTCTTTGGAGCATGCACGCACACTCGGCCACCAACGTTTCGTGTTCGGCGCGCAGCCCCTCCGCCCGTCGCCAAAGACGAGGCGCCTCCGCAACGATCTCGGCCAGCAATCCATCCGGCGCTTCGGTGTCGGCCACGTGATCATCCGCAGCACGAGCCAGCTTGAGCAATTCGCGCCTCAATCGCGTTCGCCAACGCGTGCCGCTCGCGATGGGCGCGCCGACAGCCCGTCTCACCGAGATCAATGAATCATAGAGTCGTTCCTTGAGCTCGATCGCAGTGGCCAGATTCTTCCTGTCGCGGGTGATCTCTCCCACGGCTGCGGTGGCCAGCAGTCCAAGAAATTCTCCCCCATCCATGCGAACGAGCGTCTCGTGATCCCCGCCCTCGAAGAAGATCTCGTCGCGATCGTCGAAACTCGCGTCGACGACGGTCGGAAGACCATAAGCGGCGCCCAGCGGCGGCACCGCACCCAACGCACAATCCGGAAAGAGCCTGACCATCTCGTACTCGCGAGACAGATGAAGCGGACGACCCAGTTGATTCCGAACTCGCCCGATTTCGAGCATGCGCGACGCGGGCAGCACAGCCAATACGAAGCCCCGGTCATCGTCGAGAACGACCGACTTCGCCAACGACGCCTCGTCGACACGAGCCTTTCTGGCCGTACCGAGGCTTGTCGTGGACGCAGCATGGTGTTCGACGGTATATCGAACGCCTCGATCCAACAGATAGTTTTCGAGGGTATGAGCGAGAGACATGGCGTGATTCCTCCTGGCCGACGAACCTTCAGCGCTCCAGGACCGCAGACAGCGGGTAGCTGAAGCGTCCGTGGAGCGAACCTGAAAGCAGTTCGAGGAAAGCGTCTCCGCTCATATGGACCACATCGTCGTGGTCGCCCGCCTCGAAATAGATATCCGTCAGTCCCGCCAGCGAATCGTCGTAGACGGTCGGAATTTTGTACGGCGACCCCAATGCGGGCATCGCGCCGTCTTCGCAGTCGTGAAAGAGATTCTCGAGTTCGGCCTCGGTCGCCAATTCGAGTTTTCGATGAAGCTGCGCGCCAAGCCGATCGACATCGACGCGACGTGCGGCCGGTACGATCGCCATCACGTATCCATACTCATCTTCGAAGAGAACCGGTTTGGCGAGACAGTGCAACGGAATACGCGAACGACGCGCGGTCTGCGCGCTATACGCCGAATGTGGGTGCGGAAGAACCTCGTACTCGACGCCCGTCGCTTCCAGATACCATTCGAGCTGCTTCGCGATCGCCATACGTCCGTCTCCCGACCGATTCCTCCAAACGACTCGCATCGAGTCGAAGGAAGCAAAACGTTCGACCGAGGCGGCGGTACCTCAATCCAACCCTCCGTCGGAACACCTTGGGCAGCTCGCGAAGTCCCCCCTTCAACTCTTGCGCGTCGGTCCATCGTTTTTTTCGCATTTCCGATGGAACCACGGCGCTCGTCGAAATTCGACGAGGGGTGAGAGCAGGTTGTCCCGAGTTCTTCAGGCGCGGACAACGTTTGGGGATTGCGGATTCGCAACGTGCACGCGCATGAATCGATGGCCTCTCGGCCATCTCGTCACTCGGGCTTCGCAGCCCAGTTCATTCGTTCCCGGGGTCGGATTGATTCCCGCGCTCGTCCCGGAAAGCGGGATCGACCCACTCTCATTGATTGACCATCGAACGACGAACGACGAACGACGACATTTCTCATGTCCGTCCCTCATGTCCATCCATCGATCATCACGACCGCCGGCGACGTGCAACAGCGCTTTGCAACAGCTCTGCCGCCGAGTACGCCTGACTTGCACGGTGGTTGTTTCGGCCGACCCGCTGAGATTTAAACTCGTCCGAAATTGATTCTAGACGAAGTCTCAAGCGAGTATTGATGAGAGTGAAACCTCAGTCCTCCACGACCCTACAGCGACGTACTCGGTCAATCTATATCGACATTGATCCTTGTCAATCAAAATCTGTTGACGCGTCAGCTGCGGAGTCGTCGATCTTCCATGGGGGGCCGCGCCCTCAGGGATTCGGGGAGGAACCCGCCGATTCGAGGTGGCCCCGAATCGCCTCTTCCCACTCTTCCGGACGAAAAAACATCGGTCCCATTCCGCCCTGGTAAGCGATTAGACCGTCCCGCCCGACCAGGTAGAGCCGCTCCGGCATCGCAGCATAGGCCCCGGCCACAGCGTCATCCATCTCATCGACGAGCGCCGGAATCTCGAGCGCCATCTTGAGCATACAGGTCTGTCCGACTTCCACGCGTTCCTCGAAAGATTGGTGCTGACGAACGAGGACGCCGTCTTCGATGTTCTCATCGACTTGCCAACCGTCGGTCGAATGGATTTCCTTGATGTAGACGGTGAAGAAGTCGACACGATCTCGATAGGCGCGGTAGATCCGATTGAGGGTCCCAGCCTGGGCCCGGAATGGTGGTCAGGTGTAGCTCCCGAATACCAGCGCGACCGGTCGACTCACGAAACGTTCCGAGAGCCGAAGCATTTCACCCTCCTCCGCGCCTTGACCCGGCAGATAGGGCAACTCGAAATCCGGTGCAGGTTGACCGACGCTCGCTTGGGAGTCCGCGCCCAACTTCTGAATCTCTGCGACGACTTCTGCGGCGCCGGGCGCGCTCATCGCAGCCTTCAGCCGATCGATGTCCAGGCCTTCCATCTTGCCGGCTTCGCCACTCTCGACCAGATCATCGAGCATCTCCGTAACTTCATCCGGTAGCTTGAATTCCGATCCTTCGTTCGACCCTTCGTTCGACATCCCATCGACTCCTCATGGACACGGCGCGCACAACGATTGGCTTCTTTTGATCTCGCGAATGCTAGCATAGGCCCGGCCACACACTTTGAGGTCTCGGGCCAGATCCCACTCCTTATTATGCGGCCGCGTTCACGACCCCGACTTGCTCCACGGATCGCGCGACAATCGTTTCTTCGCGAACCCAATCGAGAATTCAATGAAGCTGCATGCCATCAGCGATCTTCATGTGGGCTACAAGGAAAACATGGCCGCGGTCGCTGCGCTTCCCGACCACCCCGAGGACTGGCTGATCCTGTGCGGCGACATTGCGGACACACCGGAACAATTCGAAGTCGCGCTTCGGATCCTGAATCGGAAATTCGCAAAGTTGATCTGGACGCCAGGCAACCATGAACTCTGGAGCGTCCCACGCAAGTCGGCGCTCCGCGGCGTGGCGCGCTATCAGCAATTCGTCGATCTCTGCCGACGCCACGACGTTCTGACACCCGAAGATCCCTACCCCATCTGGCAGGGCGAAGGCGGTCCCCATCTACTCGCGCCGCTCTTCCTCCTCTACGACTACAGCTTTCGTCCCGATGACGTACCGATCGACGAGGCGGTCGCATGGGCCGCGGAATCCGAAACGGTCTGCGCCGACGAAATGCTTCTCCATGCGGATCCCTATGCCCATGTTGGCGATTGGTGTGCGGCGCGCTGTCGACACAGCGAAAAACGCCTCACGGAAACGCTTGTCGAGGTTCCCTACCCGACGGTGCTGATCGCCCACTTCCCGCTCAAACAAGAGCTGGCGGTCCTGCCTCGCATTCCCCGATTCATGGTCTGGTGCGGCACCCGCATCACCGAGGACTGGCATCGACGATTCCGCGCCGAGATCGTCGTCTCGGGGCATCTCCACATACCCTGTACTCGCAGAATCGACGACGTGCGCTTCGAAGAAGTCTCATTGGGCTATCCCCAACAGTGGCAAATGCGCGAAGCGCGACGCGGTTGGGTGCTGGCGGATCATCTCCGGCTCATCCTTCCCCAACCCGAGTCGGACGCTGGCGACCCGCTTCGGGAGTGGCGACGGACGCGCGGCGCGACGACTCTCGGGGCAGGCTCCCAGGACTAAAGATCCCAGATCGCGCGCATCGAGCCGTCCCCGCCCAGCAACTCCCGGGGATCCCGCTTGTCGATGTGACCGATCAGATTCCGATACACGCCGTAGCCGATCAATCGCTGGAGACGCTCCGGAAATTCCTTGGCGACCGCGCGCGGGACGCCGAGCTGTTGATTCTCTTGTTGACGAATGAAACCGGCACAGTAGTTCATCGCGATTCCGACACGGCGCTCCGAAGTCTCGTTGGCTCCCCCGCCATGCCACAGGCTTCCGTTCCAGACCAGAATACTGCCGCGCTTCATCTCCGCCGGAATGGATTCGATGTCCTTGTTTCCGTACTCGGGCCAATTCGGGTCCCGATGACTTCGTGGAACGATGCGCGTTGCACCGTTGGATTCCGTGAAGTCGGTGAGCGCCCACATACTGTTGCAAACGAGCGTCGCGTGCGGTCGCTTCAGCGCGATCACCTGGTCGTCCGCATGAATCGGCTGTGGCGTCTCGCCGGATCCGATACTGATCGACGAAACGCTGGAAATCAGGCAGCCGTCGTCCAATACCCCTTCGATGACCGGAAGCAGGGCCGGATGGATGGGAATCCGCGAGAAAGGTGAACCGTAGGCCAGGAGATTGTAGATCCGAACGGTCTTGTCGCCTTCGAAATCGTTCGAGGCCGGTGTGATCTCTCGATCCCGCTCGATGCGAAGCAGCTCCTCGCTCAAGGTATCGATGAATTCCTCGCTGATGACATCTTCGAGGACGGTATAGCCCTGGTCCTCGATTTCATGCAGGGCCTTGGCGAGCGCGGACTCGCTGATCGTGGCATCGGTCATGGGGCGAAGCGTATCACCCTCGCGAATACCCGCATCAGCGTGATCGCGGGAGACCTGCTTTACATCGACGACCGGCTGTCTACGCTCCTCGGGTCCTCAGCAGACGGGAGCACGTATTCGTGAACGACCGATTGACGCTCGACCATCTCGTCTACGGCGTACCCGATCTCGCCAAGGCCATCGACGATTTCGAAGCCCGTCTCGGCCTCGCCCCGGTGCGCGGCGGCCGCCATGAAAGCCTCGGAACACACAACGCCATCTTGCCACTCTGCGGCGAGACCTACCTCGAATTGATCGCGCGCGATCCCGATGGGCCCAGCCCCGACCCGCCGCGACCCTTCGGCCTCGATTCGCTGCATCACCCGCAGCTCGTGACCTGGGCCGTGCGGAGCCGTGAAATCGAGCAAGATGTCGAGCGTGTGCGCAAGCGGAACTACGATCCGGGGATCGTGTTCCCGATGACCCGCAAGGTGACCAACGGGCACACGATCGCCTGGAAGCTCGCACTCCGCACGAAACCCTTCGGCGACGGGCTCGTGCCCTTCCTCATCGATTGGGGCGATACGACCCATCCGTCCAGATCCGTCGGTCACACCACGGACGATGCCGGCCAAAGCGCGTCCGAAAAGCGAGAGCCTCGAATTTCCAATCGGATTTGCAGGTTGTTCGACTTCTGCGCGTTCCATCCCGATCCCGCGCCGATCCAGGCGGCCATCGACGCATTGGGTGTCGACCTCGAGATCCAACACGGACCCGTGCCCGGCTTGCGCGCTCGCCTCGATGGACCCTCGGGATCGATCGATCTCACTGGACCCGCCCGATGAAGTCTTGCGCGACTTCGATCGAGACGGTTGATCGTCGCGACGAGTCGGTTCGCGAAGATCGCGGCGACGCATTCGACTCCGACGCGGTGGCCTTCACCGAAGAAACGGATCCCCTATGCACCGAATCCTCCTTGGTTTAGCGTGTTGCCTGGCTTGCGTTGGTCCGGAACGAAGCTCGGTCGTCGTCCCCGACGGCAGCCCGTCGTTCGTCTTGATGGATTTCGCGGAACCGCCCTCCCTCGACCCTCTGGACCCGGGATGGCAACACCGAACTTTTCTTCGACACCCGCCGATGGAGATTTCCTTCGTCGAAAAGAGCGGGCGAGCCGCGATTCGGCTCGCGACGCACGACA
>Ga0209988_10002841_pt1 | contig 11453 bp, 10 predicted proteins | sample N075metaG_FD_183115 | JGI IMG/M metagenome (GOLD analysis project Ga0209988, IMG submission 183115) | Deep subsurface microbial communities from Kermadec Trench to uncover new lineages of life (NeLLi) - N075 metaG (SPAdes) (version 2) | ecosystem: Environmental > Aquatic > Marine > Ocean trench... | reverse complement strand
AACCTTGATTCCAGAGTTTAGTGCACATTCTTTGTATGCTGGCCATGCAGGTTCTATTACGATCATCTCGTCACCTGGATTAAGAAGTGTTGATATGGCAGTGAAAATTGAAAATCTTGCACCCGGACTAACTATTATGTTGTCTTGTGAAACACTCGTGTTGAATTTACTCGAAATATATTTTACAAGTGCATCTCTAAAGATTGGCATACCTCTTACTTGACCATATTTTAAAAATCCTTCATCAAATACTTCTTCTAACGCCTTTTTTACGATAGGTGGTGGCAAAAAATCTGGTTCACCCACTTCCATGTGGATAATTTTTTTACCTTGCTGTTCAAGTGATTTTGCTTTTAAGAAAATAGACAAGTGTGTTTGTTTGTTAGCTGATTGCACTTTCACTGATTCATTTAAGAGAAAATTCAAATATTTTGTTGCAATTGATTCATCAAGTTCTATATTCTTAGATAGTGAGATTACTTTTCCACGTAAATTATCTTCTCGTATTTCATCGGTAACTCCTTTACCCATATTCTTTTTCACTTCTCCAATCTCTTTTGCAATGTCTATTCTAGTTTTTAGAAGCTTTATCATTTCCAGAGTTACTTCGTCCATCTTATTTCGAAGATCATTGATATCTGACATTTTCTTATAAAACAGGCTTGATTTTTCCTGATAGTAATGCATGATCTGCTATGGTCAATGCTACCAGTGAGTCTACTACCGGTGGGGCTCTAGGTACAACACATGGGTCATGTCTTCCTTTAACTTGAAGTATTGTTTCTTTTTTTGTCTTAATGTCTACTGTGATTTGTTTTTGTGCAATTGATGATGCTGGTTTGAATGCAATTCTCATAGTAATTGGCATTCCATTTGAAATACCTCCAAGAATTCCTCCCGAATTGTTTGTCTTTGTTATTATCTTTCCTTTCTTAATGATATACAAGTCATTATTTTCAGAACCATATAGTTCTGAACCCCTAAATCCTGAACCAAACTCAATTCCTTTTACAGATGGAATTGAAAAAATTGCTTTACTCAAATCTGATTCTAATGAGCTAAAAATTGGTTCTCCTAATCCTACTGGAACATTTGTTGTAATGGATTCAATTATTCCTCCAAGCGAATCTCCTTTTTTCCTTGCATTCAAAATACTTGTCCTCATCATTTTTGCAGTTTTATTTTCAGGACATCTTACTTCATTTTTGTAAATTGACTTTGTCATTTTTTCATTGAATTCTCTTTCCATCTTTATTTTTCCAATTTGTAATGTGTAAGAATTTGTTTCTATTCCTAATGTTACTTTTAGTAATTTTCTAGCAATAGCTCCACCCATAACATGAGTTGCAGTTAATCGTCCAGAGAATCTACCCCCTCCTCTGTAATCATTAAAATGATTATATTTTATCATAGCAGGATAATCTGAATGTCCTGGTCTTAGTTTTGTTTTCAAATTTTCATAATCTTTTGATTTTTGGTCACTATTCCAAATCATCATTGTAATTGGTGCTCCAGTTGTATATCCTCTAAACACACCTGAGATAATTTCAACTACATCCCCTTCTTTTCTTTGAGTTGAAATAATATTTTGACCAGGCTTTCTTTGGTTTAACATTAGTTGGATTTCTTTCTCATCAATTTCTAATCCTGCAGGACAACCATCTAACACTGTACCGATAGCTTTTCCATGACTTTCACCAAAACTTGTTAAAACAAGACGCTGACCAATAGAACTTCCAGGCAACATACTATCAAAGCTAAATCATGCTTATAATTGTGATTCAGAGCTATTTTTTAGCTAATTTTCAGAAAACAGGCATGATTTTAGGTCGTATTTTAGTCTCTTTTAGTTGATCTTTTTGAAAATTGTTTTACAGAGTTTGAATTTTTGCACCTAAACTATTCATCTCTTCTATGAAATTCGGATATGAAATTTTGATTGATTCAGGATCTGTTATAGTGCAATCACCTATGAACATTCCAGCAATACAAAATGCCATAAATAATCTGTGGTCATTTTCAGAATTTAATTCTGCTCCTCTTAAATTCTCTGATGGCTCTAAAATCATCCCATCTTCTTTTTCTTGAACTTTAATTCCAAGTTTTACAAGTTCTCTTGACACAATTGCAATTCTGTCTGTTTCTTTTAATCTTGCATGTTTTACATTGACTATTTCAATTGGATTTGATGAATTCAATGCTAAGATTGCAAGGGGGGGAAGAAGATCTGGTGAATTACTCAAATCAAATTTTCCACCAGTTAATTTTTTTGAAGAATTGATTTTAATTTCTTCATCATTAATGATAACATTTACTCCCATTTTTTCTAAAATATCAATAAAAACCTCATCGCCTTGTGGCAAATTTCCTATATTTCCTTTAACTGTAATTTCTTCTCCATTAAGTACTGCGGCTGAAAGAAGTAGTGCTAGACTTGAAAAATCAATTGGAACTGTAAATGTTGCACTTTTGTATATTTGTGGTAATATGTTGTATTTTTTGTATGGAATTAGTGTTTGTACTGATACACCAAATTTTCTCATTGTAGCAATTGTTGCATCAAGATATGGTTTAGAAACTAAATTTCCTTCAATGGTTAAATTAATTCCTTTTTCTGTTAGTGGTGCACAAATTAATAGCGCAGAGATGAATTGACTAGAATAATTTCCTGGAATTGTTACGTTTCCTCCTAAAATCTTTCCTTTGATTTTGATTGGTGGTTTTCCATCTGTTGAAACGCATTGTGCACCTATGCTTGATAATGCATCTAATAGTGGCTGCATGGGTCTTTTTTGTAAACTAGAATCACCTGTTAATACAATCTCTTCAGAAAATAGACTAGCAATACCTGATGCAATTCTGATTGTTGTTCCCGAGTTTTCAGTATTGATTTCAGGCACATTTATGCCTAGTTTGATTGGATTTTTGACAATAATTGATGAATTTTTGATTTCAATCTCGGCTCCAAATTTTTTACAAGCCTCAATTGTTGCACTAGTATCTGCTGATAATAATACATTATCTACTCTACTATTATTTCCTGCAAGTGATGCAAGAAAAATTGCTCTATGGGTGTAGCTTTTATTTGGAGGGCAAACTACTTGTCCTGAAATTTTTGATTTTTCAACTTTACAACTCATGAACTTCAGCCTTTTTGTTACTTACTTTTGAAACTATAACTGTTCCTTCTAATGTTGAAAATATTTTTTTCATATTTAGTTCATTTTCTTTTTTTGTTACTGCTGCAACAGCTGGCCCGTTTCCAGAAACTGATGCTGCAAGTGCACCTTTTTCAATTAATTTTGTAATAATTTCAGGATCTGAATTTAGAATTGACGCAGTTGCTAATCCATTGATTATCATTGCTTCCCAATAGTTTGCTTTTCTTGCCAATTCCCATGCATTTTCAAACACTGCCGAAAGAACTTTTAGATTTTTTAAATTTCCTCTTTTTCTGTTTTTTGGAATAAATATTACTACTACTAGATTGGTCGGACCTTTTTCAAAATGAATTCGTTTTCTATTTGCATTGTCAGTTACATTGAATCCTCCATAATAACATGAACATGCATCATCAAATGCACCTGTGATGCTTACTCTAGACTCGATTGATGCATCAACTCCCGCAAGTAAAACTTGCTGATCTGTGAATTTTGGTTTAAATATTTTTGCACATGCAAGTGCCACTGCTGATGAAATAGCACTTGAACTTTTTAGTCCAAATCCAGTTGGAATTTCTGAATCAAGTGTGATTGTAATTTTGTTTTGGTCCAAATCTTTCTTTGAAATAATTTTTTCAACTGTTTTATTGATTAACCGAGAGCTGATGCTTTTGTTTTTAGATTGTATTGTGATTCCCTTCCCAGAACTAGTCTCAACTGTAGCTTCTACTTTTAGTGCAATTCCTAATGTTGCGCCTTTTTTGATTGCAATTGCATTTACCAGGGAAATTGCTCCATGTACTGTAGCCATCACTTTTGCCATCAAAATCCTCCTAACAATGTCTTTTTCATCGTATTATATGGCGCTTCCATATTGTGCCAAATCTCAAAGGATCTTACTGCTTGCCCTAGAAGCATCTCATATCCAAAAATAACAATTGCTTTCTTTTCTTTTGCTTTTTTTATAAAATCTGTATTCATTGGCATGTATACAATATCAAAAATAATTGTTTTTTCATTAATACCTTCTAAGGAAATTGGACATGGTTCATTCTTTAGACCTATTGATGTTGCATTAACAATAATATCATAATCTTTTGCAGTATCATTAACATCTTCAATTTTTATTGCATTAGAACTTAATCCTATTTTTTTTGCAAACTCTGAAAGATTTTCTGCATTTTCTAGTGTTCTATTTGCAATAGTTATGCTTTTTGCTTTCTCTTTTGTAAACCCTGCAACTATTGCTCTTGCTGCCCCACCTGCTCCAAGAAGAAGCACTTTAGTATTTACGATATTTAATTTTTTTTTCTTAAATGGTTCAAGAAAACCATCCATATCTGTATTGTATCCTTTAAGAATACCATTTTCATTTGTAACTGTATTTACTGCACCAATTAAACTGCATGACTCATCTGTTTTATCAAGATATTTCATCATCTCAACTTTGTGAGGGATGGTAACATTAAATCCGTAAATATTTATTTTTTTTAATCCTTCAATCCCATCTTCCAATTCTCCTTTAGGAATTTTATAAGCAATGTATGAACAATCTAAATTCAATTCTCTAAATACTGCACTGTGAATATTTGGAGACAATGAATGATCAATTGGATCTCCAATTATTGCAAATGTTTTATCCATCTTATTTTTCTGAGTAATTAGATTGATTTAAACTCTCAACGATTAATTTTATTATTTTTTCAGATTTGTAATTTTTTTTACTTCATCTACACTGAATTGTCCAGGAGCAATTGCCTTACCTAATGAGACATATGTGTATGGACTACCTAAATACAGGCACAAAATTCTTGAAATTCTACCAAAATCCCCCATTGCAAATGATATCAAACTAATCTTGCCTTTTTTGCTGTATAGCTCAAGCATTCTATTCGAGTCATCAGTTGATTTTGCAGTACATACAATTTTTACATTAGATGAAAATTTACTCATTTGTTTCATTTTCTTTTTTAGTTCTGCAGAACTTGGTGTTTTCTTAAAGTCATGCCATGATACAAGCAATTTTGTCTTTGTTGATTTTAGATATTTTACTAATGATGAATTTTTCTTTAATGTGTTAAATTCTACATCTAACAAGAATGGGTTGTATTCTGCAATTAGTTTTAGAATAGCGATTCGTTCTTTCTCGTTTCCTGCAAATTTTCCACCTTCTGTTTTTGGTCTTAGTGTGCACACAATTTTGCTTAAATCTTTTTTAATTATTTTAATTGCTTCTGGAATTTGCTCAATCTTTAAAAAATCAAATCTAATTTCTACATAGTCTGATTTCTTTAGTGCAATTTTTAATGTTTTTTTTATTTTGTCTGGTGTTTTTTCTGCAATGGAGACACAAGTTTTGTGTTTCATTTTATTTTTCTAAAATGTATTCGTCTGAGACTTCCATTCCAAAATGTCTACCAGTGGCAGGTTTTGAATGTACCATAACAATATCTCCTTTCTTTAGATGTGTAACTGATACTAGTTGTCCATTTGGTTTTACAAAACGAATTGTCTCTGCATCTTGTGCAATAATTCCACCTATTTCTCCTCCTGCAGAAGCTTTAATCATTAACATTGGTCTTCTCTCAATCTTTGATCTACCAACAGTTACTCTTCTTGCTTTTCCTTTAGAATTAAGAATCAACACTTCAGAACCTGTTTCAATTTCTGAGAGATAGTTGGTAGTGCCATCTGGTGCTAAAGTATAACAATGAACTGCACCGGCATTTACTCTAAATGGTCTTGGAGATGTAAATGATGATCCTACTGACTCATTGTGAACTAGAAACAAAAAATTTGATCTATTTCCAATTAACATTCCTTCTCCTCTGTGAAGCATTGAAGCTGTATCTACACAAACCCGTTCACCATCCCCAACTTCTTTTATCTCAATAATTTTTGCAGGCTTCATCTCAAAATTACTGGTTCCTAGGTACACCATTGCCTCTTTTACTTCATTAATTGATGATGCACTGAAAATTACCCCATCAACTCCTACCTCTAAAATTGAAAACATTTTTCTTACTTCTTTAGGCGTTCTTGCAATTGCAAAAATTTTTGTATGCATTTTGTGGAGTTTGGCAATAATATTCTCAAGTGGAATAATTTTCCAGTCTTTTACTTCTACTATTACAAAGTCTAGTCCTTTCTTTGCAGCAGAAAGAATATTTTCAATATCAGAATTTGATAATACTTTGAATTTTCTCCCAACTTTCTTACCTTTAGGCTTGGATGCTACTTCTTTTTCAAGAACTACATACTTTGCAGCACTTGAAGGGAAAATTGTTTGTAGTTTTGTTTTTTTCTTGCCTAATTTTTTGGGGTCAAGATATATCATCTTGATTCCTTCATCTTCTAATTGAGGAAGAAATTTTGCTAATTGTGACTGTGACACTTTGGGTGTAATTATTAATTCTCTTGTTTTATCCAATTTTCTTCAATGCTTCCTTTGCCGTTCCTTTCCTAAAAATTATTTCAGCTAATGCTTCTACCATTTTTTCAGGTGTTTTGTGTGCAAAGATGTTTCTTCCATATGTGATACCTTTAGCTCCTGCAGTCATAACATCTTCAGTCATTTGAAGAATATCTAAATCTGTTTTTGCTTTAGGTCCACCTGCAATAACAATTGGGACTGGTGTGCTCTTTACGATTTTTGCAAAGGAATCAATGTCGCCAGTGTATAATGTTTTAACAATATCTGCACCACATTCTGCTCCCATTCTTGCAACATGTCCAACAATTACAGGATCATGTGGATCCTTGATATTTTCCCCTCTTGGATACATCATTGCCAATAATGGCATTCCCCATCTGTGACATTGTTCTGCAGTTTTTCCAAGTTGTTCTAACATTTCTGGTTCTTCTTTACCTCCAATGTTGATGTGTAATGAAACACCATCTGCTCCCATTGATACAGCTTCTTTTACTGTACCCGTCAACATCTTACGATTAGGTGCTAATGATAATGATGTACTACTTGAAAAATGAACTAAAATTCCTACTCTTGTAGGTTTAGGTAATGTTTTGAGAATTCCTTTATTGATAATTACACTTGTAAGGCCATGTCCCTCACATTTGTAAATTATAGAAGCAGGGTCTTCAAGACCTTCAATTGGTCCGTCTGAAATGCCATGATCCATTGGAATACAAAGCATTCTTCCTTTTTTGAGAATTCGATTAAGTCTAATTTGATTTCCTGATACCATGTGTTGATCTACTTTTTGTACCCTACTTAAAAATAACGTGAACTATCAAATTCAGGTTAATACACAGTTGCGCACAAATCAATCATTTAGTTTAATTCTTTTTTTACTCCTTTTTTCTATCAAGAATTAAATACAAATTAAAAAAGATGAATGATAATTGAGCCAAACTACTGAACAGATACAAAAAAGCGATATCAAAGATATTTTAGATAATTCTCTTAATGGTAAACGACCAGACCCAGAAGATTGCTTGAGACTCTTAGAATCTGAAGATGTTCATCTAATGGGACTTGTTTCTGGGCATCTGGTAAGAAAGCAATTTGGTAAAAAAGTATCTTTCATAAATAATATTATTTTGAATTATACCAATGTTTGTATCACTGATTGCAAGTTCTGTGCATTTTATAGACCTCCTGGTGCTGAAGACGCTTACACATTAACACTTGATCAAATTGAATCTAGGGTAAAGACTTCGTTGGATCTATTTAAGATCCGTCAAGTTTTGATTCAAGGTGGACACAATCCAAATTTGCGTATTGAGTATTATGAAGATGCATTCAGAATGATTCGAAAGAAATTTCCACAAGTTGGTGTTCATGGATTATCTACATCTGAAATTGACATGATTGCAAAAGTTGAAAAATCATCTACAAAAGAAATCTTGACAAGACTAAAAGATGCTGGTTTACAATCAATTCCTGGTGCAGGAGCTGAAATCTTAGTTGATTCAGTTAAAGATGTTATTAGTCCTAAGAAGATTTCTAGTGCCGATTGGATTAGAATAATGGATGAAGCTCATTCACTTGGGTTACCAGCTTCTGCAACTATGATGTATGGTCACGTAGAAAACAAACAAGATATTGTTGATCATTTTTTCAAAATTGTAAAACTTCAAGAAAAAACTAAAGGCTTCATGGCATTTATTCCATGGAATTTTGAACCAATCAATACTTTGATGCATGAAGAAGGTTTAGTTGAATATGGAACTGGCGGAGTCCAACTTTTGAAGATGATTGCAATTTCTAGATTAGTATTTGATGGTTTAATACCACACATTCAATCTTCTTGGTTAACAAATGGTGTTGGCATGGCTCAACTTGCTTTGCAGTATGGTGCAGATGACTTTGGTGGAACCCTCATAGGCGAAGAGGTGGTTTCGTGTACCGGCGCTCGCTCAACTGAACTTACTGATAAAAAAATTATTGATGCTATTCATCAGATTGGTTATCAGGTAGAAGAGCGAGATAATTTCTATAATCCTGTTACTGTATCATAGTCCATAATCTGACCACTTGGAATCTACTAGATTTTTTGTTTCACTATCCACTTTTACTTGCTGTTGAATTTCTCTTTCATATCCTTCTTCTTTGGTCTTTTGTGTTGCATCAATTCCCATCTTAGAACCTAGGTTGAGAAGTGGAGATGCAGGATCAAGTGTATCCGTTGGTGTGTTATTGATAATTATTGTATCTCTTGCTGCATCCGCTCTTGTAGTTATTGCCCAAATTACATCATTCATGTCATGTACATTGATGTCATCATCTACTACCACAAACGTCTTTGTTAGAGATAGTTGTCCCATTCCCCATAATCCCATCATCACTTTTTTTGCTTGTCCTGGGTATCTTTTTTTGATTGAAATAATTGCTAATCCTTGGAACCATCCTGCTGATGGCATACTATAATCTACTACTTCTGGTTGGAGCATTTGAATTAATGGCAAAAATGCTCGTTCGATAACTTTTCCAATATATGCGTCTTCAAGAACTGGTTTTCCGACAACTGTTGTAACATAAATTGGATCTTTTCTTCTCATAATTCCTGTTAGTGTAAATGTTGGATATGGTTCAACTGGTGTGTAATATCCTGTATGATCTCCAAATGGTCCTTCATCTCTGATGTCTTCTGGATCTACATATCCTTCTAAAACAATCTCTGCATTTGCTGGAACATCCAAATCAATTGTTTTGCATTTTACAGTCTTGATTCCCTCTTTTCTTGTAATTCCTGCAAACAAGTACTTGTCTAGTCCTTCTGGTACTGGTGCAATTGATGAAAATATTGTTGCAGGTTCTCCTCCGATAATTATTGCAACTGGGATTTTTTCACCTCTTTCTTTTGCAATGTCTCCGTGGTGAGCCCCTCTCTTGTGCTTCTGCCAGTGCATCACTGCATGAGTTTTATCAATTATTTGCATTCTGTATACTCCAAGATTTCTTATTCCTGTTTCTGGATGTCTTGTGGCAACTAATCCTAGAGTGATGAATTTCCCTGCATCATTAGGCCATGATTTTAAAATTGGCAAATCATCAAAAGATGCATCACTTGATGTAATTTCAGTCACTGGTCCACTTGTTTCTGCTTTAGGAAATGATGATGCCATCTTTGAGAGTTCTGGAAGTTTTTTAATTTTGTTTAGTAAACCTGATGGAATATCCATCTTTGTCATATCTGCAATACGTTGACCAATTTCAGTAAAGTCTGTCATCTCAAGTGCTATCTCTAATCTTTTTATGGATCCAAACGCATTCCCTAAAACTGGCATGTCGTATCCTTTTACATTTTCAAAAAGAATTGCAGAACCATTTGAATACATCTCTCTTCTCAATATCTCTGCAATTTCTAAATCAGCGTCAACTTCAGTTTCAACTCTCTTTAATTCTCCATTCTTTTCAAGTTCTTCAATAAACTCATGAGTGTCTTCTATTGGCACATTAATCTTGATTACAGTTCAAGTATAAGCTTAACTAGCTTTTCAAGTTCTTTTAACAAATGTATTTTAGTTCTCACTCGTAGGAAAAATAGTATTGGCTAAAGACAAATGTGTAGTTTGTAAAGGAAATGGAACTATCGAATTGCTTGGTTCTCAATGTCCTTTTTGTAATGGAACCGGTGAACCAAACCAACCTGCTAAATCATATCTTGATTCTCATATCTGTCAATGTATTTTTCTTGATAGGAAAAAATGCCCTCTTTGTGGAAAGCGATGTCACCATGATACTCCAAACAAACCAAAAATTTTGTTAAGTCCTGAATAATCTATACTGGTGGAAGTTCAGTCTTTCTGTCATGGCCGCCAGAGCCGAACTTGCAGTAAAAACATAATTCTGATTCCATGTACTTTAATTGTTCAACCTTAATTGCACCAAGTTTTAGGGCAATCTTTGTTAGAATTTTATATTTTAATGGCATTGCGGGGATTACCTCTTCCATGTACACTTTGAAATGATCTGGACAAAACTTTAGTGTGATTTTAGTTGGTTCTTTGCCTTTTTGATTTACCTGTTTTGTAAAATTGATCTGCTCTCTGATGTATTCATGCTTTGGACAAGGACAATTTCTACCTCCTGGATGTTTGTATGCTGGTATATTCTTCCAGTCAAAATCCGGATATTCTTTCTCAAAGTCATCCATTGTAATTATAATACCAATTATGCATATAAAACTAGATCATGTTGGTTATAGTAATCACTTTCACCCATAAATGATGCACTACCAAAAGGTTTCTGATTAAACAATTCATTTATTTTCTATTTTTAACAGTAATGTTATTCTTTGATCATTTTCTATATTTTATGTGCCGCCAAAAATCATGTGTCCTAACTGTCAGCAAAATGAATGGCTTGAGAATGCTGAATTGAATTATCTCCCCAAAGTCACCAAGATGGACGATGGGAAATATGTAGCTGATACTGATAATGGAATACATGTCAAACTATGGAGATGTAACAATTGCATGTATGTTATGCAATTTTGGGAGCCTGACTGATTTTTATAGCAATTTTCAAAATCTACAATTGATCTGATGACTATTTCACAAATAATTGTGCTTTTTCGAGAATTAATCTAAAAGTACAATCTAGCACTGATCAAAATGTAAATAAACAGTGTATATTTACAATAATCAATGGCAGCAAAAAAAGCAAGTTCAAAAAAAGCAAGTTCAAAAAAAGCAAGTTCAAAAAAAGATCTTGAAACTAAAATCGCCAAATTAGAAACAAAATTATCTAATCTAGCTGCACAACTTGAAGCACCAAAACCAGCTGAGACAAAACCAGCTGAGACAAAACCAGCAGAGGTAAAGCCA
>Ga0209988_10002840_pt1 | contig 11457 bp, 10 predicted proteins | sample N075metaG_FD_183115 | JGI IMG/M metagenome (GOLD analysis project Ga0209988, IMG submission 183115) | Deep subsurface microbial communities from Kermadec Trench to uncover new lineages of life (NeLLi) - N075 metaG (SPAdes) (version 2) | ecosystem: Environmental > Aquatic > Marine > Ocean trench... | reverse complement strand
GCATTGGGGTTGCCCATGCGCCCTCGGAAGTTTCGATTGGCTGAGGAGATGACCACTTCCTCATCGCCCGGAACACCCAGATGGGTGCCCACGCAAGGACCGCAACCGGGGGTAACAAAGGTGGCGCCCGCCTGGCTAAGGGTTTCAACGACTCCTTCCTGAAGGGCCTGATTGAAGACCTCTCGGGAGGCAGGTGCAATGATCATGCGCACATGGGGAGCGATCGACCGGCCTTTAAGTACCGCTGCTGCAGCCTGGAGATCCTCGAATCTTCCATTGGTGCAGGTGCCTATAAAGGCCATGGTCACCCGCGTTCCCTGGACGTCCTCCAGCGGAACCACCTGATCCGGGGAATGGGGAACACTGATCTGCGGGGACAGGTTGGAGAGGTCAAAGCGCAGCACCTGACTGTAGTGGGCCTGCTTATCGGCCCACACCGGTTCGAACCGGTAAGGCAACTCGAGACCCCGGGGATCCACAATTCCCGCCTTCGCACCCATTTCCACAGACATGCTGGCCAGGGTCATTCGGCCCGCCAGGGTCAAGCCGTCAATGGCTTCACCGGTGTACTCGATGGCCTGGTAGCTGGCTCCATTCAGTCCCAGTTGACCCACCAGAAAGAGAATCACATCTTTGGCTACCGTCCCGGCCGGGAGGCGTCCCGTGAGCTCGATCCTGATGGTTGGAGGAATCTTGAGCCAGGTCTTTCCGGTACGCATCAAGGCCGCCAGATCGGTGGACCCCACGCCCGTGGCAAAGGCCCCCACGGCGCCATAGGCACAACTGTGTGAATCGGCTCCGATGACGACTTCACCGGGCTGGGCATGTCTGTTCTCCACCATCACCTGGTGACAGATACCGGCACCGACGTCATAGAGACGGCAACCCTTCTCCTGGGCAAACTCCCGCATCATCTGATGCAGATTACCGATGCGCTGGTTGGGGGCGGGGGCGGCATGATCGATGACCAGAATGACCTTATCCGGTCGCCACAAATCCCCTCCGCCCATTTCCTCAAAAGCTCTTATGGCATAGGGAGCGGTAGCGTCACTGGCCATGATGGTATCGACAGGGACAATGACCAGCTCGTCGGGACGAACCGGCTGGCCGACATGCTGAGAAAGGATTTTTTCAACGGCAGTCTGACTCACGAGGACATCGCCTCACCGTTAACCAGACGGTACATCTTTCCCGGGAGTTGCCTGTCCAGGAATTTCTCCAGTCGAAGGGAGCACTGTGCGACCTTGGCGATGTCAATACCGGTTTCAACACCCATGGAGTGTAAAAGATAGAGGGTATCTTCTGTTGCAATATTACCGGCTGCCCCAGGGATAAAGGGGCACCCCCCCAGCCCAGCCAGCGCAGTGTCAAAATAGGTGACCCCACACTCCAGCGCCGCTACCAGGTTTGCCAGCCCGGCTCCCCGCGTATCGTGCAAATGAAGGATCACGGGGGTGTCCCCCAGCAGAGGGAGCAGTTTGGACAGAAGTTGCTTCACCTGAAGAGGGTTGGCCATCCCGGTGGTATCGGCCAGGGAAAACACATCGATCTCCATGGAAAAGATCTCCTCAGCCATTTTCAGCAGGCGCTCAGTGGGGATGGGTCCTTCATAGGCGCAGCCGAAGACACACTGAAGACCCACCCGCAGCTCCATTTTCTCCTGACCTGCCAGGGCGACCATTTCTCTGAGATTCTTCATGGCCTCAAGGAGAGAAACGTTGGTGTTCTTACGACTGTGAGTGTCACTCACAGAAATGGATAGATCCAGATGGTTGATGCCTGCGGCATGAGCCCGCTCCACGCCCTTTTTGTTCAGTGCCAAGGCACTGTAGGTGACACCGGGTTTTCGGCTGATGCTCCGGCACACCTCTTCGGCATCGACCATCTGAGGCACCCATTTGGGGTGTACAAAAGATGTGACCTGTATTTGCCGAACTCCTGCCTCAGCCAGTGCGTCAATGGTCTCGACCTTGAGGTGGGTGGGTATCGGTTTGCTCTCGACCTGGAATCCATCTCGAGTGGCGACCTCGATAATCGTCACGGTCTCAGGAAGATTCATGGCTCACCAAGGCACGATTCCAGGATAGCATCAACGAGGCACATCCACCAGTTCGGCACCTGAGGTGCCTCCCACATTCCTGAGATGCAAGACTCCCTTGCCTACAGATAGGTCCAACCGCGCACGGTCTGGCCGGGGATCCTCAATGGAAGCCGCTGATCCGCTCCCGTATCCTTGTTGAGGGAAGCCACCGTCTTCTCGGCGGTGCTAACAACCTCTTCCTCATCCCAGATCTGGCACTCTCGATTCCGCATCAAGATCTTACCGGCCACAATAACCGTACTCACCATGTCACTCTCGCCAGACCATACCAGGTTAGAAACGATACGCCGAGCATCGGAATCAGGGCGCAGGTAAGGGCGACGGGTGTCAATAAGGATGCAATCACCGTCCTTGCCCACCTCCAGTGACCCGGTGCGATCCTCCATGAACAGCGCCCAGGCTCCACCCCGGGTAGCCATCTCCATGACCCGTTCGGAATACACGGGCAGACCCTCGGGCCGTCTCACCCCAAGGCGCTGATCCCGCATCCTCTGGGCATAGACGACATAGCGCATCACTCGCCACAAACCGGAGGGAGTCACCATCGAGTCGGTACCCAAGCCGGGTAGGATCCCCACATCCAGATACTTGTCCACCGGAAGTCCTGTCCCGTCTGAGATTCTCAGAGTAGGCACCATACACACTTTCATCCCACGATCCTTCCACAGCTGGTATTCCTGGTCCTGGAGCAGATGCCCCTTGTCTCCTAACACGGTATCATCGAGTACCCCCAGGTCATCCAGATACTCAATCACTCCGCCCTTCCAGCCGATCTCCTCCATGACCATATGGCCGGTATTGCCCGCCAGCTCCATTTCGAACCCGGCACCCATGGCTTCAGCCCCACGCTTGAGTTTGACGATGTCCTCTCCCGACGCGATGTAGGCAACCGCTACCGGGCTGGGCACCACATTAATGCGTGAAGAATTCCAGCGGTCGCGTAATCGCTTCACTTCCTGGAGTCCGACTTCGGGATCCTCTCGCGCCTCCTCGGGGACAACGTCGGGGTGATTGACGGTGCCGCGTGCCACGAAAGCTCGCATCCCCGACTCATCAATGGCACGTAACGAACCGTCGATGGATTCCTTGTTGAGATTGGTGAAGTGCTGGTCATGAGTGGCGATGGTGCCCCCCTTAAGCAGGGCCAGCAGGTGCAGACGCACCATGTCGTAGGTACGGCTCTCATCCCAATGGACACTGTCCAGGACCATGCCTCGTACCAGGGATCTCATGCGTGCCTTCATGTCCTGCCGGCTGGGGGGGCTGGACGAAGAGGGTGGATCATCACCCCGGCCTCGGCTGGCAACCTGAACCAGGTGATTGTGTGAATTGATCAAGCCGGGCATCACCACAAACTCTGAAGCGTCTATGGTCTCGCTGCCCTGGAAGGGACAATCCCGGTCCTGGCCCACGCCTACGATCTTTCCATCCTTGATGGCCAGATATCCGCTGGTGTAGACCTGCCGCTCATCGTTCATGGTGATGACATGGGCACCTCGGATCAATATATCGACTGTGCCGCTGGCACCCCCGACATCCCTGTTCTGAGCAGAAGCGGCAGGAGCAGCCAGCAGCTTCGAGAACTGACCTGCTGCGCTGGCTGAGAACCCGAGGGTGCTCAGGCGACGGAGAAAGGCACGTCGGCCGATGTTCCCCTTCAGATAATCCTGGACCGCACCTTGAACTTGAATGGAATCACTTGCTTTGGTCTTCATGGGCTTCCCTCCTAGGACTTCCTTCAGTAATGATCCTGAACTTACTCCCCGGACCTACCACAGTCAAGAGAACAACAGGCGTTGCTTGATTTTGATGAAGGCCTGTAGGGGCGCACAGCCGTGCGCCCACACCCCTGCTTCATCAACGGGTTAGAGGGAGTTTAGGGACAGGCTTAAGCCTGTCCCTAAACTCCCTCTAACAAGAAAACTGGGTCAGCCGACTTCCTTAGGTTCAGACAAAACGGCTTCAAAGAGTGCGGAATAATCGCCGTCGGCCCAGCCCTGCCTGAGAGCCTTTTCCAGCACCACCCGTATTCCCATCAAACTCGATGTGTCCAGCTCGAGCTGGGCCGCTGTTGCAAGAATCAAATCGACGTCCTTTAAGAGATGGCGGGCGGGAAAGTTCGGATTTTCATAATCCCTCTTCACCATGCGGGAAAGTTTCTTGTCAAAGGTGGGAGTATAGAGGGCGCTGCCGCGGAGAATCTGCATGAAAGTCTCAACCGGGATCTCTTCCCGCTGAACCATGCCCAAGCTGAGGGCAAAACTTGCCGTCAGCGACGCAATCAGCTGATTGAGAGCAAGCTTGAGAGTTGCTGCCTTTCCCACCGGACCAATCAGAACAGGATGAGGGCCAAAACACTTCAACAGCTCTGACCAATCTTGGAACTGCTTCGAAGAGGCACCCACCATGAGGATCAAGCTCCCCTCCCGAGCCTGAGGAATACTTCCCAACACAGGGGCCTCAAAATACTCACCCCCGGCGGCCTTGACCTCCTGCTCCACTTGCCGGCTCTCGGAGGGCCCAATGGTTCCCATCTGAATCACCGTGCGTCCCGATAACTGGGAGCGCGTTTCCTCAGACAACAGCACCTCCCGGATTGCCCGTATATCGGCCAACATCAGGACCACACAGTCGGCATCGCGGATGGCCTCCAGAGGACTCTGGGCAATCCTCGCGCCGAAGGTTTTCAGGCTTTCAGACTTTTCCTGGGTGCGATTGTAGGCCAGAACAGGATAGTCCTGGGCCAAAAGCCTTTTGGCCATGGGCAGACCCATGAGCCCCGTACCCAGGAAAGCAACGGGGGTCTTTGATCTTTTTGTCATGCCCGGATCATGCCAGAGCTTGGATGGACAAAAGGAGAATGGAGATCACGAATCAGAGATTGCCTCAAACTTGACCGCAAGTCCCTGGCTGTCGTTTTCGGGCTCGTCCACCCGTACGACCGTACCCGTCGCCTCCAATGAGATTCTGAGCCTCCTGCGATCAGAGGTACAGCGCAAGTTGAGTCCTATCTTGTCACCCACTTCAGGGCAGACTGAGGGAGCATCCGCCCACAGATAAGCACCCTCTTCGCTGGCCTCTTTAGCCACCACCTCAATAACTTTTAGCCCTTCCCCCTTCGCCTGAAAAGTCATGATTCCCGTGAAAGGTACGTCAATCCGAGTTGCTGCGCGCTTCTCTTTTTCGCTCATAATGATGCCTTAAGATCTTTACTATAGCGACTCAAGTCCACAAATGGAACCAGCCATCATGACCACTAAGAGTAAAACTCCTACTCCGAGGCCACACCATTAGGATCTTGCAACAAACCAAATCGCCCTTTAAATTCAAGTGAAGCCCAGGAGCCCACAGGCCCATACCGGTTCTTGAGCGTTCCCACTTCGAAAGGTGTCGTGCTGGTGACGGGGCCTGCTTCTCCCACCTCAGCCTGGTAGTCTGCGGCGTAATTCAGCAATCCCAGGACCAGGTCCGCCTCTTGCTCAATCCCACCTTCTCTCAGGTGTTGGAGCTGGGGCCGGCGCATTTTGATGGCCCCCAGCACATGGGCATCCCAAAGGGGTTTGTCTCGAGGAATCCTACCGGCTCGCTGAACCGCCTGTCGACTGATTTGAGCCGTTGTGACGAGGGGACAGGACAAGTCAACCGCCAAAGTCTTCAGGAGATGCGCGACGGTGGAAATCTCAACATCCCTGCGGCCACGCGTTCCCCTTGGGGGTGGAATGCGCTGCAGGTGATCCACAAAGATTGCCCCCATGGTGCGGTCCTCGGCTAAATTCCGGGCATAGGCCTCCAGCTCTGCAATCGTCCAGGTCGGCTGATAGAGAATCTGTAGACACCTTTCCCAACCGCAGAGGCGTTTCTCCGCAGCCTCCAAAGTTTCTGGATCAAGCGACCCATAGTCACCGGGCCGCTTCTCTTTCTCTTTGAGATAGTCCTCGACTTGATGCATGGTCCAACCCTCTCCATCTCTGGCCGTTAATAGACTGAGAAGGCGGTGATAGATACGGACTTCCGGTTCCTCCACAGAATAGAAGAGGAAAAGTCTGTCCGTCCCCTCTTCACTGGCTTGGTCAAGCCACTGAAGCAGCAGACCCAGGAGCATCGAGGTTTTCCCGTGACCTGTCCGCCCTCCCAAAACGGCCAGCTCTCCCGGGTTGAAGCGTACTTCCAAACTGTCCACGGCCCTCCAACCTGAGGGTTGTACCAATGGGGCAACCCGTGTCTCCTGGTCCAGGCGACCCACAGAGAAAGTGGGTGGGACTGAAAGCGGAGCCGGAAGACCGGACACTTCTCCGTTGGAAGAAGAGGTCAGTTGCAGTGTGGTGAGGGTTTCGGCCGAAAACCCGTTGGCCAGACCCTTGGGAAGCCCTCTTAGAAATCCTTTGGCCACGCGGCGTCCCAGCTCTTCAGCCGCCCTGAAAAAGGGCTCCAATACCGGCAGGTTGTCGAAGACGATCTCGTCTCTTCCTCCTTCTGCTCGATTTCGGGAGGAGAGGCTGTGAAAAACGTCAAAGACCCCTGGCCAATCCCAACTCTGGTTTTCCGAATCTGCTCCCTGGATAATAATTTGAGCCTCGTACTTCTCCGGCTTTTCCAAAAGCTCTTGCAAAACTCGCAGTCCTTTCTCACCTCCTCCCTGCCTTCGGATAAAGTCGTTGACGGTCACCTCTTCCTTTGGCCTACTCGGATCTGCCATCAAGGTGGGATCGACGACATAAATGGGGAAGTTCGCTTTCTTCAATCGTTTTAGGGTGGTGACGGCCCTGTCCTTCTTACTGCCCTGGGTAGCCGGATCATAATCCCAACAAAGAGTCAGCTTGCCCCCAAAGCGAAGGTGCTCCTGCATCGCCTCAATCTGCTGGCTGTTCAGATCTCCGCCTGCGGCCACGGGAAAGGGGTCTTCAAGACCCAAGGACTGGGTCAAAAGAACTTTGATCGGACCCTCCAGTAACAGCAAATCCGTTTTGTCCAACCGGGCGGCAGCGTCCAGATTAAAAGGAACACTTTTCCCGGTCAAAGCATCACCTTGTTCGAAAAGAGTACATCCCTCCAACCTGGCCTGTCCGGTGGATGTTTCCTTGGGCTGCCAGCCCCAGATATTCACGCATCGACCTTGAACGTCTCTCCAGCACCCGATAACGCGACCGCTCCACTTCGGCTCAAATAAACCCCAGGAACGGACCTCCTCCAGATCCCGGCCCGTTTTTTTCAGGCAGTGCCAGACGTCTTCCGGGGCGGTGTACAGTCCAAGATCCAGCTCGGCGAGTTTGTCCTCGGGAAAACCCTGTCGGTTGACGAGATAACCCCGGACGGTAGTACCGGCCTGCGAGCGAAAAAACGACTGGGTATAGGTCATAAAGAGTCCCAGCAGGCTGGAGCGTCGTTCCAACCTCTCGTGAAGGATAAAGTCTTCTTCGGTCCAGTGGCCTTGCCAGGGATCCAGGACAGCGGGGTCCACTCCGGCCAGCTGGGCCAGTTCTCGGGCAGCTCCCATCCAGGACAGCCCCCGGGTTTTCTGCAGGTACTGGATCGGGCCGCCTCCACCACACCCCAGAGAACAACTCCATTCCAGTCTCTGCGGATCGATCGAGAAGGCACCTGAATGGTCTTTGTGAATGGGGCAGGAAGCATGCCAAAACCGGCCGTAGGATCTTAGCGCTCGCAGATCTGCAAACAATCTCTCAACAGTGAGATAGGGGAAGATCTCCTGGTCTATGACCTCCCACGGTCTTTTCACGACTTCTCTATGGCCTTCGGGTCTCAAAGCTACACACCTATCTGTGACTTGGAGGCAAACCTCTTCTTCTTTTACATTCTAGGAACGTCCCCCGACATAGTGCCTGTTAAGCCCGGACAATGCATAAATTCTCGACTGCAGCAACGAAATCATCCGCCCTAACTGCGTTGCGCGAACCGCACGCGGGTGCCCCGGGCCCCCTATAGTGCCTCGTTTCGTAGAATTGTCTTTATGGGGTGAGACACTTAGTACTCCCTTTCATAAATATGGTAGCGTCTGCGAATGGGGTTGCGAGACGAGGTCGCGAAAAGAGGAGGAGGCAATGCAGGGACATCAGCGACGACGAGAGACAAAGAAATCGCCCGCAACCCCCATCCGCCCGAAGGGTTGGGGCGAGACGGGCCCATTTCTTTGTTGCTCCTCGATCTGGGCTCCGTCGCACTCCCAACAAACATTATCGTATTTATGAAAGTGAGTACTGAATATAGCCCGGAGGTGATCCCATGAGAAAACTGCTCTTTGTTCTGGTCACACTACCTTTTTTTGTCTGCGCTCTCTCTCAGAATCCGCCCCATATTCTCCTGACCAATGACGATGGGATCGACGCTCCGGGTCTGCTGGCCATGCACAAGGCCCTCAGTCAAGTGGGTCGGGTCACCGTAGCAGCTCCCGCCACCAATCAGAGTGCTGCCGGCCATGGTTTGACCACGGGGCGCAATCCCATTTTTGTGACAACCTGGACGGATGGCGGAGGTTCTGTTTGGCACAGTATCACCGCCCGACCAGCCACTTGCGTCAGTTTGGCACTGGAGAATCTACTGTCCGACAGGCCGGATATCGTGGTTTCGGGAAGCAACCATGGTGCAAACCTGGGCCTGGTGACTTACTACTCGGGCACGGTAGGGGCGGCCCGTGAGGCTGCCTTTAAGGGAATCCCTTCGATCGCCGTTTCCGTTCAGGACGGCTCCCCAATGAACTTCGAAGCGGCGGCAGAGTTCACCGCTCACCTGGTGGAAAAGTATTTGAAAGAGAAACTTCCCCCCCAGACCTTCATCAACGTCAACTACCCGGCACTGCCTAAAGATCAAGTCAAAGGAGTTACAATCAGATCCCTGAGCTTGGCTCCCCCCCATAACGTCTATGTAAAAGGAACGATGCCCGACGGGCAAGACTATTTCTGGCCGGGCTACCGGCCATTGGTGAGTGGAGAACCCGACACCGACCTATCGACCCTCCTGGAGGGTTATATCACCATCACTCCGCTGCGATTGGACACAACGGAAGACGAGTTGATCCCCCTGCTCCAGGATTGGACTTTCCCCTAGCCTAGCCCGGACTATGCATAACGAGCCGGGGTCAGGGAGCCTGCGATAAATACCGGTGGACACCCTCGATGTTCATCTTCAAGAACTCATCGTAGAAGATCCAGTTGGAGTAGGCAGGCATCTTCAGCGATTCCTGAATTTCTTCCAGAGTTTGTCCCTGCTTCGCCCTTTCCTCGACTGCCTCGATCAGGTCGACGAAATACCTGATGTACTCCTCGACGTGGGCCTTGGTCCCCGTTCGTCCATGCCCGGGGGCCAGAATTTCAAAATCGAGCGTGGCCAGGACCCTGAGAGCCGCCATCCAATCGTAAGGGTTGGCGCCAGACATGACTCGCCAGGGGAGCCTTCGGACACCGACGGTGTCGGACATAAAAATAACTTTGCGATCGGGAACAAAGACGATGATGTTGTCGTCGGCCTCATTGGGACCAGGAAAAATGAGCTGAATTTCAAGATCACCCAGAAACACCGAGAGCTTGTCAGAAAAGGTCACATGAGGTGAAGCAACATCCTTCATGCGATCGGAACCCAGGTGACGGGTGATATTGGACTGAGCGATGATGATCGGATCCGATCCAAACACCGCGCCTCCCGAAGCATGATCGCCGTGATGGTGACTATAGACCAGATAGCGAATGGGAGCCTGGCTAATTTTCCTGATTTCCTTCAGGTAAGGGCCGGCTCGCTCCGCCGATTGAGGATCGGTGACCAATATGCCGTCGTCGGTCACGACAAAAAGAGATCGATGGATCTCGTAGGTGTACAGATAAACATTTTCCGCAACCTTTTCGACCGAAACCTTCCCTTCCTGGGCGATGAGCCCTCCTACAGAAAGGCAAAGAACGACCACGAGCTGAATGACTATTGTGCGTTTCATAGTTATCCTCCTTTGCGGGTGATATGAGCCATCACCGGTTCTTATGCCATGGAAAACCCGTACAGCTTACTCCAAGCCGTAGGAAGGCAAAAGGGGGCCAAGAAGAAAAACTTTCTGGTCCCAGCCGACGGGAACAGGCTCCTGGCTGAGCGGGCGGTGTAATTTTCATTGCCTTCGGCTCTCACCAGGCGTAACATTCAAGGGTTTACGGCGCTGAGGACACAAACCTGAACCCGACGTTCTACTCGGTCCAGTAGGATCAAGATGCCAAGGAGGTATGAAGATGAAGAGAACTCACTACGTTTTTGCACTCATTTTTCTGGCCGGGACCACACTTTACGCCCAACGAGGCTCTGAACAACAGGGATCAATAAGGGCGTTGGGCGGCAGCTCTTCCCCGCGGGCATCTGCCCGGGTTCTTTATTCCAATCGGGCCGACAATAGCTTTCCAGGCCAGTTGGCCATCAGTTACGGACAGCCCCAGTGGAGATCCGAGTATGAAGATCCGACCACCTTTGATCAAATGACCAAAGGACGGGTATGGCGAATGGGGAACGACTTCTGGACTGTCCTGGATACGAATTTACCGTTGAGAATCGCTGGCAGGGACATCGCCGCAGGAGCCTACTATCTGGGGGTTCATCGGTCCGAGGATGGGAGCACCTGGAGCCTGGCATTTTTGGATCCCACGAAAATTCGGCGGGCTCACCTGGACGCTTCAGAGATCGCCAAAGCGACCATCGACTTTATGGTACCCATGACCTTTGCGATAGCAGAAGAAACCACAGAAAAGCTGGACATTTCGATGGCAGCCCAAAAAGATGCGGTCGAGAATGTGACAATCAAAGTGGTGTGGGGAACCCTCCAACTGACTACTTTGATTCAGGTGATGGACCTGGAGTAGAAAGTCACTCAGGCGAGTACCCCGTCGATGAAATGATCACCACAACCGACACCCTACTGAAGGAGTTGGTACCCATCAACGATGAGATCAGTACGGTGACTCCACTGAGTTTCCCGAACTATCAGGCCGGGCTGGTGCTTTTCCAACCTCGCCAGAGAGAAGATGAGAAGTGGATCACCCATACGGATGCGGAAGTGATTGGTTATGTCTTGAAGGGCCAGGGGCGTTTGCGGCTGCGAGATGAAGAATCCACAGTGTCCCCGGGGGTCCTTTGCCACATTCCAGCAAACACACCGCATGATTTCCTGGCCGAGGGTGATGAACCACTACTCATGTTCTATGTCACCGTCAAAGTGAAATCTGAAGCCGATTGACGAGACGAGTGCCCCTAGCCCGGATGATGCATAATCCGGGCTAGAGTTGCTCAATGGCCTGGGTCAAATGACGGTTAAAGGTCTCCGTCTCCTCCATCATGATGAAGTGACCCACTGCGGGCACCACCCACACTTGAAA
>Ga0209988_10002838_pt1 | contig 11460 bp, 11 predicted proteins | sample N075metaG_FD_183115 | JGI IMG/M metagenome (GOLD analysis project Ga0209988, IMG submission 183115) | Deep subsurface microbial communities from Kermadec Trench to uncover new lineages of life (NeLLi) - N075 metaG (SPAdes) (version 2) | ecosystem: Environmental > Aquatic > Marine > Ocean trench... | reverse complement strand
GCCGGGATGCCGGAGGGCGAAAGCGTCAGCGGCCGGACGTTCACCTTCGTCGCCGTTGCCGATGGCAAGGCAATCGAAAAAACCGTTCCCATCGAATAATACCAAAGGCCCTTACTATTGATCCATATGACCGACATTTATGCCGGTTTTGGTTAGGCGCGATTGGCGCCGTGGTACGGGTACCTTGAAGCCAAGCGCAACGACATCCAAAACCGGCAGAAATCCGGCCTCCGGTGGCCCAAAATCGCCCACCGGACATCGTTGCGTCCCTCGAACGATGCCCCGCATCGCCCGTCGGGACGCGCCTTGCCGGCAGACGATTTTGGGCCATCATATGGATCAATAGTAAGGGCCTTTGGTATAAGTTGGGCGCAATCGAATCGAAGCTTTGCGCCGGCCGCCGGTTCAGGCCTGGAACGGCGCCATGCCCTTTCGCGCCAGGGCGTCGGCGCGCTCGTTGCCGTCATGGCCGGCATGGCCCTTGATCCAGTGCCATTTGACATCGTGGCATTGCATCTGCTCGTCCAGCGCCAGCCACAGATCGGCGTTCTTGACCGGCTTCTTCGCGGCCGTGCGCCAGCCATTGCGCTTCCACTTATGGATCCACCCGGTGATGCCCAGACGGACATATTGCGAGTCGGTATAAAGATCGACCGGGCAGGACCGCTTCAACCCCGACAGGGCCTCGATCGCAGCTTTCAGCTCCATGCGATTGTTCGTCGTTTTCGCTTCGCCGCCGAACAATTCCTTTTCCCGATCGCTGAATTCCAAAAGAACACCCCAGCCACCGGGCCCCGGATTGCCCGAACAGGCGCCGTCGGTGTGGATGACGACACGTCCGCTCTTGCCCGCCTCGCCGGCCATCACAGGTCGATCCCGTATTCGCGGGCATTGGTCACCTTTTGATGAAAACGCAGCTTGCGAACATATTCCAGCGGGTCCTTGGGCGTGACCAGCGCGCCTTCGGGCACGCTCAGCCAGTCATGGAGCCGGGTCAGCAGAAAACGCAACGCCGCGCCACGGGCCAGAACCGGCAGCGCGTCACGCTCGTCGCGCGCCAGTTTGCGAACGCTTTCATAGCCGGCCATCAGCGCCCGCGCCTTGGTGACGTTGAAACTGTTATCGGCCTCAAAACACCAGGCGTTGAGGCAGATGGCGATGTCATAGGCGAGCATGTCGTTGCAGGCGAAATAAAAATCGATCACACCGGAGAGTTCATTGTTCAGGAAGAACACATTGTCGGGAAACAGGTCGGCGTGGATCACTCCGCCGGCGAGTTGATCGGGCCAACGGGCGTCCAGGTCATCAAGCTCGGCGGAAATATAATCCGCAAGCCCTGGCTCGACGGTGTCGGCGCGGGCGCGCGAGGTGTCAAAAAGCGGCCGCCAGCTTGCCAGCGACAAGGCGTTGGCGCGGCGCATCGAAAATTCGCGCCCGGCCAGGTGCATTTGCGCCATCGCCACGCCCAAAGCCTGGCAGTGGCTGGCTTTGGGGCGGCGGACCCACAGGCCATCCAGGAAGGAAATGATCGCCGCCGGACGGCCGGCAAGAGCGTGCAGCGCCGTGCCGTTGCGACCCTTGACGGGCAGCGGGCAGGCAATGCCGCGCGCAGCCAGATGGTCCATCAATCCGATAAAGAACGGCAGATCGGCCTCCGCAACGCGTTTTTCATAAAGCGTCAGAATGAAATAGCCGGTCGAGGTGTGGAGCAGGAAGTTGGAGTTTTCAACGCCTTCCGCAATGCCCTTGAAGGCGAGCAGCCGGCCGAGGTCATAGGCTTTCAGAAATTCTTCCAGTTCGGCGTCGGTGACGTCGGTGTAAACGGCCATCGGGGCCGGTCAGGCGACTGCGTCGCGGAGCGACCTGGGCAGCATGAAGGTCACGTCCTCGTTGGCCGTGCGCACAAGTTCCACGTTGATATCGTAACGGGCGGCGAAGGCCTCGATCACCTCATCGACAAGCGCTTCGGGAGCGGATGCGCCGGCGGTGATGCCAAGGCTGCCTATGCCGGAAAACTCGTCCCAGGCAATATCGACGGCCCGCTGGATCAGGATGGCCCGCGCGCAGCCGGCGCGCTCGGCGACTTCGCGCAGGCGCTGGGAGTTCGACGAATTGGGCGCGCCGACGACGATCATCCGGTCAACGCGCGGCGCCACCGCCTTGACCGCTTCCTGCCGGTTGGTGGTGGCGTAGCAGATATCGTCCTTGTGCGGGCCGACAATGGCCGGAAAGCGCTGCCTCAATACGGCGATGATATCGGCGGTATCGTCGATGGAGAGCGTTGTCTGGGTGATCCAGGCAAGGCGCTCAGGATCGGGCGGCTGAAAGCCTTTCGCGTCGGCAACGGTTTCAACCAGCGTCACGGCGCCATCGGCAAGCTGGCCCATCGTGCCTTCCACTTCGGGATGACCGGCATGACCGACAAGCACGATATGCCGGCCGCGCCGGTGATGCAGGACGGCTTCCTTGTGGACCTTGGATACCAGCGGACAGGTGGCGTCCAGAATTGTCAGATTGCGGGCCCTGGCCGCCTCCGGCACATTCTTGGGCACGCCATGGGCGGAGAAGATCACCGGTTGTCCGGTTTCCGGAATATCTTCAAGCTCTTCCACAAAGACCGCGCCCTTGGCCTTCAGGGCTTCGACCACATACCGGTTGTGGACAATCTCATGGCGGACATAGACCGGCGCGCCAAAGCGCACCAGCGCCTCCTCGACGATCTGGATGGCACGGTCGACGCCGGCGCAAAAGCCGCGTGGCGCGCAAAGCCGGATTTCAAGTTTGGGCTTGGCGTTCATGAGCTCGCACTTAGGAAGCCGCGCCCGGTTCCGTCAAGTCGTCGCCGCGCAGGCGTTTGACGGCAAAAGCGAAAAAGACGCCGAACGCCGCCAGTGCCAGGCCGTACCAGGTCAGCGCATAGGGCAAGTGATTGTTGGTATAGCGGATGCGGGTCTCGCCGGCCTGCGGCAATCCGCCAGGGGGTGAGAATGACGCGGCAAGGTCGATGGTGAACGGGGCGAGCGGTGGCATAACGCCCTTGGCGGCCGACAGGGCGGCGACATTTCGCCGGAAGAAGACGTTGGTTTGCGGCGAATCGTCCGGCGTAAAGACCGAGGGCGCGTCATCGGGCCGCAAGAGACCGACAATCGTCTGTGGCGCCGCCGATAGCGCCTCGCCGCGGGCGGCAGCTTGGTGGCTACCTTGCGGGGCAAAACCGCGATTGACCCAGACGGTGCCGGACGGCAGTACGAACGGTGTGACGATCCAGTAGCCGGGACCGCCTGCGGCGCCTTCAGGATCGGCAAGACTGGTGAAGACCCAAGCCTCGCGGCTGTGATCGAAGCGGCCGGTCAGGCGAAAGCGCCGGAATTCCAGCGCCGCAATATCGAGGCCGGGCCATGCATCGGCGGCAGGCAGATCGGCGACGGGCTGAAGCGGCCGGGTTTCGGCCTTGGCGATCAACACTTCTTTGCCGGCGAGCCGGCGTAATTGCCAGTTGCCCAGCGAAACAGACACGATAACCACGGCCAGCGTGAAGATGGCGGGCAACAAAAGCACGCGGAGCACCGCAGACATCATGTGTCCGATCCGGCGTTTTTCCCGATCTCACCGGGCTGCATCTGATGAACAAATTGCAGGGCGATCATGACGCCTTTCAGAATCCCCCCGGCAAACCCGTAATTAGCCAGCAGCACCGGCAGATCCCCAGACATAAATGGAGAAGAACAGAACCAGCCAGACAACATCGACGAAATGCCAGTACCAGGCGGCCGCTTCAAAGCCGAAATGCTGCTCCGGCGTGAAATGGCCGCGAATGGCGCGGACCAGGCAGACGGTCAGGAAAATCGTGCCGATGATAACATGGAAGCCGTGAAAGCCGGTCGCCATGAAGAAGGTTGCGCCGTAGATGCTGCCGCCAAACGAGAACGCCGCATTGGCATATTCATAGGCCTGCACGCCGGTGAACAGCACACCCAGCATTACGGTAAGAGCCAGGCCCCATATCAGGCCCTGCCGGTCGTTGTGCAGCAGGGCGTGATGGGCCCAGGTGACGGTCGTGCCGGAGGTTAAAAGGATCAGCGTGTTCAGAAGCGGCAAATGCCAGGGATCGAAAACCTCGACGCCCACTGGCGGCCACTGGCCGCCGGTGAACTCCACCCGCGCCACCTGCAGGGCCTCATCGGCGAACAGGCTGGCGTCGAAAAAAGCCCAAAACCAGGCGACGAAGAACATCACCTCTGAAGCGATGAACAGGATCATGCCATAGCGCAGATGCATCTGGACGACGGGCGTGTGATCGCCGCCATGGGCTTCGGCGATGACGTCCTTCCACCAGGCGTACATGGTGTAGAGAATGCCAAGCACGCCGGGCATAACCCACAGCCAACTGGCGCCATGCATGGCGCCGATGGCGGCGACCGCCAGAGCGAATGCCGAGGCGGCTCCAATGACCGGCCACGGGCTCGGATCGACCAGGTGATAATCGTGAGTTTTGGCGTGGGCTTCAGCCATATCTTCCTCTTTGCGCCTTGATCGCCCGGCCTTTTCCCGACCGATGCTAAATTTTCGACGTTTTCTCTAAAGTTTTTCCCGCAACCCGTCCTGCCCCGATTGGGCTACCGGTCCTCCCGTTTCGGGGACCGGATAGAAGGTATAGGACAGGGTTATTGTGCGGACGGACCGCAGGTCATTGTCGTCGTCCATTGCCGGATCGATAAAGAACTGCACCGGCATCATGACTTTCTCACCGGGCTGCAACACCTGTCTGGTGAAGCAGAAACACTGGATTTTGTTGAAATAGGCCCCGGCCGCCGCAGGCGCGACATTGAAGGTCGCCGAGCCGACAGTGCTCTCGCCGGATCGGTTTTCGGCAATATAATTGACGATCACCGTCTCGCCGACCTTCAGGAGAATATCCGGATTTTGCGGCCGGAAATCCCAGGGCAGGCCCGAGACATTGGCGTCGAAGCGGACGATGACATCGCGATCGATGACGTTGCTGCTGCCGGTTTCGGCGCGCTGGGTGGTGCCGCCATAGCCGGTGACGCGGCAGAACAGGTCGTATAGCGGCACCGAAGCATAGGCCATGCCGGTCATGGCGAGAACGACGCCAGCCAGAACCAGCGCCGTGCGGGTATTGGTGCGGGTTTGCCTGATCTTCGCGGTTTTCGGTGCGGCGGTCATAGCGGCCGATCCATGACCTCCGGCCCGAGGCGCACTATCGTCACGATATAGAACAGCACAACAAGAGCGACGAGCATCAGCGCGATGGCGATCGACCGGTTGCGCCGGCGGCGCAGCTGTTCCTTGGTGAGGCGAAAGGTCTCCGGCATCTCATATTCCCGCAATTGCGGCAAAGGCGGCTTCGCCAAGACGGACGGCGAAGAGTGCAAACAGATAAAAAATGGAAAAACCGAACAGGCGTTTGGCGGCGCGATTCCCGGCTTCATCGCCGCGGGCGACGACATGCCAGGCAAGCCGGATGAACTGTGCGCCGAGGGCCAGCGAAACCGCGCCATAGACCAGCGTTGCGTGACCCAGCAGCCAAGGCATCGTCGCAACGGTGGCAACGATGATGGCATAGACGAAGATCTGCCGCCGGGTCGAGCGATCGCCGGCGACATTGGGCATCATCGGGATGCCGGCCTCAGCAAAATCGGTCTTTTTATACAGCGCCAAAGCCCAGAAATGCGGCGGCGTCCAGAAGAAGATGATCGCCACGAGAATGGCCGGCTCCAGCGCCAGAGAACCGGTCATCGATACCCAGCCGACCAGCGGCGGCAAGGCGCCGGCAAGGCCGCCAATGACGATGTTCTGCGCCGTCCAGCGCTTCAGCCACATCGTGTAGATGACGGCATAGAAGACGATCGTGAAGGCCAGAAGGGCAGCGGCAAGCCAATTTACGGCGACGCCGAGAACCATAATGGAAAAGGCCGCCATGATGATGCCAAAGACCAGCGCTTCGTCGCGGCCGACGCGGCCAGCGGGGATCGGCCGGCGGGCGGTGCGCGCCATCACAGCGTCAATGTCGGCGTCGTACCACATATTGAGGGCGCCGGACGCACCCGCGCCCACGGCAATGCACAGCAGCGCCACGCCGGCAAGCACCGGATGCTGACCGCTGGGCGCCGTCACCATGCCAACGAGGGCGGTGAAGATTACCAGCGACATGACGCGCGGCTTGAGCAGGGCAAAATAGTCGGCGACATCGCCGCCAACCCAATCCTCGCCGGCCCATCGGCGATCCGCTGTATCAAGTTGCATATCGCTCATAATCACTCTCGCCCTTGCGTGTTCCCGCCTATGTGATCCGCGGCAATTCTTCCCATTGGTGGAACGGCGGCGGCGAGGGCAGTTGCCATTCAAGGGTCGTTGCGCCCTCGCCCCATGGATTGTCGCCGGCGACACGCTTCTTCTGGAAGGCCTCGATCAGGCCATAGAAGAAGATCAGTACCCCGATGCCCGACAGATAAGAGCCATAGGAGGAAATCGCGTTCCAGCCGGCGAAGGCATCCGGATAATCGACATAACGCCGCGGCATGCCGGCCAGGCCGAGAAAATGCTGCGGGAAGAACAGCAGATTGACACCGATGAACGTCACCCAAAAATGCGTCTTGGCGACAATCGAATTGTACATATAACCGGTCATTTTCGGGAACCAGTAATACCAACCCGCAAATATCGCGAAAACGGCGCCGAGCGACAGAACATAGTGGAAGTGGGCGACGATGAAATAGGTATCGTGCAGCGCCCGGTCGAGGCCGGCATTGGCAAGCTGGACGCCGGTGACGCCGCCGACGGTGAACAGGAAGATGAAGCCGATTGCCCAAAGCATCGGCGTGTGCATGGTGATCGAACCGCCCCACATGGTGGCGATCCAGGAGAAAATCTTCACCCCGGTCGGCACCGCGATCACCATGGTGGCGAAGACGAAATAGGCCTGGGTATCGACGTCGAGACCGACCGTATACATGTGGTGCGCCCAGACGATGAAGCCGACGACACCAATGGCGACCATGGCGTAGGCCATGCCGAGATAGCCGAAGATCGGCTGGCGCGAAAATGTCGATACGATGTGGCTGATGATGCCGAAGCCCGGCAGGATCAGGATATAAACTTCCGGATGGCCGAAGAACCAGAACAGGTGCTGGAACAGGATCGGATCCCCGCCGCCGGCCGGATCGAAGAAGGTCGTGCCGAAATTTCGGTCGGTCAAAAGCATGGTGATGCCACCGGCCAGAACCGGCATCGCCAGCAGTAGCAGGAAAGTGGTGACCAGGACCGACCAGACAAACAGCGGCATCTTGTGCAGCGTCATGCCCGGCGCGCGCATATTGAAGATCGTCGTGATGAAATTAATGGCGCCAAGGATCGAGGAGGCACCGGCCAGATGCAACGCAAGAATGGCGAAATCCATGGCCGGGCCAGGCTGGCCGGATGTCGATAGCGGCGGATAAATGGTCCAGCCGCCGCCAACGCCGAAGCCGCCCGGCGGGCCCTCGACAAACATCGACATCAGCAAAAGCGTGAAAGCGGGCGGCAACAGCCAGAAGGAAATGTTGTTCATGCGCGGAAAGGCCATGTCCGGCGCGCCGATCATGATCGGCACGAACCAGTTGCCGAAACCGCCGATCAAGGCGGGCATGACCATAAAGAAGATCATGATCAGCCCATGCGCGGTGGTGAACACATTGTACATGTGCTTGCCGGAATCGAGCGCTGAATCAGCATCAATGCCGTAGACCATCTGGGCCAGGCCGTGAAAAATCTGAATGCCCGGATCCTGCAACTCCATCCGCATCAGGATCGACAACAGGCCACCGACGATCCCGGCGAAGATCGCCAGGACCAGATACATGGTGCCAATGTCCTTGTGGTTGGTCGAATAGACATACCGCCGCCACCCGGTGGGATGGGCGTGAGCGTCGTGGGTTGCAGCAATCGCCATGTTTACTTTTTGCTCCCTCAGCGTTCTCGTCGCTCGCCGCTGCCGCCTCAGCGGAGCGCCAGCTTCCTGTTCTTTTCGGCCGCGATCAGGCCAGCCAGCATCTTGTTGGCGTCTTCCACGTCGTCGGCTGCCGCTTCGACCCAGGATTTGAACTGGTCCTCAGAGACAACGCGGATGGCGATCGGCATGAAAGCGTGATCCTTGCCGCACAATTCCGAACACTGGCCATAATAAAGACCTTCACGCTCGGCCTTGAAATAGGTTTCGTTCAACCGGCCGGGCACCGCATCCACCTTGATGCCGAACGAGGGTAAGGCAAAGGAATGCAGGACGTCTGCGGCGGTCACCTGAAGGCGAACAAAGGCCTTGAGGGGAACGACAAGCTGGTTGTCGACGGCCAAAAGCCGCGGATCGTCGGGGCCGCGCTCGTCATCGGCGAGCATGATGGAATCGAAGGATACCTCTTCGGCGACGCCAAAATTTTCGTTTTCTCCGCCGGCGGCATATTCATAACCCCAGTACCATTGGTAGCCGGTAGCCTTGATATTCAGGAATTTGGCCGTCTTCGGGTCAAAATCGTCATAGATCCTGGATGGATCGTACTGCCCGTAAAGAAGCTTGAACGAGGGTATGGCGATCGCCACCAGAATGAGGATGGGAACGACCGTCCACATCGTTTCCAGAACCGTATTGTGGGTCACGCCGGAGGGTTCGGGGTTGGCCTTGTGCGAAAATTTGACGATGCACCAGGCGAGCAACGCCGTGACGAACAAGGTAATGATGGTGACGATCCACAAGGTGTAGGCGTTGAACCAGATGATTTCGCTCATCACCTTTGTCGCCGGCTCGTTCAACGTCATCTGCCAGGGCCTGGGTCCGCCTTGCGCCAGGGCCATTCCCAATCCGGCAAAAAGCCACGCCAGCCCGGCGGTCGTCAATCTTGCCAGTCTCGCCATAAACAATTCTCCCTCGCCCAGCGCCTATCCGGGACAGGCCGGTCGCCGCGCAATCCGCTCCAGCTGGACCAAGGCAGCCGGCCACATCAAAATGCCACACTGAAATGCCACACAGATCAACCACAGACTTGGCGCGCCCGCAACGCAGGTTGCCGACTGAATAGTGCGGCATATTTGCGCGGAAGATCGCCTGTATCGCCGGCACCGGTGCTTTCTTGACACACCCGGTCCGTCTGCTACCGCTTTATTTTAGCCGATTCCGGCTCGGCAATGGGACATAATTTGCACTTGGAGACGTCATGTTGCGCCTGATCCTTTTTGCCGACATGCCCTACATCCGGCCCTCCATCAGGCTGTCCGCCATGCCTTGCGTGGTGATGGCGGTCATCGCCGGTCTCCTCGCCGGGGCCTCGCATGGGCTGGCACAGGGGGCGATCCGTTCGGTCCATGGCGATTGGGAGTTGCGTTGCGATACGCCGCCGGGCGCGCAAAGCGAACAATGCGTCGTGATGCAGTTCGTGACGGCGGAGGATCGCGAAAATGTCGGCCTCACGGTCATTGCCCTGAAGACGGCCGACAAGCAGGCCCAGATCCTGCGCATTCTGGCGCCGCTCGGCGTCCTGCTGCCGCGCGGGCTCGGGCTTCGCATCGACAATGAGGATATGGGGTCCGCCGGTTTCGTGCGTTGCCTGCCAAATGGCTGCGTGGCGGAGGTCATCATGGACGAGGCGCTGATCGCCAAGCTGAGCGGCGGCAAAACGGCAACCTTCGTGATCTTCCAGACGCCGGAGGAAGGGATCGGCATTCCGATCTCGCTGAAAGGCTTCGGCGAGGGCTATAAAGCGCTGCAATAGGGGTTAGAGCGTGTCGCGCAAAAGTGGGCACCGGTTTTGCGATAAAGACACGCGCAAACAAAGAGATAAAGCAGGGCGCGTGAATGCGAATGAACGCGACATGCTTTAGAACCGCAAAACGCCCGCTCGGATGTATTGCGGGGCGGAATTTGACCTGACCGCCACCCTCCCACCCCCTATAGTCCAACCCTCGCGCAACCGCATTCATTTCCGGACTGGTCGCATATGGCCGAAGCTGCAAGCGAAGCTGCCGATGTCGTGCTGTTCGGCGAGCCGCTGATCCTTTTGGGCGCAGCGGTGCTGGCCGTGCCGATCTTCAAGCGCCTCGGTCTCGGCTCGATCCTGGGCTATCTCGCCGCCGGCGTGGTGATCGGCCCGATCGCGCGGCTGATCACCGGGCCGGAAGAGATATTCCATGTCGCCGAGCTGGGCGTGGTGTTTTTCCTGTTCATCGTCGGGCTGGAGCTGAAACCGGCGCGGCTGTGGCAGATGCGATCCGATATTTTCGGTCTCGGCGCGGCGCAGGTCATCGGCACCGGCATCGCGCTGACGGCGTTGTTCGCCCTGGTCGGATGGCGGCTGGAGCCGGCGATCATCATCGGTTTCGGCCTTGCCATGTCGTCGACCGCGTTCGGCATGCAGATTCTGGTCGAAAAAAACGAGATGAACGCGCCCCATGGCCGCAAGGCCTTCTCCATCCTGTTGTTTCAGGACATCGCCATCATACCGTTGCTGGCCGTTGTGCCCCTGCTGGCGCCGACCAGCGGCGATGCCTTTGCCTCCAGCGGCTTTGCGGAATTTTTAAAGATCGTTGCCGCGATCGGCGCGCTGTACCTGGCCGGCAAGTATCTGCTCAATCCGATGTTCCGCCTGCTGGCGCGCACGCAGGCCCGCGAAATCATGACCGCCGCCGCCCTGCTGGTCGTGCTCGGCGCGGCGGCGCTGATGGATCTTGCCGGGCTGTCGATGGCGATGGGCGCCTTCATGGCCGGCGTCATGCTCGCCGATTCCTCGTTCCGCCACGAACTTGAAGCCAATATCGATCCGTTTCGCGGCATCCTGTTCGGCCTGTTCTTCATGGCGGTGGGCATGTCGATCAATATCGAAAGCGTGCTTTTCAGCTGGTGGCGCATCGCACTCGCCGTACCGGTCGTCATGGTCATCAAGGCAGGCATTCTTTACGGGCTCAACCGCCAGTTCGGCGCCAGTCACAACGATTCCGTCCGGGTTGCCCTGCTTTTGCCGCAGGCCGGCGAATTCGCCTTCGTGCTGTTTGCCTCCGCCGGCGCGGTGCGGGCGCTGTGGCCCTCGGAGACTTCCTTCGTCGCGGCGATCGTCACGGTGTCGATGGCGCTGACGCCGCTGTCCGTCTGGCTCATCGGGCGCCTCATTGACGACGACGAAGAGGAGACGATGGAGGAGGACTTCGAAGGCGCCGGCGGCGACGTCCTGCTGATCGGCTTCGGCCGTTTCGGACAGGTCGTCTCGCAGGTTCTTCTGGCCGGGAATATCGACGCGACCATCCTCGACTCCGGCGCCGAGCGCATCCGTCAGGCGGCGCGGTTCGGTTTCCGGATCTATTTCGGCGACGGCGCGCGGCTCGACGTGCTGCGCGCCGCCGGGGCGCAAAAGGCGAAGATCATCTGCATCTGTGTCAACAAGGCGCATTCGGCGAACCGAATCGCCAAACTTGTGCTTTCAG
>Ga0209988_10002835_pt1 | contig 11464 bp, 11 predicted proteins | sample N075metaG_FD_183115 | JGI IMG/M metagenome (GOLD analysis project Ga0209988, IMG submission 183115) | Deep subsurface microbial communities from Kermadec Trench to uncover new lineages of life (NeLLi) - N075 metaG (SPAdes) (version 2) | ecosystem: Environmental > Aquatic > Marine > Ocean trench... | reverse complement strand
AAAGCATAGCTTTTCCCGGCGCCCTCTCCGGAGGACACCCCGAACCAGCCGGTTAGTACAGGCCGCTTCTGTTTGGTATTTTGTTAATTGGCAGGGTCGTTTTCAGGGAGGCTGGTGGCTTGCCCGCAGGGCAATAAAGCGCAGCGAAGCGAGTCATCAGCGGAGGGTTTGCCACCAGCCGACTCGGGGTGCTCCTCAGTGCCTCGGAAACGGCTTGAACGCTCGCCCCGATACACCTACAATTGCCGCGCTTTAAGCAGCGAGGGCTGCTGCTTGGACGCCACGGGCGATCATGAGTGGTTGTCATAGTGGCTTTTTTTATACCCGTGAATAGCCCGCAAAAGATGGGCAATACACAATTATTCCAGAAGGCTCGGCATGCTGTTTTCCGTTTAACGGTATGGCAGTTGTTGTTGACGCTGGCGCTGGCATTAATAGCGGTGCTGCTTATCGACAAGAGCTTTGCCTGGTCGGTAGCAACCGGCGGGTTGATAGGAATGCTGGCAGGTGCTTACCAGGCGCAACGCATGCTAAGGGTGGATGCAGGTACGCATCCCGAAGTGTTCATGCAAGGTCTCTGGATAAGTGAAATCTTGAAAATTGTGTTGACGGTCGCGTTGTTTATCACAGCGATTCGTTTTTTAAGGGTACTGATGGTACCGACGATAATCGGGTATGCAGGAACATACATAGTTTATTGGGTAGCGTTGGGAACGCGTTACCCGTGGTTCGAAATCCGAACGACAAGCGATCGGGAGAAGAACTGGCCGGACGCATAACACAGAAATGCTCAGATCAATGTTTGGGCAGTTCTGAATAGCAACGGCGACACGATTCAAGAAAACTGTTTTAGTAAGTACTAACAACCGAAATCAAAGCGATCTCGAGTATGGCAAGCGACGGCGGACACGCACTAACCAGTAGTGATTATATCCAGCATCATCTGCAGAATCTGCAGGTGTGCAGAGTTGATGACGAATGGGTGTGGAACCATTGCACCGGCAATTTCTGGACCATCAACGTCGACTCCATGTTTTTCACGGTGTTGCTGGGCAGCTTGTTCTGTCTGCTGTTCAGGCGTATCGCGGTCAACATATCGACTGGCAGGCCTGGCAAGATGCAGGCGATGGTGGAGATGGTCGTCGAGTTTGTAGACAGCAGCGTTAAAGACACCTTTCATGGTAAAAGTCCGCTGATCGCGCCGCTGGCGTTAACTATCGTTAGCTGGGTATTCATGATGAACCTGATGGACCTGATCCCGGTGGACTGGTTACCAGGTTTGGCAGGGCTGGTGGGTATACCCTATCTCAAGGTTGTGCCATCCACTGATCTGAATATCACTTTCGGCATGTCGATTTCGGTGTTTATCCTGATCGTTTACTACAGCATCAAGATCAAGGGCATTGGCGGCTTTATCATCGGTGACCTGATGTTGAACCCACTGAATCCCAAAGAATTGGGCATACCGACGGTTGGGTTCCGCATTCTCTGGTTGCCGATAATGGCTTTCAACCTGATTCTTGAAACCATCGCCCTGCTTGCCAAACCGCTGTCGCTGTCGCTGCGATTGTTCGGCAACATGTATGCAGGCGAATTGATGTTCATACTTATTGCCATGCTTGGCCTGTATCAGTTACCGCTGCATTTCGTCTGGGCGGTATTTCATCTCCTGATAGTTACTCTCCAGGCATACATTTTCATGATCCTGACCATTGTGTACCTGAGTCAGGCACACGAGTCGCATTAAGCACGTAAATATTTTTGTAAGTTGTTAGAAAAATGCTTTGTAGGAGCAAATGATGGAATTTGTAATTGGAATGACCGCGATCGCTGTAGCGATCCTGATTGGTTTTGGTGCCCTGGGCGTCGGTATCGGCATGGGCCTGCTGGGCGGCCGCTTTCTGGAAGGCTGCGCACGCCAACCTGAACTGGCTCCAATGCTGCAAACGAAAATGTTCCTGGTCGTAGCACTGCTCGACGCCGTGGCCATGATTGGTGTTGGTATCGCGCTGTTCTTCGCATTTGCTAATCCTTTTGTTGGTCAGTACAGCGAGGCAATGGCAGCCGCCGAAAACGTTGCAACCGAGGTCGCTGCAGAGCTAGCCGAATAACCCGGTTCTCTCGTTCGCTCAGTACTGAAAGGAGTTAACTGGTGGATATCAACGCAACAATCATTGGTCAGACGATCGCCATGATCGTGTTTGTGTGGTTCTGTATGAAATTCATATGGCCGCTGATCATCGAGATGCTCGAAGAGCGCCAGACACAGATTGCCGATGGCCTGGCTGCTGCTGACAAGGGCAATCGCGCCTTGGAAGAGGCCGAAGTCGAGATGACTTCGATCCTAGATGCAGCACGTGGCCAGGCGCGCGAGATCATTGATCAGGCCAACACGCGTGGCAGCAGCATTGTCGACGAAGCGCGCACCGAAGCCGGTAGCGAAAAGGACCGGATTCTTGACTCCGCGCAGGCTGAAATTGAGCAGGAAGCCAACCGGGCACGTGAGGAATTGCGTGGCGAGGTGGGTGCAATCGCTATCGCCGGCGCAGAGAAAATCCTGCGGCGTGAGATCGATGCCGTGGCTCACAAAGACCTGCTCGACAAACTGGCTGCCGAGATTTAGTTATGGCTGAAAACGCTGCCATCGCCCGCCCTTACGCACAGGCGGTTTTTGAACTGGCCAAGGACGCCGGTCAGCTCGTTGCGTGGTCGGAAGTACTGCATGCGGCCGGGATGGTGGTCAGTGATGCCGGAGTCGCAAAGCTTATCGGCGCACCAGGCACGGATCGCAACAAGCTCAATGAGCTGATTGCCGATATTGCTTCCAGAGCTGCCTCTGGTGCCAATGTCGCTGAGGTAACCAACCTGGTGAAGCTGCTGGCTGAGAACAACCGGTTGCCAGTATTGCCGGATATTGCGAGTGCCTACGACTCGCTGAAAGCGGAAGTGGAAAATCGCGTCGAAGTGACGTTGACTGCGGCCAGTCCGGTGGACGATGCGCAACAGGCAAAAATTGTTGAAGCGCTTAAGCAGCGCTTTGGCCGCGATGTCAGCCTGACATTTAAACTGGATGAGAATTTAATCGGTGGCGCAAGACTGCAGGCCGATGATTTGGTAATTGACGGGTCGGTAAGTACCGGTCTGGAAAAACTCGCCACACTACTGGCGACTTAAAAATGCCTCGCATTTGTGCGAGCGAAGAGGATTAAGAGAGATGGCTATCAAAGCTTCGGAAATCAGTGCACTGATTAAAGAGCGTATCAGCAACTTCGAGAGTGCAGCTGAAGCTCGTGATGTGGGCACTATTATCGCTGTGACAGACGGCATTGTGCGTATTCATGGCCTGAGCGCTGCGCAGTACGGTGAAATGCTCGAGTTTCCCGGTGACACGTTTGGCCTGGCGCTGAACCTGGAGCAGGATTCGGTCGGCGCTGTGATACTGGGCGAATACAGGCATATCTCCGAAGGTGACACCGTTAAGACGACGGGCCGTATCCTCGAGGTGCCGATCGGTGAAGCATTGCTTGGCCGGGTGGTTAACTCGCTGGGAGAGCCGATCGATGGCAAGGGCCCGATCAATGCGGAATCCAGCTCACCGATTGAGAAAGTAGCTCCCGGCGTTATCGAACGCAAGTCGGTTGATCAGCCGGTGCAGACCGGACTCAAATCGATTGATACCATGGTCCCAATCGGTCGCGGTCAGCGCGAGCTGATTATTGGTGACCGCCAGACTGGTAAGACGGCTGTCGCTATAGACACCATCATCAACCAGAAAGGCACCGGTATTAAATGTATCTACGTAGCCATCGGTCAGAAGAACTCGACCATTGCGAATGTTGTTCGCAAGCTTGAAGAACACGGCGCGATGGAGCACACGATTGTGGTTGCCGCGGCTGCTGCCGAATCTGCAGCTATGCAGTACATCGCACCGTACGCCGGTTGCTCGATGGGCGAATACTTCCGCGACAAGGGTGAAGATGCCCTGATTATTTATGACGATTTGACCAAGCAGGCCTGGGCCTACCGTCAGGTATCGTTGTTACTGCGGCGTCCGCCGGGTCGTGAGGCCTATCCGGGTGATGTGTTTTACCTGCATGCACGTTTGCTGGAACGTTCTTCGCGTATCAACGAGGCTGAGGTCGAGCGTTTGACCAATGGTGCGGTGAAAGGCAAGACCGGTTCGCTGACCGCCCTGCCAATCATTGAAACCCAGGCTGGCGACGTATCGGCCTTCGTGCCCACCAACGTAATTTCGATTACGGACGGCCAGATCTTCCTTGAAACCGATCTGTTCAACGCGGGCATCCGCCCGGCAATTAATGCCGGCTTGTCAGTGTCGCGTGTGGGTGGCGCTGCGCAGACCAAGATTATTAAAAAACTGGGTGGTGGTATCCGCCTGGCGCTGGCTCAGTATCGCGAGCTGGCGGCTTTTGCGCAGTTTGCATCAGATCTTGATGAGGCAACCCGTAAACAGCTGGAGCGTGGTCAGCGTGTGACCGAACTGATGAAGCAGAACCAGTATTCGCCGTTGTCGGTGGCCGAAATGGCTATTTCCCTGTTCGCCGCCAACGAGGGCTACCTGGATGATGTTGACGTCAACCAGATTGTCAAATTCGAAATAGCGATGCACGCGCATGTGCGCGAAAAGAATGGCGATCTGCTGGATCAGATCAACGCCAGCGGCGACTACAACGATGAGATCGTGGCTGCTATGAAAGCTGCCGTCGAAGACTTCAAGAAGACCGGCGCTTATTAGAAATAGTTGTAGGAGTTAGGAATAGTTGTAGGAGGGACTTTAATCCCGAACAAGTTCGCGGCTGAAGCTGCCCCTACGGAGAAACCTGGAATTAGTTAATGGCCAATCTTAAGGAAATTCGCACCAAGATCGGAAGCGTAAAAAATACGCAGAAGATTACCAAGGCGATGGAAATGGTCGCGGCGAGCAAGATGCGCCGTACCCAGCAGCGCATGCAGGAAACTCGCCCCTACGCTGACAAAATCCGCACTGCTATTGGCCACATCTACCAGGCGAATCCGGAATACAAACACCCCTACCTGGTGGAGCGCGAGATCAAGCGCATTGGCTACATTCTTATCACATCTGATCGTGGTTTATGCGGTGGCCTGAATACCAATGCATTCCGCATGCTGATTAAAGACATGCAGCAGTGGCAGGCCAAGGACATCGAGTTTGACCTCTGTTTGTTGGGTTCGAAAGGGGTGCAATTCTTCCGCAGCCTTAAAGTTAATGTTGTTGCGGCCGTGTCGGACATCGGTGAGCATCCGAAAGTAGCTGACCTGATTGGTTCGATCAAAGTCATGCTGGATGCCTACGAAACCGGCGGTGAAGCAGGCGGCATTGATCGCCTGTTCCTGGTGCATAACATTTTTCAGTCCACAATGAGCCAGCAGCCTGAGATCAAGACATTGATCCCGGTTGAAGCACCCGATGCTGACGATCTGCCGCAATACTGGGATTACATCTACGAACCTGAAGCCACGGAGCTGCTGACCAGCGTCTTGCAGCGTTATATCGAGTCGCAGGTGTATCGAGGTGCGGTGGAAAATGTGGCCTGTGAAATGGCCGCCAAGATGGTGGCGATGAAGAGTGCTACCGACAATGCCGGCAAGATGATTGATGACCTGCAGCTGGATTACAACAAAGCCAGGCAGGCCGCTATTACACAGGAGATTTCAGAGATCGTCGGCGGTGCCGCAGCGGTTTCAGAGTAATTGAAAATCTGTAGGAGGGATTTTAGTCCCGACCGTGTATCAGTCGCGACTGAAGTCGCTCCTACAAGAATAATTTAAATAATAGGAGCGACTGTTAGTCGCAACTGAGGATACACAAAATGAATTCCGGAAATATCGTACAGGTAATCGGCGCGGTCGTGGACGTTAAGTTCCCGCAGGATCAGTTGCCGAAAATCTATGATGCGCTCTTCATGGAAGATCGCGGCCTGACCCTTGAGGTGCAGCAGCAGCTTGGCGGTGGCATCGTTCGCTCCATTGCCATGGGCCCTTCGGAAGGCCTGAGTCGTGGTCTGGAAGTTGCCAACACGGGCTCGCCTATCACGGTGCCAGTCGGTCAGAAGACCCTGGGGCGCATCATGGACGTGCTCGGCAATCCTGTGGACCATGCGGGCCCGATCGGTGAGGAAGAACGCCTGCCGATTCACCGCCCGGCACCGGCCTTCGAAGATCAGGCCACCTCCACCGAGTTACTGGAAACCGGCATCAAGGTTATTGATCTGATCATGCCTATTGCCAAGGGTGGCAAAATCGGCCTGTTCGGCGGCGCCGGCGTGGGCAAGACAGTGACCCTGATGGAACTCATCAACAACATCGCGAAAGGCCACGGTGGTTTCTCCGTATTCGCCGGTGTGGGTGAACGTACTCGTGAGGGGAACGACTTCTATCACGAGATGACTGACTCGGGCGTTATCGATAAGGTGGCGTTGGTGTACGGTCAGATGAACGAGCCTCCGGGCAACCGTCTGCGGGTAGCATTGACCGGCCTGACCATAGCCGAATATTTCCGCGATGAAGGTCGTGACGTGCTGATGTTTATCGACAATATCTACCGTTACACACTGGCCGGCACCGAAGTGTCCGCGTTGCTCGGGCGCATGCCTTCAGCTGTGGGCTATCAGCCGACGCTGGCTGAGGAAATGGGTGTGCTGCAGGAACGTATCACGTCGACAAAGACCGGTTCGATCACCTCCTTCCAGGCCGTATATGTGCCGGCCGATGACTTGACCGATCCCTCTCCGGCCACGACCTTTGCGCATCTGGACGCAACCCTCGTGTTGTCACGCCAGATTGCCGAGCTGGGCATTTATCCGGCGGTGGATCCACTGGATTCTACGAGCCGATTGCTCGACCCGAATGTTATTGGTCAGGACCATTACGATACAGTCCGGGCCGTGCAGAGTGTGTTGCAGCGTTATAAAGAATTGCAGGACATCATCGCAATTCTCGGAATGGACGAGCTGTCAGAGGAAGACAAACTGGATGTGCAGCGTGCACGCAAAATCCAGCGTTTCCTGTCGCAGCCGTTTGCCGTTGCGGAAACTTTCACGGGCGCAGAAGGCAAATACGTCAGCCTGAAAGACACGATTCGTGGTTTCAAGGGCATTGTGGAAGGCGAGTATGATGACTTACCGGAACAGGCGTTCTACATGTGTGGCACGATCGAAGACGTGGTCGAAAAAGCAAAATCCATGTAGAGATAGTGGAGTCTATAGTTTTAGTGTTGTAGTTTTAATTGAGCAGTCGAAGCAATAATTGAGGTAAAAGGTTCCGCGTTGCAGCTTTTATGATTGAACTTGGCCGTTCTTGATAAATGAGCACACGCAGAAGCTGAACAACCTGTTAAAGAAATACCTGATTCTGTATAGAGAAAGTTCAGTCTATATAGTTTGAATATTGTAGTACTAGTTAAATAGTCGAGGATTTATTTGAGTTAAGTAGCTCCGTATTGCAGCTTTTTAGCCTGACCATGATGAAATAAAGCTATTGGCCGCACAAAAAGCTGAATAACTTGTGAAAGAAATCACAAACAAAACTACTTGGTTGAATTGAGAAAGAATAATGGCCACCATGCACGTCGATATTGTTAGCGCAGAAGGAGAAATATTTTCCGGCGAAGCCGCGATGGTTTTTGCCCCGGCAATCATGGGCGATGTGGGTATCGCACCCCGGCACGCGCCGCTGTTGACCAACCTGCGTCCCGGCGACCTGCGTATACTAACCCCGGAAGGTGAAGAGCTGTTTTTCTATGTCACCGGTGGTGTGCTTGAGGTGCAGCCGCATATGGTGACGGTGCTGGCTGATTCAGCCATGCACGGCGACGATCTCGATGAAGAAGCTGCGCGGATCGCCAATGAAACTGCGGAACAGCGGTTGGCCGGCGCTACCGAACAAAAAGACCTGGAGCACGCCCGGTTGCAGCTGGTTGAGGCCGCAGCACGTTACCGTGCAGTGCAAAAGCTAAAAGGCCGCAAGACCTAGGCAGTTATCAATGGGGTCAGACCCAAATTGATAACCCATGCGCATACAGCATCATCCCCAAGCTTTAATCTGTTACCGTTTGGCTGCATCACAGACTGCAAGCTGTTCCGGTCACGGCTAAAGCCGCTCCAATTAATCGGGAGTATTCAGTAAGCGTGGATATCAGTGTCGTCATACTCGCAGCCGGGCAAGGCATCCGCATGCGTTCCGCTTTACCGAAGGTTCTCCAGCTGCTGGCTGGCAGACCGCTGCTAGAGCATGTTATCAATACTGCGGAAACCCTTAAGCCCAACAAGATCTGCGTGGTCTACGGCCATGGCGGCGAACAGGTACAAGAGCACTTTGAAGGTCGTTCCGTGGAATGGGTCTTGCAGGAGCCACAGCTTGGCACCGGTCATGCTGTGCAACAGGCCATGCCGCAACTGTCCGAGGGGGAAGTCGCCGTCATTCTCTGCGGCGATGTACCGCTGGTTAGGCCTAAGACCATTGCCAGTTTGGCCAGTGCTGCGGTTGACGGCCCTGCGATTCTTACTGTCATAGAAACCGACCCTGAAGGTTACGGACGCATCGTGCGTGACCCCGTCGGCGCGATCAGCGCCATCGTCGAACATCAGGATGCGACTGAGGAACAGTTGCGCATAGCGGAGGTAAACACCGGGTTGCTGGCCTGCCCAGTCAAACAACTTGGTCCGTGGCTCGATGCGCTTAAATCCGACAATGTCCAGGGTGAGTATTACCTTACTGATATTGTTGCCAGCGCGGTTGCCGATGGAGTCACGGTTACGGCAGTCACGGGAGATTCCGCCATCGAAGTCATGGGCATTAACGACAAGTTACAGCTGGCTATTGCCGAACGCGCGTATCAGAAACGTGCTGCCACTGAACTCATGCGTTCGGGCGTTACCTTAATAGATCCGGCACGCATCGATGTGCGCGGTACGCTGACCTGCGGTAATGATGTAACCATAGATATCAACGCGGTGTTTGCCGGTATTGTTACTCTCGGCAACAACGTTAGCATTGGCCCGAATTGCGTGATCAGTGATACCAGTATTGCTGCGGATACCATAGTGCATGCCAATTGCGTGTTGGAAAACGCGGTGGTTGGTGAGCGCTGTAATATCGGTCCTTTTGGACGCTTGCGTCCGGGCGCCGAGATGAAAGCACAGGCACGGGTCGGTAATTTCGTCGAGATAAAGAAAACTACACTTGGTATCGGCAGCAAGGCCAACCACCTGACTTATCTGGGTGACGCTACAATTGGTGATAACGTCAATGTTGGTTGCGGCACGATTACCTGTAACTATGACGGCGCTAACAAGCACCAGACCGTGATCGGCGACAACGCATTTATTGGCTCCGGTGTGGAATTGGTTGCGCCGGTCAATATAGGCGCGGGTGCTACGATTGGCGCGGGTTCTACCATTGGCAAGGATGCGCCCGCCGGCAAATTGACCCTGCAGCGATCCAAACAGACCACAATTAAAGGCTGGAAACGGCCGGAAAAGAACAAGCAAAAACAATAAAATAGGCTGATCTGAGAGGTGGAACGCATTGCTAACTACCGGCTGCAGCCTAAAATTCCCGTTCGAGAAATAAATATATGTGCGGAATAGTAGGAGCGACAGCAGAACGTAACGTCATACCCATCCTGATGGAGGGATTACGGCGCCTGGAATATCGTGGCTACGATTCTGCGGGTGTGGCTGTGCGCCACGACGATGGTGTGCAACGGCGTCGCGCGCAGGGCAAGGTTGCTGAACTGCAGGCGGTACTCGACGCCGATCCAATTGTAGGCCGAACCGGTATAGCGCACACTCGTTGGGCGACTCACGGTGTGCCGAGTGAGGCCAATGCCCACCCGCATATCTCGGGTTCCGATATCGCCATTGTTCACAACGGCATCATCGAAAATCATGTTGAGCTGCGCACGGACCTCATCGAGCATGGTTACGAGTTCAGCAGCGAAACCGATACTGAAGTCATTGCACATCGCATTCACTATTATCTCAAAAGTGTCGATGATCTCGAGCAGGCCGTTAGAAAAACGATTGCTGAGCTCGAAGGTGCTTATGCGCTGGTTGTTATGAGCAAGGACGAACCGGGCAAGTTAATTCTGGCGCGTGAAGGTTGCCCGGTGGTGATTGGCATAGGCATTGGCGAAAATTTTGTTGCCTCGGACGTCGCCGCCCTGCTGCCGGTTACGCGCAAGTTCATGTTTCTTGAAGAAGGCGACATGGCGGTCGTAACCCGTGAGGGTGTAGTCGTTACCGATGTCGACGGTAAGCTGATCAAAAGAAATGTCACTGAAAGCGAATTATCGACCGATGCAGTTGAGCGCGGCCACTTTCGGCATTACATGCTCAAAGAAATCTACGAGCAGGCTCGGGCGGTGGCAGACACACTTGCTGAACGGATTGTCGATGGAAGGGTGCTGGATGCAGCACTGGGGCCGACAGCGGCTGAAGTGCTGGACAAAACCAAGGGGGTGCAAATTGTTGCGTGTGGCACCAGTTATCACGCCGGATTGATTGCCCGCTACTGGATCGAAGAACATTGTGGTATCCCGTGCCGTGTCGAAATAGCCAGTGAATACCGCTATCGCAAAGTAGTTGTGCCCGAAGACGGATTGTTCATTACGATATCCCAAAGTGGCGAGACAGCGGACACGCTGGCTGCCTTGCGCAAGGCCAAGGAAAGTGGCTATCTGGCGACGCTGACCGTTTGCAACGTACCGGAAAGTTCACTGGTGCGTGAATCGGAACTGTCTCTGATGACCCGTGCCGGGCCGGAAATCGGCGTGGCATCGACCAAGGCATTCACCACACAATTGGCGGCGCTGGCATTAACCACTATCGTGCTGGCACGTCGTAATGGAATGAGTGCTGAAAAAGAACGGATACTGACGGCGCAGCTCATCGAAATTCCCGGTCTTATTGAACAGGTGCTTACCATGGATGGCCAGATTAAGCAGCTGTCAGGAGAATTTGCCGAACATCAGCACGCATTGTTCCTCGGTCGAGGCGTGCAGAATCCTGTGGCAATGGAAGGTGCACTCAAGCTCAAAGAAATTTCCTACATACATGCCGAGGCCTACCCGGCAGGCGAACTTAAACACGGTCCGCTGGCACTAGTGGATGAAGAAATGCCGATTGTCACCATCGCGCCGAATGATGAATTGCTGGAAAAACTGAAATCCAACCTTCAGGAAGTCAGGGCACGCGGTGGACAGCTGTTCGTATTTGCCGATCCTAATGTGCACTTCGATGAAGGTGATGGTCTGCATATCATGCACATGCCTACTCATATCGAAGAATTTCAGGCGCCGATCCTCTACACCATTCCACTGCAGTTACTGGCGTATCACGTCGCCATACTCAAAGGCACTGACATCGACCAGCCACGTAACCTTGCCAAATCAGTTACCGTCGAATAAATGCGAGGCATACTT
>Ga0209988_10002833_pt1 | contig 11468 bp, 10 predicted proteins | sample N075metaG_FD_183115 | JGI IMG/M metagenome (GOLD analysis project Ga0209988, IMG submission 183115) | Deep subsurface microbial communities from Kermadec Trench to uncover new lineages of life (NeLLi) - N075 metaG (SPAdes) (version 2) | ecosystem: Environmental > Aquatic > Marine > Ocean trench... | reverse complement strand
GACGATGGGAAAACCAGCAAGTGCCCGGTCGAACCCACTGCTGCTACCAGAGTATCCTCTGGAAACTCATCCCCATCTACGGTCACCGGTGTTAACGCTTTGCCACCCTTCGGCACGCGCAACATCGCCTTGCCCGCCCTGGCTCGCGAATAGAGCTCACAGGGTTGCACAAAAAAACCATACCCGGCATCACTGGCAACCAGCCACCAGTTTTCGGCATCGCCTGCTATCACTCCACAAAATGCGGCACCGTCTGCCGGCTTGAATCGACCGGTCAGGGGATCGCCCTGGCCGCGCGCAGAAGGCAAGGTGTGCGCCTGCAAGGTGTATGCCCGCCCCTGGTTATCGATAAATACGACTTGCTGATTGCTGCGCCCTTGTGCTGAAGCGAGGAATGTGTCGCCGGATTTGTAACTCAGTGTCTGCGGGTCGATATCATGCCCCTTGGCAGACCGTATCCAGCCACGCTCAGAAAGGAGGACTGTTACCGGCTCAGTTGGCAACAACTCATTCTCATTCATCGCCTGTGCGGCTTCACGTTCAACTATACGCGTACGCCGTGCATCACCGAACTGTTCTGCGGCCTGTAGCAATTCACTACGCACCAATTTTTTAAGGTTGGCTTTGCCCTTGAGTAATTTCCCCAATTCCTCAATTTCCACATTTAATTCATCTTGCTCCGCCCGAATTTTGATCTCCTCGAGTTTGGCCAGATTGCGCAGTCGCAGATTCAGAATAGACTCTGCCTGGATGTCGGATATTTTGAAGCGCTTCATCAACACCGGCTTGGGCTCATCCTCTTCACGGATGATCTTGATCACCTTGTCGATGTTTAGGTACGCAACCAGCAGACCATCAAGTATGTGTAGACGCTCACTGACTCGGTCACGCCTGAACTCAAGTCGCCGGCGTACCGTTGCAAGCCGGAACTCCAGCCATTCACTCAATAAGTCCTTCAGGTTGCGGACCGCAGGACGACCATTGAGGCCGATTACATTGAGATTGACCCGCTGGGTGCGCTCCAGGTCCGTAGTGACGAACAAGTGGCTCATCAGTGCATCTACATCCACACGGTTAGAACGCGGTGAGATAATCAGCCGCGTGGGGTTCTCATGATCAGACTCATCGCGCAGGTCATCTACCATCGGCAACTTCCTGGCGCGCATCTGCGCTGCGATCTGCTCCAGCAGCTTGCTGCCAGACACCTGAAAAGGCAGGCTTGTGATAACGATGTCCAGCCCTTCCCGTTCCCAGATCGCCCGAACCCGCAGGGTGCCGTTACCGGTTTTGTAAATCTCGCGAATCTCTGCCTGAGGCGTGATAATTTCACCACCGGTAGGAAAATCCGGCCCCTTGATATGACTCATCAAGCCGCGCAGAGTGGTTTTGGGTTCGTCCAGCAAACGAATCAGGGCGCTGACAACTTCGTTGAGATTGTGCGGCGGCACATCCGTCGACATGCCAACAGCAATGCCACTGGCACCGTTTAGCAGCAAATTAGGCACCTGAGCGGGCAGCAGGGTCGGCTCCTGCAGCGTGCCGTCAAAGTTCGGCGTCCAGTCTGTAGTCCCCGCTTCCAGCTCTGCCAGCAGCAGGCTCGCGTACGGTGCAAGCTTGGCTTCCGTGTAGCGCATGGCTGCAAAGGATTTGGGTTCATCAGCGGAGCCCCAGTTGCCCTGCCCCGTAATAATCGGATAACGATAGGAAAAATCCTGGGCCATGTGCACCATCGCCTCATAACAAGCGCTGTCACCATGCGGATGAAATTTACCGAGCACATCGCCAATAGTGCGCGCCGACTTCTTCGGCTTGGAAGCGGCACTCAGACCCAGCTCACTCATTGCGTACACGATACGCCGCTGCACCGGCTTGAGACCGTCACCTATATGCGGTAACGCGCGGTCCAGAATGACGTACATCGAGTAATCTAGATACGCCTTTTCCGTGAATTGGGCGACTGGCAGACGTTCTATTCCTTCAAAATCGAGCTGATTTTGTTTGCTCATGTTCAGGTCACTCTGTGCGTGGGCTGTTACGAGAGGATCAGACCTCAGCGAGGTTGCCTTTGGTTTCCAACCAATGGCGCCGGTCTTTGGCGCGCTTCTTGGCAAGCAACATATCCATTATTTTGTAGGTTTTATCCTCCGCCTCATTGGTAAGCTGCACCAGGCGACGCGTTGCGGGAGACATCGTCGTGACGCGCAATTGCGCTGGACTCATCTCGCCCAGACCCTTGAAGCGAGTGATATTAATCTTGCCTTTCAGTTTCTCGGCCTCGATACGGTCAAGCACTCCCTGACGCTCGTGTTCATCAAGCGCGTAAAAGACCTGCTTACCCACATCAATTCGGTACAGCGGTGGCATGGCAACATACACATGGCCTGCAGAAAGCAGTGCCGGAAAATGTCGCACGAACAACGCGCATATCAACGTGGCAATATGCAAACCATCGGAATCGGCATCAGCCAGGATACAAATCTTGTGATATCGAAGCTGCGACAGATCACTACTGCCCGGATCCAGCCCTATCGCCAGACTAATATTGTTTACTTCCTCTGAGCCCAGTAATTCTCCGGAGTCCACCTCCCACGTATTTAGTATTTTGCCCCGCAGGGGCAAAATCGCCTGTACATCACGATCGCGCGCCTGTTTGGCTGAACCACCGGCGGAATCACCCTCGACCAGGAATAACTCACTGCGCTCCGGCTCGGTGCTTGTGCAGTCCGCCAGCTTGCCGGGCAAGGCAGGTCCCGTCACGATCTTCTTGCGGGTTACCTGGCGGCTTGCCTTGATCCGTCGCTGAGCCACATCGATCACTCGCTGCGCAATCAAATCGCCGGTATCGGCATGCTGATTCAACCACAGTGCGAAAGCGTCTTTGACGATACCCGAAATAAACGCAGCGCATTCACGTGATGAGAGTCGCTCCTTAGTCTGGCCGGAAAATTGCGGATCTTCTATCTTGGCCGACAAAACAAATCCAACCCCATCCCAGATATCCTCGGGAGCAATGCGCACTCCCCTGGGCAGCAGGTTCCGCACCTCGCAGTACTCACGCAAAGCTTCGGTCAGTCCGGAACGGAAACCATTTACGTGCGTACCGCCCTGCGTGGTAGGAACCAGATTGACGTAAGATTCATTCACTGGGGGCACATTGTCGTTTACCCAAACGACTGCCCAGTCGACCTCTTCCTTGTTGCCCTTAAAACTACCGCAGAAGGGTTCGGCGGGCAGAGTCTCTACACCGTTTAGCTCCTCAAGCAAGTATTCATCAAGGCCACCCTCGAACTTCCATTCAAATTTTTCACCGGTCTTTTCAATCTCAAAGCGTATCTGTAGCCCCGGACACAACACCGCCTTGGCCCGCAATATATGCTGCAGGCGTTTTAGTGAAAATTTATCGGAATCGAAATACTTAGGATCAGGCCAGAAACGAATCGTTGTGCCGGTATTCTGCTTTCCTACCTTGCCGACCACCTCGAGCTTGCTGCGCTTCTTGCCGCCCGCAAAACTGATGTTGAATTCCTTACCGTCACGACGAATCCAGACTTCGAGATTTTTAGACAGCGCATTTACGACCGATACGCCTACCCCATGCAAACCGCCGGCATATTTGTAACTTTTACCCGAAAACTTACCCCCCGCATGCAGGCGGGTGAGAATAAGCTCGACGCCCGGAATTTTCTCTTTGGGGTGTTTGTCGACCGGCATGCCCCGGCCGTCATCAACGACCTCCAGTGACCCATCTTTATAAAGTGTGACGTCTATGCGCTTGCAATACCCCGCAATCGCCTCATCCACACTGTTATCAATCACTTCGTGAGCGAGATAATTCGGCCCAGAGGTGTCGGTATACATGCCTGGACGCCGTCGAACCGGTTCCAGACCACTGAGCACCTCGATATCGGAGGCACTGTAGCTTTTGCTCACAGCAAGGATATCCTTTCCAAAAACGCACTCTGTTGCCCTTAACTTAAGGGAAATGAGCGCGAGACAAACTAAACCCAGCGGAATAGTATTCGACTGCTCAGAATATGCAACGGTTCAATTATTGGCTTGAACACTCAGCTTGCATTGACCCTCGCTCGAGCGTGTGCAAACCTTCACATGTTGCCCCTTAATATCAGGAGATCAACCTCAAGTGACCACCAGCCGTAAACGAGCGCCCGATCTGGAGAAATCGCTGGTCGAACTGGAGGAAATCGTTCAGCAGCTCGAGGAAGGCGATATACCTCTGGAACAGGCGCTCAAGCAGTTCGAGAAAGGTGTAAAACTGAGCCGCGCATGCCAAACTGCTCTCCGCGCGGCAGAACAGCGGGTCAAAGTGCTACTAGATGGTGAGCTGAAGGACCTGGAAGAGAGCCCCAACGAAGAAGATCAGCCTACGACTAACTAACTATTGCTGTCAGTCATTCCCTGCAGGCGCCGGATCAGCGTACTGAGAAACACCTTATTGAAGCGCAGCTGGCACTCTGTTGATAACTGTTCCAGCAAGGTTGCACTGACACTCAATACTGTCACCGACTCTCGCGCCTTGATTGTCGCAGTGCGTGTGGTACCCGACACGTAACTGGCTTCACCGAAACAATTACCCGTTTCCATTGAGCCAACGGTAATACCATTACTTTCTACAATGCAGTTGCCGGAAACGATGACATAGAAATGATCATCCATTTCACCCTCACGGACGATCTCCTCGCCAGCCTGAAAATCCTGCCAGCTACCTGCCCGCAACAGTTCGCGTATCTCAGCATGAGAGAAATCGTGAAAGAAAGTCAGCCGCCGCAGAATATCAAAGTGTTCCTTCTGGTCAATCCGCCCATGGTGATCTTTCGTAAATTTCTGATATACACGCGTTAGTTCTGCCGCTATTTGGGCGCCACTCGAAAAGCGCTTCTCCGGTTCCTTCTGCATCGCACGGGCAACAATATTCTCGAGCTCCTCCGGAATATCGTTACGCAAGGTATGCACCGGCGGTGGGGTTGAGTACACAATCTGGTTCAGTAATTTGGCCAGTGAGTTAGCGCGAAACGGACGAAACCCGGTAAGCATTTCATACATAACAGCGCCCAGTGAATAAAGGTCCGATGCCTTGGTCAATTCCATCGACTGAACCTGCTCGGGTGACATATAACTGGGCGAACCCGCGATCCCCTGAATCACAGACAGATCTGCATCTTTTAGCAGCGCGATGCCAAAATCGATAATGCGCACATCGTTCTCCGGTGTCAGCATTATATTATTGGGTTTTATATCGCGGTGAATCAGGCCACGACCGTGTGCATAGTGCAGTGCCTTGGCGCACTTGAACAAAATTTCGATCACGTCTTCGATACGCAACAGGTTTTCAGGTTTGCAATAAGCCGCCAGTGTACGTGCGCCCTGAACATGCTCCATGACTACGTAGTAAACCCCGTCCTCTTCACCGGCATCGAAGATTGGCAGAATATTGGGATGCTGCAACATCCCAACGATATGGGCTTCATTGAAAAACATCTTGCGGGCGATTTTCGCTGACTGGCTATCGGGATCGGGATGTGCGTGATACACCTTAACGGCCACATCACGTCCGTAAAAAGGATCATGCGACAGGTAAACGTCACCCGTTGTACCCTTGCCTATTTCATTAATGATTTCGTACTTGCCGATTTTGGCAGGAATCTTGCGATCAGCTGTTTTGTTTGCCACTAGCGTTGGCATGGATCGCAACCTTTATGTTCAACTCAAAGAAGTAATTTCTTTAAAAAACCCAGTACTATTGCGGCATACAGAGCCGCTACCACGTCATCGAGCATAATCCCCAGACCGCCGCGCAATCTGTGATCCAGGTCGCGAATTGGCCACGGTTTCCACATATCAGCGACCCTGAACAGTACGAATGCACCCAATATCCACTCGGGTTCCGGGGGTATAACCATCAGTGTCAGGAACATGCCGACAATCTCATCCCAGACTATTCCGGAATGATCATGCACACCGATTCGTCGGGCGCTTTCACCACACAACCAGATACCAAGCAAAAACCCACTTAAGCCGACTCCCGTCTGCAGATAAATATCCTTCGGCAGAACCCACCAAATCAGGATGCCCAGCAGCGAGCCCCAGGTCCCGGGAGCGCCCGGCATAAGCCCCGTGCCAAAACCGAATGCGGGCCAATGCACCGGATCACTCAATACTTTTTTCACCAGTTCGCGATGCGTCACCATCAAATCTCATTCGTCAAAATGCTGATACCCGGAAACCGGCACTGCATAGGGCTCATCATCCTTGCGCCATTGTGCACCGCCCGTTTCGGTGACTACACCAATACAGGCTAACCGGCACGACCAACCTTCAGCCAGTTCATGCACCTGCGCAACATGCTGCGGAGGGACTGAAAACAGTAATTCGTAGTCTTCACCCCCACACAATGCCAACTCGATAGCCTGCGCGCGCGTAAAGTATCCATCATCGCCTGCATCCACGATTCCCGCCAAGCACAATGCATTGACATCCAGCACCGCACCTTTATCACTAGCCGCCAGCAAATGCTCCAGATCAGCATGCAGCCCGTCCGACACATCGATCATGGCGCTGGCAAACGAACGCAGTTCTTGTCCCGCCTGCAGACGAGGTTCAGGATAAAGGAATTTATGCAGCAACCGCTGCATGTCTTCAGATGGCACATCTGAGCAGGATCTATCACTGAGCAGCAGACGTCCGGCAGCAGCGGCACCTGGCTCGCCCGTCACATACAGAAGATCACCGGTTGCCGCACCGGACCGTTTGATTGCCTGCCCACGAGGTACGCGGCCCTGCACTGTGACCGAAATGGAAAGCGGACCGCGCACTGTATCGCCGCCTATAAGTTCTACGTTGTGGGTATCCGCCAGGGAAAAAAATCCCGCGGCAAACTCATCCAACCACAGGCCATCCACGGCAGGCAGACTCAATGCCATACTCGCCCACAATGGAGTAGCTCCCATGGCTGCGATGTCACTCAGGTTGACCGCAAGGCTTCGGTATCCGACCGAACGGGGTGCTGCATCCGGTAAAAAATGGGTTCCTTCCAGCAGCATGTCGGTCGTGGTGACCAGGTCGTCATCAACTGCGCCAGAATCATTGGAAAGCAACCGTGTAACCGCAGCATCATCACCAATGCCTAACAACACATCATCCCGTCGTTTTGTGCGGCGGGTAAACAACTGCTCAATCAGCCGAAATTCACGAAGCGTATCCACGGGTTATCGGTCACTATCCTGATCTGCTGCGCTCATCAACATATGCACCAAAAGTTAAGGCGCAGGTACATAAATTATCGAAGTTATCACCGCAGCTCTGCGGAAGCTTTGTCGAGTAATCCGTTGATATAGCGGTAACCACCCTCGGCACCAAAAGTCTTGGCAAGTTCAATGGCTTCATTGATTACCACTTTTAGCGGAACATCATCACAGCCCCGAAGTTCCGCCAGCGCAATCCACAGAATCGCATGTTCTACCGGATCCAGTCGTTCCACCTGGATATCACCATAACCGCTAATATCGATATCCAGTTGATCTCGGGTCTCAGCAATCGTAGTAAGCAACCGGTCAAAATACTTTAGATCTGCTGTTGCAGCCTCGGGATGATCGACAAACTGCTCAGCGACTTCTTCTACAGAGTGCCCGCTAATCTGCATCTGATAGAACGCTTGCAGCAACATTCGTCGGGCACCGTGCCTGCCTTGCGCTGCCATAACCTAGCTGCCCAGATTACGAAGCAGCTGCACCATTTCTATTGCAGCCAGTGCCGCTTCTGCGCCTTTGTTGCCTTCCGAACCACCGGCACGATCTATTGCCTGCTGCATGCTATCAACGGTGAGCACACCATTACCAACCGGAATATCACATTTAAGCGCGACCCGACCAAGGCCACCAATACTTGCGGCTGACAGGTAATCAAAATGTGGCGTTCCACCACGCACAATGGCAGCCAGCGCTATGATGCCGTCGTAACGTCCTGACTGTGCGACCCGTTGAGCTGCGAGCGGCACTTCGAACGCACCCGGCACAGGCACAACATCTATTGCCGACTCGGCTACTCCATTCTCCAGCAATGCCTTTCGGGCACCTGCAACAAGCACATCAACTATATCCGCGTTGAAACGAGCTGCAACAATGCAAAATGATGCGTCATACAGCTGCCGCCGCACTTCGTCTGGCCGGCTTTTTTCAGGAATATTTATCATTCGAACCGGCTCACTCACTTCGATCGATATATTCAACGACCTCGAGGCCGAAACCGGAAATAGCATGCATTTGTTTCGGGGCGCTTAACACACGCATGCGAGTGACACCAAGATCTCGCAATATCTGCGAACCGGTTCCGTAAGTCCGCAGGACACTGCCGCCATCCCGCTTACCAGAAATATCCTCGACAGGCGCGCGCAGCGCATCAATGGCCGCAACAAACTGGCGTGGTGATTCAGCGTACTTTAGAACCACAGCAACTCCTCGCCCTTCCTCGGCGATCATTTTGAGCGCAGCCCGCAAGGGCCATCCCAGACGCGGGTTACGAATACCCACAACATCCCCCAGCGTGTCCTGTAAATGCACCCGCACCAACGGCGGCGGCTCGCCGGAAATATCACCTTTAATCAGCGCTGCATGCACATTGCGGCTGATGTGATCCTCGAAGCAAATCAACAGAAATTCGCCAAACTCCGTTTCCACAACCTGCTCGGATATACGCTCGACCGAATGCTCTTTTTCCAGGCGATAACGGATAAGGTCAGCAATGCTGCCGATCTTTAAGCCGTGCTCACGAGCGAACACTTCCAACTCAGGCCGTCGTGCCATTGTGCCGTCATCGTTCAGTATTTCAACGATTGCTGCAGCCGGCTCCAAACCAGCAAGCCGCGCCAGATCGCAACCTGCCTCGGTATGCCCTGCGCGTGTCAGCACGCCACCGGGTTGTGCCATCAGCGGAAACACATGACCGGGCTGCCGCAGATCTTCGGGCTGTGCGTCTTGAGCGACTGCCGTACGAATAGTACGGGCTCGGTCATGTGCCGAAATACCCGTCGTAATGCCTTCCGCTGCCTCAATCGACAGCGTGAAATTAGTCGCAAGATTTTCATTGGTTGCATGAACCATCAGCGGCAAACGTAATTGCTGACAGCGTTCGCGTGATAGTGTCAGGCAAATCAGACCACGACCAAAACGCGCCATATAATTTACATCTTCAGGCGCTACTTTTTCGGCTGCCATTATCAGGTCGCCCTCATTCTCGCGATTCTCATCGTCAACAATGATGACCATCTTGCCGTCACGTATATCCGCAATAACTTCTTCGATACTGCTGAATGCCGGGTTGGCAGTCTCACCCGCCTTGTTAATGTTTTTATCGCCCTGCATGGGCCGAACCTCTGCCATCAGATTTAACACTCAGAAAGGAGCGTACTGTTACTTGTCTTCACGTGTAGTGTACTGCACCAGACGTTCCAGATAACGCGCAATCATGTCAACTTCAATATTAACGCGGGTACCAACTTCGTAGGCACCAATGATGGTGCACGCCTGCGTGTGTGGCACGATCATCAGCTCAAACACGGCCCCATTGACGCTATTTACCGTAAGACTGGTACCGTCGATACATACCGAACCTTTCTGTGCAATATACCGGGCAAGCGCCTCGGGAGCCTCGATGGTGAGCCGTACTGAACCTGCATCAGGCGTCACCGACTGCACTGTGCCAATCCCGTCAACGTGACCGGTCACAAGATGCCCGCTCAGCGAGTCGCCGAGCACCAGCGCACGTTCCAGATTCACCACATCATCGGGCTTACTTTCCCCCAACGTGGTCAGATCAAGGGTCTCGCGCGACAAATCAGCAGCAAATCCACCTGCATTTATTTCCACTGCGGTCAAACATGCACCGTTGACAGCGATACTGTCTCCCGGTTTCACACCACTCATATCCAAAGTGCCCGTTGCAATTTGCAAACGAGCCTGACCGTCCTGCCTGTCGACAGCACTTACCTTACCCAAAGCGCCCACAATACCGGTAAACATGTAGTTACCCCGTCACCTTCGGACGCCAGATCATGCGTACATCGTCACCGATGCGCCGCAAATCATGCAACTCAAACTCCGGCCGATTCGCCATATCCGTCAGCACTTCCAAACCGTACATACCGTGCGCCTGCTCGCCCAGCACACAACCCGATTGGTAAACGATTAATTCGTCGATGAGGTTATCATTTAACAAACCACCATTAAGCAAAGCCCCTGCCTCTACCAGCACATCGTTCATCCCCTGCTCTGCCAGCTTTTCCAGTGCACTGTCCAGCGCGAGCTCACCGGGACCATGCGAGGGAACTTCCAGCAATTCAGCACCCACAGCAAGCAGCGCGTCGATACGAGCGTTGTCATCAGAGCAGTGACAAATCAGCACTGGGCTATCAGAGGCAAATAGTTTCGCATTCGGTGGAGTCCGCAACCTGGAGTCCAGCACAACACGCACGGGTTGAACAAAATCAGTTACATCCGTTGGGCGCGCATTCAGTGATGGATCGTCGGCCACAACAGTGCCTGAACCCGTCAGTACCGCGGAACTCCGCGCCCGCCAACGATGCACATCAGCGCGCGCGTCTTCACCGGTAATCCACTTACTCTCGCCATTACTCAGTGCAGTCTTGCCATCTATACTGACGGCCAGTTTGCTGCGCACCCAGGGTCTGCCTATACGCATGCGTTGCATATAACCCAGGTTGAGTTCTTGCGCCTCGTGCTCAAGCACGCCCGCAATGACTTCGATTTCCGCATCCAGCAAACGCTGCTTCCCCGCGCCTGAGACGATAGGATTCGGGTCTTCTATCGCGAAGACGACCCGAACCACACCCGCCGCAATTAATTGATCAGCACAGGGCGGCGTGCTGCCATGATGACTGCAGGGCTCAAGGGTTACATAAGCGGTTGCTCCTTTTGCGTCAGCCCCCGCAATCTCCAGCGCCAGCGGTTCCGCATGCAATTGTCCGGCACGCTCATGCCAGCCCTCACCTACCACACGCCCCTCAGCTGACACAATCACACAACCCACACTGGGATTGGGATCAGTGGTATACAGTCCGCGGCGAGCCAGCCGCAGCGCGTCCGCCATATAGCGATAATCATCGGCACTTTTACTCATGGGGCAGTCACTTCTTATTCTTGTCATCAGGTAGCAACGACATCTGATCACGCCGCAAAGTATCGCTAGTCATTTCCTGTAAACGACGAATCTCATCCTGAAATTCGGTTACATCCTGAAAACTTCGGTACACCGATGCAAACCGCACGTAGGCCACCTCGTCGACAGCCTGCAGCGCCTCCATCACCATCTCACCGACATCACGTGAGGGTACTTCCTGCTCACCGACGGTTTGCAGTCTATGGATGATGCGAGAGATCATCTCTTCAATGGTTTCACTGCTAACCGGGCGCTTCTCAAGGGCACGAACTATACCGTTG
>Ga0209988_10002832_pt1 | contig 11469 bp, 9 predicted proteins | sample N075metaG_FD_183115 | JGI IMG/M metagenome (GOLD analysis project Ga0209988, IMG submission 183115) | Deep subsurface microbial communities from Kermadec Trench to uncover new lineages of life (NeLLi) - N075 metaG (SPAdes) (version 2) | ecosystem: Environmental > Aquatic > Marine > Ocean trench... | reverse complement strand
TTCTGGCGCTGCCAATTGAGACTTTCAGCACCAAAATTCGCACCGGACCGCCGGAAGATACCAAGAGTGATTTGGATGCACAGGTGTGGGCAGGGGTCGTGCCACTTTCTCAAACTGCTGGTGAACCTGTGGACGCGCCAAACTTGCTACCCGACATCAAGCGACCAGAGTACCTATAGAAAAAGGGCTTCTAACTGAATTCATAGCACTAAGACGGGATATGGGTACCTCCCTCCTGGGACCGTCTCGAACAGGATGTTCGAGGACGAGCCCCCATGGATGGGTTCACGGCGTGTCGCAGGAGGGAGGTACCCATGTCGCGGCGGTTAGCGGGTACCAGCATAAAAGAATCGGCTTTAATTAAAGCCATGCAAACCTGAGAGGCGCCGCTCCTGCGCAACTGCTCCTGCGTCGCGTAGAGCGCCTACTTTTGGTGCTCTACCTCCTGCATCCCTGCAGTCGTGCGCATGGCCCAGGCCAGCCTCTCGACCGGTTCCCGGTCTCACCTTCTCCCTGCGCCCGCGGCATACCGTGGTGGGTGGAGCACTTTGATGGGCACTCATTGAATCGCCGTGCAATTCTGAGAGGCTTCGCGCCGCACATCCATGTGCTCTATCGCGAAGTACCGTTCGTCCTGAACATAAAAACGGGCCGGCTAGGAGCCGGCCCGTTTACCGTCGCTATTCCCGGATGTGCGGGAGAATTACATTTCCGGGAACAGCGCATTCAGGATGACAAGGTCATCCGTATTCAGGATTTCGATGAGCATACCGCGTGGATCAAAATCCAGCAGCAGGGTATCTGCTCTTTGTGGGTCGGTGAATTTTATCTTGCCTTCGAAATCACCGTCATCTTCAACAACTTCGATGATACCGACATCGGCACCGTCAACTTTAACGGTGTAGGAACCTACAGGAACCTGCTTGATCTTGACTGAGAACTCACTTTCGTCCGCATAGATCTCAAATTCCGCCTCACCTTTTGCACCATCGAGTATCCCTGTGTTGTCCAGGTCAACCTCCAGTTCGATGCCATCCTTATCCTCTTTATCTTTTTTCCCCTTTTCCTTCTCACTGAGGACGGCGTCACCCGATGTCAAAACAACATCTTCACCATTCAGCAATTCGATTTTGCAAGCCCGAGGATCGAAACTCAACTCAAGGATTTCGTCGTGCGCCGGACTGCGGAACGCCAATTCGCCTTCACCGGCGGTTACGGTCAAATCGCCACGCATCTCCTCACAAACCATCAATGCATAGCTTCCGTCCGGAATACCTTCGGCCTCCACTTTGAAGTCAGAACGGTCAGAACGCTCCCAGAATTTGGCTTTACCTTCGCCGGCACCATCTTCAGCTGCAGGGTGAAGGCGTACTTCCAATTGTTCCGGCTTGCGATCAGAGGGTGTGTCATCAGAGATACCGCCGCTGCAGCGGGTACGGTAAATACTGTTGATACGCTTGATCGGGAATTCGCCGGAACCAATTACATCCTCTGATGTGTCATAAGTGGCGATACCGTGATTGCAGTTTCTAAAAACCAGATCCAGTGTGCCGACCAATTCAACGTTGGCATCACCTTCCACATCATCTTCCATAAATGCAATATTGAAAGCCGTGTAAAGCTGCATATTGATTTCATTTCCGCTGACGGGCCCAACTGCAAGAAACCAGGTTGTTTGCAGGTCTTCACCATAGGTAAACCAATAGGCAACACCCACTTTTTTATCACCGTCCTGCTCACCGATCTGCAGGATAATGCCCTGACTTTCCTGTTCAGGTTGATCCCATATTCCAGAAAAATGACGGGTAATTAGCGGGTTTGCCGCAAGAGCTGAAACACTGAAAAAAAGTGAACAGATGAGGAATAGGCCTAAAATCCGTTTAGGCTTGATTGATATGAACATAGACAACTCCATTGTCGTTAACAGACGATTCCATTCGTCCTGTGTCAACTGACTTCCCAATTCAATTTAAGCAGCAAACCCGGAATATTTCAAGTCGACTTGTTTTCAGTGATCGATTGCAAGATACATTCAGCGACCTGATCGGCCGCTTCCAGCTGTGGGTAGTGCCCGACATCATCCAGTGTAACCAGGCTGGCGCGGGGGTTGTTTGCCTGCAGTTGTTCTGCAATCGCAAATACAGCAATGGGGTCCAGCCGACCCCAGATCAATTTCAGCGGTAGCCGCGCATGATGCAATGGTCCCAACCAGCGATCACCCCTGCGTTTGCGTTCTTTCATGTAACCGGCAATTTTTGCAAGGGTCTGCCGGCCATTGTTATTCAATATCAACGACCACTGCTGGCGGTAGTGGTCTTCATCAAAGGTATCGGGTTGGGCGTAGACGCGGGGATACTGATGCCTGAATACCCTGTAGCTGCTCAGTCTGGCAAATAACTCTCCCACCAGCGGCGTTCGCAGTAAACGCTGGGTAAGCAACGGCTGATGCATGTCCATGTAAAGACCTGCGTTCAACAATGTAAGACTACGCAAATGAAGTGAGGTCTGTGATTCCTGCAAGCGGTAAAGCAGTTCACAGGCGACACTGGCGCCCATATCATGCGCCAGCAAATCAAATTCGTTGATACCGAGTAAATCCAGCAAGGCCTCGGAAGCATCCAATTGGCGAAGCAGGGAGTAATCCCTGCCCACCGGCTTGTCAGACAAACCATAACCGGGGAAATCAAATATCAGAACGCGATAATGGGGCGTTAATAATGGCAGTAACTTATGCCAGTCCCAGCTACTGGTCGGAAATCCATGGAAACAGACCAGCCATGGCCCCCTGCCCCCAACTCGATACCAGACATTCGTGCCGTCCACATTGGCAATGCGCCCGGACGCCATCCAGGTATGCAATTCTTCTGTTAATTCAACCGTCATGTTTGCCGGCGGATTGTTGCGTAGCCGTCAAAATACCCCGCAGGATGTTGATTTCATTTTGATCCGGCCGGGCACGATTATACAATCTTCGCATCCGCGCCATCAGGCGCTTGGGCTGTTCCGGATTCATGAATTTGATATCCAGCAAGGTCTGTTCAAGATGTACAAAAAACATTTCCATTTGCCCGGCATCGACCGGTACCCAATCAGACGGCGCAATGCTTGCCCCCGCATCACCGATGACGGCCATGCGTAATTCATAAGCCATGACCTGAACAGCCTGCGACAGGTTCAGCGAGCTATAACCAGGATTGGTGTCGATATGCACCAACTGGTGGCAACGCTGAATTTCATCATTGGTCAGACCAGCTCTCTCCTGGCCGAAGATAATCGCAATGTTCTGGCCATCGTGCTCCGACAATGCGCTTTGCGCCGCCGTGCGCAGGTCCATTTGTGGCATGGGCAGGCTGCGCATACGCGCACTGGTACCCAATACCAGGCTGCAACCGGCCAGCGCAGACTCCAGCGATTCATGGATAACCGCCTGCTCCAACAGGTCATCCGCGCCGGAGGCCATGGCGGTCGCTTCCGCGCAAGGGAAGGTCTTCGGATTGACAAGATGCAGTTGCGTCATGCCCATCACTTTCATGGCTCTTGCCGCCGCGCCGATGTTGCCCGGATGACTGGTATTGATCAAAACAATGCGGATATGTGACAAACGTGCTGCCACCTGCGCTTCGCTTCTGGTATCCTGTGCCGCCTTTGAGTTCATAGAGTTACCGTGAAAGAGTATTACCGTTAAGAGTATTAATAGAATGGCCCATCCAATACTAAACATTGCTGTCAATGCCGCTCACATCGCCGGTGACCTGATGCGTCAGGAATTGCACAAAGTGGCGACGATCCCGATTACACGAAAAGCGCGTCACGACTATGTTACCGAGATCGACAAAGCCAGCGAAGCGCAGATTGTACGTGAAATCAAACGCTATCACCCGGACCACGCGTTTCTTTGTGAGGAAGGTGGGGAGCAAGGTGATAGTGAATTTGTCTGGATCATTGACCCACTCGATGGCACCAGCAATTACCTGCATGGAATGCCGCATTTTGGTATCTCTATCGCCCTGCAAATCAAGGGCCGCACGGAACACGCGGTGGTCTATGATCCTATGCGCGACGAAATGTTCACCGCCAGTCGTGGCGGCGGTGCCCATTTGAATAACACCCGCATGCGGGTCTCCGCACGCAATTCACTGGACAACGCTGTCGTTGCGACCTCTTTCCCCTTCCGACAACGCGGCATGATGGGCGTTTACACCGGTATATTCAGCGATGTCTACAAGAAAATTGAAGACATCCGCCGTTATGGTGCAGCATCACTGGACCTGGCCTGGGTGGCTGCGGGGCGTATGGACGCCTATTTCGAAATCGGACTCAAACCCTGGGACGTCGCAGCCGGCGCCTTGCTGGTCAGGGAAGCAGGCGGCGTGGTTTCAGATTTTGAAGGCAATGACGACGTAGAAAACTCGCACTCGATCCTGGCGGCGCCTTACAAGTTAATGACGCCATTACGGCAAATCATCGAGCCAAGATGGGCAAAGGCTAAAAAGTAGTCATAGCTTAGAATCCACAAACGCAAAGAATCTTAAAACTTTAGCCGGGATGCGGAGAGCTTTCTAAAAGAATCCCTGGGTGACAAGCTCGTGCAAAAGTCAGGAAATGGTGGGCATGAATGCCCACCCTACGCCGGGAAGAGCGAAATGGATTCCGGAGCCGTCATGCAGGACCTGATCCTGTAACGAGATGACTTGGGTTTAAGGCCGGGCTTCGAGTCCGGCGCCTTCTTTCTCGACTTCCATCAAGTCAAACTTGCTGACCCCCAAAACCAACAATGCGGTACTCGCCACGTATATGGATGAGTAGGTTCCCACTATCACACCGACGATCAGGGTAAACGCAAAGCCATGGATGATTTCGCCGCCGAAGATAAACAGCGCAAACAAGACCATCAAGGTGGTGGTCGAAGTCATCAAGGTGCGTGACAGGGTTTCGTTAATGGAGGTGTTAACCACTTCAACCGGTGAACGTTTGCGGTAGCGCGGAAAGTTTTCACGGATACGATCAAATAACACGATGGTGTCATTCAGTGAGTAACCGACAACCGCCAGTATGGCCGCCACCACCGTCAGGTCAAATTCAATATATACAAAGGATATGATTCCCATGCTGATGATAATGTCGTGCAACAAGGCAGCCACCGCGCCGACTGAAAAGCGCCATTGAAAGCGGAACATGACATAGAGAAAAACGCCAACCATGGCATAAATAACCGCCAGTATGCCCTGGTTTGCCAGTTCGTCGCCGACCTGCGGGCCAACGAACTCCACCCGGCGCATTTCAATTTCGCCTTCAACGCCCTGGCTTAATGCAGCCAGTACCCGGGTAGATAATTCTGCGTTGCTTTCTTCATCATCACCGGGTGGTATACGCACCACGATATCGGTGGCAGTACCGAAAGTTTGTACCACGGAATCAAAACCCGCGTTGGCCAGGTTTTCACGCACGTCATTGGTATTCGGTGCCGATGGGTAGCCGACTTCAATCAGGGTTCCCCCGGTGAAATCCAGACCGAAGTTCAATCCGCGTGTTGCCAGTGAGGTGATCGAAGCAATAATCAGAACTGCTGAAAACATCAGCGCCATTTTACGCTGGCCCATGAAATCTATGTGGGTTTTATGATTAAGAAATTTCATCTCAATTCCTCAAATTGCCAGCTTACGAACACGTTTTTTGCCACCATAAATCAGATTTATGACCGCCCGCGTGCCCATAATGGCAGTGAACATGGAGGTTATGATACCCAGTGACAGGGTTACCGCGAAGCCTTTGACTGGGCCCGTACCGAAGAGGAACAATACAAATGCTGCAATCAGGGTTGTAATATTGGCATCCGCGATGGTTGAAAATGCTTTTTCATAACCGGCCCTGATACTGGCCTGCGGGGTATTACCATTGCGGATCTCTTCACGTATTCGTTCAAATATCAGCACGTTGGCATCGACCGCCATACCGATGGTCAAAACGATACCGGCGATACCCGGCATGGTCAGAGTCGCGCCCAGCATGGATAACAAGGCGACCAACAGTACCAGGTTGGCCATCAGAGCCAGGTTGGCCACCAGGCCAAACACCTTGTAGTAAAGTGCCATAAAGACCAGCACCAATGTAAAGCCAATCATGACAGACTTGAAGCCCTGTGCGACGTTATCGGCACCCAGGCTTGGACCGACAGTACGCTCTTCAATGATTTCCATCGGTGCAGCAAGCGCACCCGCGCGCAGCAGCAGCGATAGCTGCGAAGCCTCGCGGATGGAGCCCAGACCCGTTGTCTGGAAACGCTTGCCAAATGGCTCGCGCACGACCGCTACACTGATTATGTCCTCAATTTTGCGACCACCGGGTTTTTGCTCGATGTAAACAACCGCCATGCGGTTACCGACGTTATCGCGGGTAAAGTCGAGCATACGCTTGGAACCGACACCATCCAGTGTCACGCTGACAGAAGGTTGCCCGGTTTGCTGGTCGAATGAGGCAGACGCGCCAATAAGCTGGTCACCTGATACGATCAGACGCTTTTTAAGCAATACCGGGTTGCCTTCGTAAGTATATAAACGGGATTCGGGGGGTATACGTCCTGTTTGTAAGGCAGTAAAGGCATCATTTACCTCGTCAACAGCGCGATATTCCAAAGTAGCCGTTGCGCCAATGATTTTCTTGGCTTCAACGGTATCCTGCACACCCGGCAGTTGCACCACCACGCGGTCTGCGCCTTGTTGCTGGATGACCGGCTCGGCCACACCTAATTCATTGACCCGGTTGCGCAGTGTCGTGATGTTCTGTTTCAACGCGGTTTGTTGCAGGGCAAGTAACTGCTGTTCCTGAACCGTGGCGGAGATACCAAATGTTTCACCCACCGGCAATTCCTTGAGGTTCAATCCTTGCAGGCTCTGGTCGGTACGCAGCAGGTTCATGGTTCGATCCCGGTCCTCAGCGGAGCGCAGCATTGCGATCAGGCCGTTGCCCTCATGACGGACAGAAACATAACGAATACCTTCGCTGCGAAGTACCGCGCGCAAGTCATCCACAAACCGATCGAGTTGTTGGCTGCGGGCCGTATCCATATCAACCTGCATCAGAAAATGTACACCGCCCTGCAAATCAAGACCCAGGGTCATAGGTTTACCGCCAATCGCACGTAAGCCGTCCGGCGTGGCGTGCGCAAGATTCAGCGCGACAACATACTGATCACCCAATGCTTCACGCACCGCATCGGCCGCCCTGATCTGGTCTTCAGCATTGTAAAAACGATACAGCAGGCGGTTGCCTTGCTGTTCGGAACTGCTGAAATTGATTTGCTCAACCACCAGGACATCATCAATATCGGCCGTCAGGCCAACCGGCAGTTCAAAGCCACGTGATGAGGTGATCTGCAGAGCAGGATCTTCACCATAGAGGTTGGGCAAGGCATAAATAATGCCTATCGAAATAATGAAAAGTATCAGTAGGTACTTCCAGACAGGATACTGGTTCATGGATCAGTCTCTAAAAATAGAATTTGAAAACGAAATATCAAGCGGACTTGATGGTGCCCTTGGGCATAACGTTGGCAACCGCCTGACGTTGCAGCTTGATTATTATATTGTCGGCCAATTCCAGTGTAACAAAGGAATCAGACACGTTGGTAATACGCCCCAGCAAGCCACCATTGGTGATGACTTCATCGCCCTTGCTCAATTGTGATACCAGCTGGCGGTGTTCTTTTGAGCGTTTCATCTGCGGGCGAATCAGCATGAAATAAAACACTGCAAAAATGACGATCAATGGGAGAAAGCTCAGCAGACTACTCTGTGAGCCGGCGTCCTGAGCGTATGCATTGGAAATAAAGAAGTCCATAGTTAGGTTCTCTTGATTGATTACTTATATTTTTAATGAATTTGAATCGTTATCAACTTAGGTGGGGCTCTTATGTTCGATTTCAAACAGATGGCCCGCAATTAAGCCGGCAATTATAAGCCATCCATCGACCTAAAGTCGCTGGTTTTTGTCAATCTACACCGGAAGAATAGGAATCCAGGAATTGACCGGTAAATGCCAGCAGGCTGCCGTTGTTAATGGCACTTCTGAGGCCGGCCATCAATTGCTGGTAGAAATACAGGTTATGCACCGTGGCCAGGTGTGGACCGAGCATTTCCTTGCATCGATCAAGGTGCTTCAAATAAGCGCGCGAGTAGTTTTGGCAGGTGTAACATCCGCAAGTTTCATCGATCGGTCGGGTGTCCATTGCAAAGCGGGAATTACGAATTTTCAGGACACCGCGGGCGGTGAAGTAATAGCCGTTGCGGGCATTGCGTGTCGGCATCACGCAATCGAACATGTCCACACCCAGAAGCACCGCCGCGATAATGTCCTGTGGTCGCCCGACACCCATCAGGTAACGCGGTTTGTCTGTCGGCAATCCTCGCAGTGTATACCCCAATACCAATTCACGTTCGTCCTCGGGTTCGCCGACCGACAGACCGCCAATGGCGTAGCCATCAAAACCAATGTCGGTCAGCGCCCGCACTGATTGTTGCCGCAGATCCTCAAACATTCCACCCTGAACAATACCGAATAACGCCGAGCTGCTATCTCCATGCGCCTGCCGACATCGCGCTGCCCAGCGCATGGACATTTCCATGGAGTCCGCAGCTTGTTTTTCAGTGGCCGGATACGGTGTGCATTCGTCAAAACACATGACGATATCCGAGCCCAGGTCCGCCTGCACGGCTATCGACTCTTCCGGGCCCAGAAAAACCTGGGAGCCATCAACAGGAGAGGCAAAGGTCACACCCTTTTCGGTGATTTTGCGTCTTTCGGACAGGCTCCAGACCTGGAAGCCACCGGAATCGGTCAGTATCGGTCTTTTCCACTGCATGAAGTCGTGCAAGCCGCCATGAGCTTTGATGATTTCAGTGCCCGGTCGCAACATCAGGTGAAAGGTATTACCCAATATGATCTCGGCGCCGGTATCACGTACCGCTTTGGGTGTCATGGCCTTGACCGTGCCGTAGGTGCCCACCGGCATGAAGGCGGGTGTTTCAACTGCACCCCGCTCAAAAGCCAGACGGCCACGACGGGCTTGGCCGTCAGTTTTCAGGAGTTCAAATTGCATGGGGCATAATCCAGAGATACTGTTCTAAAAATTTGTGGTATTTTACACGCCAAGCGTTATGCAATCAGCATTGCATCACCGTAACTGAAAAACCTGTATTCTTGTTCAACAGCATGGCGGTAGGCTGCCAGTGTGGGCTGATGACCGGCAAAAGCACTCACCAGCATCAGCAAGGTGGATTCAGGCAAATGAAAATTCGTAATCATCGCATCCACTACCCTGAATTGATAAGGCGGGTATATGAATATCCGGCTATCGCCCGAAAAAGGCTCGAGCTCCCCGCCCTGTGCGGCGGTCTCAAGACTGCGCACCGCGGTGGTGCCAACGGCAATCACGCGTCCCCCGCGAGTCCTCGCGGCAGCAACCGCATGGCAGGCAGATGCGGGTACTTCCAGCCATTCCGCGTGCATTTGATGGTCTTCAATGTCATCCACTCTCATCGGTTGGAATGTACCGGCGCCAATGTGCAGCGTAAGCGTGGTGGATTGAATACCTGAATCGGATAGCTGCTGCAACAGGGCCCGGTCGAAATGTAAACCCGCGGTAGGTGCTGCTACCGCGCCCGCTGTCTCGGCAAAAACAGTTTGATAGCGACGCCGGTCACGATCGGTATCTTGCCGGGTAATGTAAGGCGGCAATGGCATATGGCCCAGACGTTGCAGCAGGCCCATCAAGTCCCCGTTGGTGGCTTGCAGATGGAAGAAACCTTCCTCACGCCCCAATACCTGCAATTCGCTGCCGTCTTCCAACACGATTGTGCCACCGGGTTTTGGTGCTTTGCTGGCCCGTACCTGGGCCAGGCATTGTCGCTCACCCAACAGTCTCTCGATCAGGATTTCGACACGACCACCACTTGCTTTGTGACCAAAAAGACGCGCCGGGATGACTTTGGTGTTGTTAAATACCAGCAGGTCACCCGCTTTGAGCAAAGATGCAAGATCGCTGAATTTGCGGTCAGTCAAGTAGCCGTCACGCTTATCAAAGCACAATAAACGACTTGCGCTACGCTGATCCAACGGCAATTGCGCGATCAGCTCGGTGGGTAGTTCATAGTGAAAATCTTTACGTTTCATCAAATCACCGCGTCGGACAAAACGCCAGCCGTTTCTTCAGGTTTTGGCCTTCATGGTTTCGCCCCAATTTTTAGGGACAGGCTTGCGATAGCGTCAACTTGATTACCTCATCGCTGCGGTCAATTGATCCGCTTAAGGGTGAATTCAACACATAATTCAGGTTCCAGGTCATATTTTGCTCATCAATGTATTCCCTGGTCAGGACACCCACGGTTTCGAAGGTTGGGTCAGGCCCTGAGCACACAGCGCAATAACCACTATACTGGGATAGCGGAATTTCCTGTTCACCTGGAATGTTTTCGGTACCAACAGCGCCAAGCAGCCAAGCTGGATTGCCCCTGTCGTCATACACATAATGTAACTCGCCTTCGGTAGTTTCATTGGCTACCACGGTAGCGCCACCGAGACCGGCCACCGCCCGCGCGTAATGCCCCGAGTAACTACGCTGGCTTCCGTCGACCGTCGGGCAACTTGGCGGAAAGCTCGGAAACTCCCTGTCACTGCCATCTTCGCCGAATAACACAAATGAAAATACCGAATCGTCTTCTGCCAATAAGGTCACAGAAACATGACCCACCGTTACAGACTGCTGCTCGGTTCCATCGTTGGTATATCGCGTAAGAGGTGCCACCCAGACATTCCCCTCTTGCTCAGGAGCGGCCGCGAGGTACCAGGCGGGCTGACCATTCTCGTGGTAGGTATACCAGACGAAGGCCCGCGCACCACCGGTTGTGATGTAATCGAAACCCTGGCGAATGTCCATCCGGGAAGACGCTTCCCACAAACCTGTCCTTAACGGTATTGGTTCACCGCCAAAGGCAAGATCAGCCTGAATATCAACCGCAGCATGTTCGCCGCGGTTATTTTTCAATACCGCAAACCAGCGACCGGGCACCAGCGCAGTGCCAGTGACGGTGACGACCGGACCATTGCCGCTCGAACCGGAGGCCGATGCCAGTGGATCGCCGGAGGTATCGGTTGCGGCTACAAAAGGTGCGTTTGTGAACGCATCGTCGAAGTCTTCACGATAGAGTTCAATGGTCAGGTTTTCACTTTGCGCAGCGTCGGCACCTGATACCGCAATGCTTAAAGAGTCTGTGCCGGGCGGTACATCGATAAACGCGCGGTCGTAGGTGCCGCTGGCTGAAAGCGTCAGTCCCCGGCTAATGCCGTTCATCAATACCAGTGTTTCAGGGGCGGCAACCGCCGTCTTGGTGAAACTGACGGGAATGACACCCATATTGTTCGGGTTTTCACGGTGGCTACCAACACCGACCGCACCAAACAAGGTTGTACCTGGAA
>Ga0209988_10002829_pt1 | contig 11470 bp, 9 predicted proteins | sample N075metaG_FD_183115 | JGI IMG/M metagenome (GOLD analysis project Ga0209988, IMG submission 183115) | Deep subsurface microbial communities from Kermadec Trench to uncover new lineages of life (NeLLi) - N075 metaG (SPAdes) (version 2) | ecosystem: Environmental > Aquatic > Marine > Ocean trench... | reverse complement strand
GCCCGACGAAGGACTATTTTGGTTTTCTACCGAAATAAGAACGGGAATATTTTCGAGAAACTTGCCGTTGCACGTTATGATGTAGGTAAGAATATAACATCAGCCTGGGATAAAGAAAAACAACCCGACCAGTGGGCACGTCTGGTCGAGATCATCGAAGAGAGGAACCCATCGACCATTGGCATCAATATTTCTGAGCACTTCGGAATTGCTGACGGATTGGTAGCGACAGATTATGCCGAATTGAAAGAGGCCCTTCCGGCAAATTTGGAGAGCAAACTGGTTTCAGCAGAAAAATTAGCCATAGGTTGGATAGAAACCAGAACCCAAAAAGAAATGGAACTCTACCATACGCTCGTTGAGGTCACTCACAAAATCATTGATGAGGCTTTTTCAAACGAGGTCATAACACCCGGAAAAACAACCACAGATGAAGTTGTGTGGTGGATGCGCCAAAAAGTAACCGATATGGGTCTGGAAACCTGGTTTCATCCTACCGTTGATATTCAACGAAGCGAGGAGGTTTTAAGGAGTCATATTTATTCTTTTACAAAAGGTGATAAGGATAAAGTGATCTTACCCGGAGACTTATTGCATTGTGATTTTGGGATCACTTACATAGGCCTGAATACAGATTGCCAACAACATGCCTATGTCCTGACAAATGGCGAGACCAAAGTTCCCGGCTTCCTCGAGGAGGCCTTTGCAGAAGGGAATAGGGTGCAGGATATATTTACCGGATATTTTGAGGTGGGAAGGACCGGAAATGAAATTCTATCGAAATCGTTAAAACAGGGACGGGCCGAAGGATTGCGCCCGGCGATCTACACCCATCCGTTAGGGAATTATGGCCACAGTTCGGGAACAACCTTTGGAATGTGGGATTCACAGCGAGGTGTGCCGGTGAATGGTGATTACCCGCTTCATTACAACACGGTGTACGCTATCGAGCTCAATACCACTGTGACCATTGAACCATGGAAAAAGGACGTTCGAATCATGCTTGAAGAAGCCGGTTTCTATGGTAAAGATGGCTTTCGATATGTGAATGGCAGGCAAGAAGCCATCAAACCAATTAGCTGGTAGGTTTTACCTACTGCTGCATTTTGAAAAATTTATCTATCGAATGTTTTCCGGAGCCATAAAATGCAAAGAAAATACAAAGTACGAGGGCCGTTAATGACAAGATAAGATTGTTGGTATTCATCTCACCGGAAAAATTGATGATCACCGCACCCACCAAAATGGGCAATTGTGCGATGACGGCCCACCGTGTCAACAGGCCAAAGGCTATAAGTATCCCTCCAAGAAAGTGAGCCGGCGCCACATAATGAATGGCCATCATTTCTCCAATCACGCTTCTCATAGGTTTGATTACTTCCAAGAGTTGCACGGTGTTTCCCATAAAATTAACACCTTTAATTACGAGGAAAACACCCAGGGCAACACGTATAATATCAATAGGATAATAAGTATGTGCATTTGCCCATTTGTTTAAAGATTTTATAACTCCCATGACTAAAATTGGTTTGATTGTATGTCAAAAGGTACTTATTTTTAACGATATGAGGAAATTTTAAAAAAAAATCAGAACTCAGAACCTACAGATTTTAGTCACAACAGAGACGCTTTTTTTCCGAAGGGCAGTCGATAATAAATGACCGAAGCGATCAGTCCAACAAAAGCAAAAACCGCGAGCATGACAAAGACCTGTTGATGTCCCGGTTCCCCCGGAGAGTTATCCAGCAAGTAACCCATAGCAGGTCCCGCAAAGATGTCGGGTGTATATCCCACCAGTGAAATTAAACCAACCGCTGTACCCGTAAGCATCAAAGGAATATACCCCTCCTGCATGGTGGCAAAGTACAGCGACCGTATAGCATACACTCCGGTGGCGGTTATTAAAATGGATATAAAAAATAAGGAGCTGCTATCGGGTTCAATGATACCCGATGCAAATAAGAGTGCTCCCAATATGGTGATCACAAAACTGATGATGAGCCAAAGTGTGGTTCGGGAACGATCTGCGATAAATCCGATAAGAATACCAACCACAGGGCGAATATAGAGCAAAAATGTTCCCACCTTTGCAGATTTTACTTCATCATACAACATTACTTCTCTAGCATAAAGCGAGAATATATCGGTGATCTTATAACCCACATAGGCACATAAAATTATGATCATTAACAGCCAAACCGCCGGAATCTTCAATACGGTGCGTATGTGTTTTACTGAAATTCGCTGCAACTGTACTCGGCTTTCTTCCTCGGCTTTTGGTTTCAGAAATAACCATACTAAGATCCCTATAAAAGCAACAATTCCCGAGGATACTAAAAGGACATACTTAAAAGCTTCCTTTCGATCTGCCATACTTGCCTCCGTAATTTCTCCCACGATAAAAATGGAAAAGATCAGAACCCCCATCGACCCGAATGCGGCGCCTACCAGGCCCCGGCCGCCGTCTAAAAACCCAAACGCCTTTCCCTGAGAGTTAAGGCCTCCCCATACACGCGTGGCCTTTATCATGGCGGCCCAAAAGAGAAAAATGGTGGTGAATCCCCAGTAGCCATATAATACCTTCAAGACAAAATACGAAGGATACGAGGCCATAACGATCCCACCAAGGGCTGTTAAAAACAGGGCAATCGCGATCAATTTTCCGGGTTGAAACCTGTCGGCTAAAGGACCTCCGAAAAGATATGAAAGCAGCGCAACAATTCCGTAGACAGAGAAGCAGGTACCCAGTTGTAAATTTGTTAACTGAAACACATCGAGCACTGTTGGCCGAAACACTCTGGCAAGGACAAAAGGCAAAATAAAAACCGCTTCACCGGATAAGATAAGCAGGAAGATTATATGCCAGGATTGTTTAGTGTTAGTAGAATTCATTTACACCTGTATCACTCCCATATTAAAAGGTTTCTCAATGGGCGCATGATTGGCAGCTTCAATTCCCATGGAGATCCAGGTGCGCGTATCCAACGGATCGATAATAGCATCTGTCCAAATTCTGGCCGCAGCATAGTAGGGAGAAATTTGATCGTCGTAACGCGCTTTAATTTTATCGTAAAGCTCTTTTTCTTTTTCTTCGGAAATAGTGGAGCCTTCTTTTTTTAGCGACGCCGTTTCTATTTGGAGCAATACCTTGGCTGCGGTGTCGCCACTCATTACGGCTAACGCTGCACTGGGCCAGGCAACGATAAGTCTTGGATCATAGGCTTTTCCGCACATGGCGTAGTTGCCCGCACCATAGGAATTACCGATAATTACCGTAAATTTAGGAACCACACTATTACTAACGGCATTCACCATTTTTGCACCGTCTTTTATAATACCACCATGCTCACTTTTACTGCCAACCATAAAACCCGTAACATCCTGCAAAAACACCAACGGAATTTTCTTTTGATTGCAATTGGCGATAAAACGAGTGGCTTTATCTGCACTATCGCTATAGATAACCCCACCGAATTGCATTTCACCTTTCTTCGTCTTCACCATGGTACGCTGGTTGGCAATAATTCCAACCGCCCAGCCATCTATCCGGGCGTAACCTGTTAGCACGGTTTTACCAAATCCTTCTTTATATTCTTCGAATTCACTATGATCGACCAAACGTTTTATGATCTCACGCATATCATATTGATCGGCCCTGGATTTGGGAAGTATGCCTAATATCTCTTCCGGTTTTTCCAGGGGTTTCTCGCCCTTTATTCTATTGTATCCGGTTTGATCATAGTCACCAATTTTAGAAACGATCTTCTTGATCTTATCAAGCGCATCTTTGTCATCCTTTGCTTTGTAATCGGTTACACCACTGATTTCACAATGTGTTGTTGCACCACCCAGGGTTTCATTATCGACACTTTCTCCAATTGCTGCCTTTACCAGATAACTTCCCGCGAGGAAAATACTCCCGGTTTTATCTACTATCAGTGCCTCATCGCTCATAATGGGAAGGTAAGCGCCTCCTGCAACACAACTACCCATTACGGCTGCGATCTGATTGATCCCCATACTGCTCATCACGGCGTTATTGCGAAAAATTCGTCCGAAATGTTCCTTATCCGGGAAAATTTCATCCTGCATAGGGAGGTACACTCCGGCACTATCGACCAGGTAAATTATAGGGAGTCTGTTTTGAATGGAAATTTCCTGCGCGCGAAGGTTTTTCTTGGTGGTGATCGGAAACCAGGCTCCTGCTTTGACCGTGGCATCATTTGCCACAACAATGCACTGCTTACCCTGTACATAGCCTATTTTTACAACCACGCCGCCACTAGGGCATCCACCATGATCAGTGTACATGTCTTCACCGGCGAATGCACCAATTTCAATAGATGGTTTTTTGTCATCGAGCAAATAGGAGATACGCTCCCGTGCGGTCATCTTCCCTTTGGCGTGATGTTTTTCGATGCGTTTTTCGCCTCCGCCTAATTTTACCTTGGCTAGTTTTCGACGTAATTCTGAAAGTAATAGTTTATTGTGATCTTCGTTTTTATTGAAGCTAATATCCATTTTGGCAAAGTGTTTCCCCAAAAATACAAAAGTGTGTTATTATGAATACTGAAATCTACGATTAATTACCGATATTTGCTTTCGGTCTTCAAAGCTTTGGCGAAAGAGGACGGTTGCAGGTCAAATATAAACGAAGATATGTGACCACATTTCAAGGCGTTTGATGAGGAGTCTCTTTTTCTTAGGAAATATCTGAAGAACGAATAAAAACTAAACTTATGGGAATGAATAAAAATACAGTACTTGCCTGGGCAACTTTTATAATGATATTAGTTGGTTGCGGGCTAATTGCTTTGGGAGCTTTTCGATATGACGATGTGGCCGGATGGGGATTTGCTTCTGTAGGGATTGGTTTCTTCGCCATTGCCTGGGTCTTCAACGCTCTTAACGGACGTGTTTAACCTATACCACCAACTTCCTGTTCCAGTTACTAACGTTCAACTTATAGCCAAAGATGTCTGACGATAAAAAAGTGATTTTCTCCATGTCCGGGGTTTCCAAAACCTACCAAAGCGCACAAAAACCTGTTTTAAAAAATATTTATCTGAGTTTTTTCTACGGTGCTAAAATCGGGATTTTAGGCCTTAATGGAAGTGGTAAATCAACCTTGTTAAGGATCATTTCGGGAATGGAGAAGAACCATCAGGGCGACGTGGTTTTTGCGCCGGGTTATACGGTAGGCTATCTCGAACAGGAACCTCAACTGGATGATGATAAAACGGTGATCGAGATCGTGAAGGAAGGAGTACAGGAAGTGGTAGACGTTCTGAATGAATACAATAAAATCAATGATATGTTCGGCCTTCCGGAAGTCTATGAGAATCCTGATAAGATGCAGAAGTTAATGGATAAGCAAGCCAAATTGCAGGATGAGATCGATGCCAGCAATGCCTGGGAACTAGATACTAAATTGGAGATCGCGATGGATGCTTTGCGGACCCCGGAGGGTGATACTCCCATCAAGGTTCTTTCGGGTGGAGAGCGTCGTCGTGTCGCATTGTGCAGATTGTTGCTTCAGGAACCGGATGTTCTGTTACTCGATGAGCCTACTAACCATTTGGATGCGGAAAGTGTACATTGGTTGGAGCATCATTTATTGCAGTACAAGGGTACAGTGATCGCTGTCACGCACGACCGTTATTTCTTAGACAATGTTGCGGGGTGGATCTTAGAACTCGATAGAGGAGAGGGAATCCCCTGGAAAGGGAATTATTCCTCATGGCTGGATCAAAAATCAAAGCGACTTGCACAAGAGCAAAAACAAGCGAGCAAGCGTCAAAAAACCCTGGAGCGTGAACTGGAGTGGGTGCGAATGGCTCCGAAAGGGAGACAATCCAAACAAAAAGCAAGACTTCAGAATTATGAAAAATTAATGAGCCAGGACCAACAGAAGTTGGATGATAAACTCGAAATATATATCCCGAACGGCCCTCGTTTGGGAACGAATGTGATCGAGGCTATAAATGTATCCAAAGCATTTGGAGATAAGTTGCTGTATGAGGATCTTAATTTTACCCTTCCACAGGCGGGAATCGTAGGATTAATCGGTCCAAACGGCGCCGGTAAAACAACTATTTTCAAAATGATCATGGATGAGATCGAGCCGGATAAGGGAGATTTTAAAGTAGGGGAGACCGCGAAGATCGCCTATGTGGATCAGGCACACTCAAATATTGACCCGAACAAGACCATATGGGAAAACTTCAGTGATGGGCAGGAACTCATTATGATGGGCGGCCGACAAGTGAACTCCCGGGCGTATTTAAGCCGGTTTAACTTTAACGGAAGTGAACAGAATAAAAAAGTATCCATGCTTTCAGGTGGGGAGCGGAACCGTTTGCATCTCGCGATGACCTTAAAGGAGGAAGGAAATGTTTTATTACTGGATGAACCTACCAACGATTTGGATATCAATACACTTAGAGCTCTCGAAGACGGACTTGAGAATTTCGCCGGTTGCGCCGTGGTGATCAGTCATGACCGTTGGTTTCTGGATAGGGTCTGTACACACATCCTTGCTTTTGAAGGGGATAGCCAGGTGTATTTTTTCGAAGGAAGCTTTAGCGACTATGAAGAGAACAAAAAGAAACGCCTGGGTAGGGATTTAATACCAAAACGGATCAAATACAAAAAATTGATCAGATAAATGTAGATAGAGAAGCCTGTTAGAATTTATCGATATAGTTCGCCAAATTATCACTCCTCTCCAATTCCAACTTTTTCCGTAGCCGGTATCGACTCACTTTAACACTTTCGGGCGAGATCCCCATAAAGTTTGCAGTGTCTTTCGAATTAAAACATTGAAGTTTTATATTTTTACAAATAATTGTGACAAAATTTTCATCACCGCCATGCCACTCACTAAAATAAAAGCTATCGCCTTCGATGCAGATGATACCCTTTGGGTAAATGAAACACTGTTTAGGGAGGCGGAAATGGAATTTTGCGTATTGATGCATGATTATCTTTCCGAAGAAAAATGCAATCAGCTGCTTTTCGAAATGGAAATGAAAAACCTTCCGTTATATGGCTACGGAATTAAGCCATTCACATTATCATTGATCGAAGCGGCCATCGACTTTTCAGATGGAATGGTTCCGATTTCTGTGATTGAAACTATAATCGCCCGAGGGAAGATCATGTTGGACTCACCTGTTGAGCTTCTGGATGGTGTAGAGGAGACTTTAAAGACGCTGTCTCAAAAATACCGTCTGGTGATGGCGACCAAAGGAGATTTGCTCGATCAAGAACGCAAACTTATAAAATCAGGTTTGGAGTCCTATTTTCATCATATTGAAATAGTTTCCGATAAATCGGAAAAACAATATCAAAAGCTGGTCGATCATTTGGATATAGCGCCTAACGAGTTTTTGATGGTGGGCAACTCGGTTAAGAGTGACATTCTTCCTGTATTGGCAATTGGTGGCCACGGATTTCATATTCCTTTTCATACTACCTGGGCCCATGAAACGGTTAAGGAACCGGTAGAACATCAAAATTATAGATTGCTGACGTCGGCGATTGAAATCTTGGATCTGTTATAAAAGTTCGCTCTTTTATTATTTACGACAGAATATTGAGGGAATATTGATGATGCGATCTTGACGGTAATTTCGAATTAAATATGTTTTAAAACGAGTACCTTTATCTCTTTCAATAAATCAAAAATGAAACACTCGTTATATCTTTTTCTATTGCTGGCAACTACCTTGCAACTTTCAGCTCAGGTTCAAACCATCTTTGAATATTTGGATGTTTTTCAATTGGAATATTCGGGGGACCCGCAAATTTCTCCTGATGGAAATTATGTGATCTATCGCAGAACGGGTTTCGACATTATGAAGGATCGCTCGAAAGGAAATCTTTGGTTGGTGAGCACCGATGGTCGAGATATTCATCATAAATTGACTTCGCGAGATTCCGACGAAGGTCAGGCACGTTGGTCTCCCAACGGTGATCGAATTGCTTTTATAAGTAGTGATGGCGAGGGAAGTGAAATATATGTTTATTGGACGAATACAGGTACGGTAGCCAGGCTGACGCAATTGGTAAATAGTCCGTCAAATCTGGCCTGGTCTCCTGATGGAAGACGAATTGCCTTTACCATGAAAGTTAATGCAAAACCTCCTGTACTCGCTAAAATGCCCGACAAGCCAAAAGGTGCAAAATGGGCAGAAGAACCGAGGATCACGGACCGATTGAAACACGAAGCCGATGGAAAAGGCTATTTAAAACCCGGATTCACACATGTCTTTACAATTCCTTCTGAAGGAGGTTCGCCGAGGCAACTAACAGATGGGCCCTTTAATCATGGTGGGAGCCTGTCCTGGGCATCCGATGGTCAAAAAATTTACTTTTCAGCGAATAGAAATCCAAATTGGGAATATGAATTTAGAAACAGCGAAGTATACTCGATCGATACGGGTAGTCGTTTAGTTGAAACACTCACTACCCGACCCGGCCCTGATCGTTCCCCAAAAGTTTCACCCGACGGCAAATCGATAGCTTATATAGGATTTGAGGATAAGGTTCAAACATACCAGACACGTAAGCTGCAGGTGATGGATATAGATGGAAAAAATAAAAGAGTGATCTCTGGCAAATTGGACAGAAGTATTTCCGGGGCTGCTTGGGCGGAAGATGGTAAAGGTCTTTACATACAGTACAACGACTTGGGCAGAACGAAATTGGGTTATATAACTTTAAGCGGAAAACTAACCGAAATAGTCAACAATGTTGGAGGAACCACCTTGGGAAGGCCTTATGCCAGTGGTAGTTTTACCGTTTCCAAAAACGATAAAATCGCTTATACAATTTCGTACACCGATCGCCCTGCGGATGTCGCCATCATAGACAAGAAGGCCAAAGAGCCAAAAGTAGTAACCGGATTGAATGAAGATCTAATGGCCTTTAAATTTATGAGTGTTGTGGATGAATTTTGGTATAAATCTTCTGTGGACGGGCGCGATATTCAAGGCTGGATAGTGTATCCGCCTAATTTTGAAAAACGTAAAAAATATCCGCTAATCGTTGAAAACCATGGGGGGCCGATCTTGAACTACGGACCGTTTTTTTCCGCGGAAATTCAACTGTATGCTGCTGCGGGCTATATTGTTTTTTACCCCAATCCAAGAGGAAGCACGAGTTATGGAGAGGAATTTGGCAACCTGCTATATAATAATTATCCGGGTGAAGATTATAACGATGTTATGGATGGAGTGGACGCGGTTTTAGCACGTGGCAAGGTGGATGAAGACAGAATGTTTGTAACCGGAGGAAGCGCTGGTGGAATTATGACCGCCTGGATCATTGGTAAAACAAATCGTTTTAAGGCAGCCGTAGTGACCAAACCGGTCATGAACTGGATAAGTAAAACACTGGTCGCAGATAATTACTATGGATATGCCGACTCACGTTATCCCGGACAACCATGGCAAAATTTTGAAAATTACTGGAAGTTTTCACCTATTTCGCTCGTGGGAAATGTTGAAACTCCTACGATGGTGATGGTAGGGATGGACGATTTGCGTACACCTCCGAGTGAAGCGAAACAACTATATCATGCGTTGAAACTTCGGAAAATAGAGACCGTACTGGTCGAGATCCCGGAAGCATCTCATAATATTGCTGCGCGTCCCAGTAATTTGATCGCTAAGGTTGCACATACCCTGGCTTGGTTCGAGAAGTTCAAATAGCGTTATAGGCTACTTTTTATCCGGATACCAATCCAATTCTATCACTTGTATTTCATTGCCTATATAAGATTTTTTGATATAATCTTTGAAGATATTTATGTCACTGAAACCCTCTTTTCCTCTATAGTGATATGGATAAACAATAGCGGGTTTAAAATCGACCACGGCATGTGCTGCCTGTAATTCGGTCATGGTGTATGGTAGGTTCATGCATACAAAGGCGATATCGATATCCCGTAAGCTGCGCATTTCGGGGATGTCCTCCGTATCACCGGATATATAGACACGTTTTCCATCTTTTTCGATCACATATCCATTTCCACGGCCAATAGTGTGATATTGAAGAGCTTCTTCTCTAAGATTATACATGGCGATAGCTCGTATGGAAAATCCAAACCGTTCCTTGAAATTACCATTATAAAGTACATCCACCTGTGCATCAAAGTTTGATGGAAGTTTGTCGGCCACAGCCTGAGGCACTATTATTTTTACTTTATCTGTACTTACAGCCAGAAGGGTCTCTATGTTTAAATGATCTCCGTGGATATCGGTTATCAATATCAGATCCGGAGATGGATATCCCTCGAATGCTTCCGTTCCACCAACGGGGTCTACATAAATGGTAAAGCCATCCCAAACCAGAACCATGGTGGCGTGGGAAATGGGATGTACTACAAATTCCTTTTGATTTTCTGTTTCCGTGACCGTTATTTCTTCTGAAGTAATTTCAGCTATATCGATGGCCAGGGTATCTTTTTTATCAGATTTGCAGCCTATAAGTAAGACTAACAGCATGAGTGTAAGGACCGTATTTTTCATATTTCAATATTTTTATGAAGATACGAATTCCTGTTCCTAAGAGTAATTCAAAAAATCAACTCCATTTTAATATTGCTTCTTTCATAAGGGACTTCCACTTCTTGGTCGATCTCTATAAAGCCGTATTTTCGATAGATATAAATAGCGTTTTCCAATTTGGTGTTGGAATAGAGTATCAGTTTTTTAATATCATGTTGTTTAGCAAAATCGATACAATATTGCATTAACTGTTGCCCGATCTTCTTTCCTCTTTGGTCTGTACGCACTGCCATTTTAGAGAGTTCGTAGATTCCTTTTTCGGCCTTCATCAAGGCAACCGTTCCAATGGCTTCGTCATTTTCAACAGCAAAAAAGATATGTCCGCCCGGATCGAGTATATAGGTTTCCGGATTACTCAACACTTCCCTGTCATAGTCTTCCACATAGAAATAGGTTTCGAGCCATTCTATATTGAGGTCGTAAAAGACCTTCGAATAACGGGGGTCATATGAAGTTATGATTACCTCTTTTTGGTGATCCATATTTTCTACAATGGTTTCTAAAAACTCCCCCGATTTAATCACAGATTCAAATTGATCGAGATGCTCGATAAGTGAGTTAGCAGGGGTTTGTGTATATTTCTTCACAGCATGGTCCATGGCACGCCATATGGGCTGGACGCGACTGTAAAGTTCGGAGCCTTTTTCAGAAAGCGAGATCTTCTTTTTACGTTTGTCATCGCTATCGGAAGAAATTTCGATCAGCTCTTTTACTAGCAGTTTATTGATGGTTTGGGTGACCGCTGGCTGGGTGGTTTGAAGTGTTTCCCAAAGTTCGGTATTCGTCGTACTATTCATTTTGGCAATGCTGTGATAGGCAGGGAAGAGGTAGGGATCGAAGTCTATTTGATACCTATCATAGGCTTGCTGAATGGTTCGCATGCATAGGTCACTTAT
>Ga0209988_10002828_pt1 | contig 11471 bp, 8 predicted proteins | sample N075metaG_FD_183115 | JGI IMG/M metagenome (GOLD analysis project Ga0209988, IMG submission 183115) | Deep subsurface microbial communities from Kermadec Trench to uncover new lineages of life (NeLLi) - N075 metaG (SPAdes) (version 2) | ecosystem: Environmental > Aquatic > Marine > Ocean trench... | reverse complement strand
AGAGAGTGCGAGTCAGGCCCCGGGTGAACGACGAACAGCCGCTCCAGGCCGAGGTCTCCGATGGCGATTCGCATCGAGCGCGTCACCTTCGGCGCATCGCCGTACTTCAGCTCGACGCCGATGCGCCGGCCTTTCGAGAAGAGCAGGAGATCCAGTTCGGCACCTGCGTGCGTGGCCCAGAAGTAGACGTTGCGCTCGCCCGTGACAGCCAGCACTTGTTCGAGGGCAAAGCCCTCCCACGAGGCCCCGAGCTTGGGGTGGCTCTCGAGCGCCGCCTTGTCCTCGAGACCCAGGAGGGCGTGCAGTAGACCGGTGTCACGGATGTAGATCTTGGGTGACTTGACCTGACGCTTGCCCACGTTCTCGAACCATGGCGGCAGCTGCCGTACCAGGAAGACCGACGAGAGTAGGTCGATGTACCGGCGCGCGGTTCCCTCCGACGACCCCAGCGACCGCGCGAGCTCCGCGGCGTTCCACACTTGACCGTGATAGTGCGCGATCATCGTCCAGAACCGCCGCAGCGTGGTCGCGGGGATCGTGATCCCCAGCTGCGGCACATCGCGCTCGAGGAACGTGCGAATGAAGTCGTTCCTCCAGTCCAGGCTGCTCGTGTCACTCTCGGCCAGGAACGAGCGCGGAAAGCCGCCTCGCAGCCAGAGCCGCTCGAACGCCTCTGCCCCCACCTCCGTCAAGTCGAACCCCGCCATGTCGACGAACGCGACCCTCCCCGCGAGGGACTCGGACACACCGCGCACCAGCGAGGGCGCCGCGCTGCCGAGGATCAGGAACTTCGCGGGCGACGGTTCCCGGTCGGCCAGCACGCGCAGCAGAGGGAAGAGCTCGGGCATGCGCTGCACCTCGTCGATGACAACCAGGCCCTCGAGCGGTTCGAGCGCGCTGAGCGGGTGCTCCAGCCGCGCTAGAGCCCGCGGGTCCTCGAGGTCGAAGATCGTCGCGGTTCGTCCCTTCGCGACCTCCCGAGCCAGCGTCGTCTTGCCGGCCTGACGCGGGCCCAGGACGGAAACCACTGGGGAAGTCGCTAGCCGCTCCTCGATACGGGCGCGCAGTCGCTTGCGTTCTACGAGGCTCATCTCGCTTGAAAATACGTCATTCGATGGAGGATTTTCAAGCGTTTCGGCCGGTCTGACCTCTGGCGCGGCAGGATTGCCCCGTCAGGGGCGTGAGATTCGGGCTCGGACGCGAGCCTCTTGGAGGAAGCGGACGAGCCTCGCCGGGTACATGAGCGGCTGGCGAGACGGGTTGTGGCGCCTCCGCCTCCTCATCCGGCCTGTCTTCCCAGGATCGACCTACGCGCAACCAGCTCGGCCAAGTATAGCGGCACGGATCGGAGCCTGTACGTGAGCGTCCGCCCGTCCCCGAGCCCAACCTCCAGCTGCTCGAGACCGCCCCGTGCAGAGGAGAGGCGTACGCCTACGTCGTGCTCCCCTCCCGCGAGGAACTGGTGCATCGACTTGAGCGAACCGGAAGCTCCGGCCTTCACCTCCACAGGAACGACGCCGCCCGCGGTCGGCACGAGGTAGTCCACCTCCGCGTTGGAACGGGAGCCCCCCTCCCTGGTCCAGAGCGAGAGTTGGCGTGGCCCCTCGGGGTTGGACGCGAGAAGTTGGATTCCGACGACGGCCTCCGCGATCCTCCCATCCAAGATGGACTCGACTGGTTTGCCGGCGAGGTGCTCGGGCCGGACGCCGAGTTCGGAGAGCGCGAGCCCGATGTCGAGCGGTAGGAGCTTGTGCGCGGCGCGGCGGCGTGGGACGAGCGGGAGGGACCGCGAGGCCGTCGGCCTCACACGAAACAGGATCATCGCCTGCTCCAGGAGGTCGAGCGCCTCGGTCACGGGCTTGTCCTTCTCGCCGGGTGCCAGCTGGCGGACTTTGAAGCGTGCGCCGTAGTGCGCGGGTGCGCCGGCCAGGACGACTTCGAGGTAGCGCGTGGTTCCGCCCACTCGGTACTTGAGCAAGTCCTCGGCATAGGCCTGGCGCAGAGCGGTGTGCACCATTCCGACTTCGGAGTAACTCGACGACGATTGCCAGACGTCGACAGCTTCGGGCAGGCCGCCCACCAGCAGGAACTCGCGGAACCGATCCATCGCGAGCTCGTGCAGGCTCTCGGCGACGGGGCCGCCGTCGTCGAATGCTTGCTCGAGATCGTCCGCGAGCCGTGCAGCATCCGTCGCTCGCAGGAACTCGAGAAACGTCAGCGGTTCGAGACGCAGGAACTCGACTCTCCCAACGGGGAACGGGAGTGCCTCCCTCCGCAGCCGCACCTCCAGGAGCGACCCGGCGGCGACGACGGCGAGACCGGGGCGGTCCTCGAAGAAGAAGCGCAGCCACTTCAGGGCTTCGGGATACTCCTGGATCTCGTCGAGGAACAAGATCGCGTTGCGCGGCAGCTCCGCGAGGTTCGCGCGAGTCTCCAATCGTTCGAGGAGTTCCGCCGCCGATCGGCACCTTCGCACGAGCGCCAGATCGTCGGGCCGCTCGAGGTTCAGCTCGACCAGGAGGGGCGCCCGCTCTCCCAGGCGACGGACCGCGGTCGTCTTGCCGGTCTGGCGAGCGCCGCGCAGGATCAGGGGCTTGCGCCGCCGGTGTGCGAACCATGCAGCGAGGCGCTCGTCGGCGGATCGGGGAAACGTCATCTGGCGGGTATGACTTCTGGCGGCCCAGACCAGCCCTGGTCCGTGCGAGAACACCATAGTGTTTTCGCCTTCATCGAGCAAAAACACGAGGGTGTTCTTGTCAAATCCAGTGCATGCGGCAGGCGCCGTACGCGTCGAGATGAGACCTGCTTGGCCTCAAACTGCTCCGTTTCGGTGCAAATTACACGATTTCTGAGCTTCCTGGGCGTCGTCACCGAGAGGCTTCCGTTCGGCAGTGTCTCGAAGAAGTCCTCGAGCGGCAGGAACTCGACGCTATCGACAGAACGGGGTCCGCCCACCGAGGAACATCAGGCTCCGCTTCGAGTCCCGGATCGAGCGGGCTCGAGCGCATTCGACGTCGTGGGTAAACGACCCGGTAATCTACCCACTCGCAAGAACATTCGGACATGAGAGCACCCCAGGGCATTGCCAGGGGGGTGGTTTGCCTTGAAGACCGTCCATGCCATGGTCGTTCTTCAAGGCAAACCACCCCCCATCCGCCCCTCCAGGAACCGCGCGACCTCCTCGACACACCCCGCGAGGTGCTCGATCGAGGGCCGGATGTAGCCCTGGGTCACGTCGTCCGCCGCGGGGAGGGCGTGGTTCATCAGCACCTTCAGGTCGAGCGGGTGAAGACGCGCCTCGTGCGCCGCTGTCGCGAAGGTGTCGCGCAGCCTGTGCGGCGAGGGCAGGTAGAGCGTCTTGCGACCATCGACCGTGCGCTGCTCCTTCGCCTCGATCACGTGCGTCGTACGCCCGTCGCGATCACGCGCCGGGAACACCCAGCCGTCGTCCGTCCCGTTCCCCTCCCGGCGGCGGCGAAAGAGCTCGAGCACCGAGCGGCAGATCGGCACCGTGAACGCCCGGTCCTCGCCGCCCTTCGGCTTCGGGCGGTGCAGAGTGCCCGCCGCGAAGTCGACGTGTTCGAAGCGCACCGTGCGCGCGTCGAGGCTGCGCAGACCCGTCAAGAGCAGACAGAGCTGCAGGTCGCGGCGCACGGGATTCGCGAGGCCGAGGACCTTGCGGCGCCACTCGGGAAGGTCCCCCCACGCGATCGGCTCGCGCCGCCTCCGCACCCGATTGAACGTGACCGCGATCGTCGGGTTGGTCGGCGGCAGGTCTTCGAAGCGCCGGACGGAGGTGTTGTAGACGGCCCGGAACTGCGCCAGCACGCGGTTGGCCACGTACGGCCCACAGCGCGCCGTGATGTCCTCGTGGCGCAGTGCGACCTCGTGCCGGCGCAGGGACGCGAGCGGCCGCGCGAACCAGTCGAGGAGATGACGCGTACACTCCTCGCGCAACGTCTCCACCGAGCGCGGGGCGCAGCGCTTGGCGCCCATGGCGCGCAGGTGAATCTCGAGGGCTTCGGCGAACGTCACTCCCGGTTCCACTCTCCGTGGACTGGCAGCGAGCGCGGACGGTTGCACGAGAATCGAGCGATACGGGAGGAGCTCGGTCCCCGGCGCTAGCCTAGACGCAGTCGATGCCCCTCGCCGCCGGCCAGACCCTCTCCTTCTACGAGATACTCGGCTCCCTCGGAGTCGGGGCCACGGGCGAGGTCTACCGGGCGAAGGACACGCGACTGGATCGCGAAGTGGCGATCAAGGTCCTCCCGGAACACTTCGCGGACGACGAGGAGCGATTGCGCCGCTTCGAGCGGGAGGCGAAGTCGCTCGCGAGCCTGAACCACCCCAACGTGGCGCAGATCCACGGCGTCGACCAGGTCGAGGACACACGCTTCCTGGTGCTCGAGCTCGTCCTATCCGAAAACTCGGCCAGCGCTAGGGACATGAGCCCGAGCCGGCGCTCCGACACGCCCACGTCCATTCCAGGCGTGGTACCGTGATCCCGCGGCCGTCGGCGCGCTCTTCGACTTGTCCGATGCTGTGTCCGGGTTGTTCGCACCTCGGTTGCGCCAAGTAGAGCTCGGCACGACGACCGCCCAGCGCGAGGTGCAGTGCCGCCGGTCCATCAGCCCCTCACACCCATGCTGCGATCCACACTCTGCCTGCTCGCCATCGCCCCCGCACTCCAAGCCCAGGCACCCCCGTCCTGGCCCTGTTTTCGCGGGCCTGCTCGTGACGGCGTGTCGCTCGAGACGGGCTGGACCGCCGAGGGCCGGAGTGACCCGGTGTGGTCGACGAACGTTGGGATGGGCTACTCCGCCCCGTCCTTGAGCGACGGGCGTCTCTTCACCCAGGGCTTCGACGAGGAGGCCGAGCTGGATCGCCTCGTCTGTCTCGACGCGCGGACGGGTGAGGAGCAGTGGCGCTACGAATGGCCGGCGGAGCAGCGGGCGAACTTCCACACGGGCGGAACGCTGACGACGCCGGCGATCGACGGAGAGCTCGTCTACGCGAGCAACCGGTTCGGCCTGCTCCTCTGCTTCCAGGCCGAGGACGGCGAGCTCCTTTGGGACCGCAACTTTGCCGAGGAGCTCGAGCTCGCCATCACGTTCCACGGCTTCTCGTCCTCCGCCCTCGTGCTCGCGGATCGCATCGTGCTCGTCTTCGGAGGCACGACCTTCGCCGTGGACAAGGAGACCCAGGAAGTCCTCTGGAAGACGAAGGACTACGGCGACGGGGGGTACTCGAACCCCGTACCTTTCGAGCTACGCGGGCGGGCGGGCGTGGCAGTACTGCACGGCGACGGGCTCTACGTCTTCGACGTCGAGACGGGTGATGAGCTGGCGAACCATCCCTGGGTGCCACCCGGAGACGGCGTCAACGTGTGTACACCGGTCGTGGTGGGGGAGCAGATATTCCTCAGCACCGGCTACGCGAAGGGTTGCACGCTCGTGTCCTTCGCCGAGGCCACTGGTCCGAAGGTCCAGTGGGAGAACAAGGTCCTTCGCAACCACGTCAGCGGTTGCACGCTCTACGAGGGGCACCTGTACGGATTCGATGAATCCGTCCTGAAGTGCATCGGCTTGGACGGCAAGGAGCGGTGGCGGGTGCGAGGGCTTGGCAAGGGCTCGGTCGCCGTCGCGGGCGGGCGGCTGATCGTGCTCTCTTCCAAAGGCGAGCTGGTCGTCGCGGACGCTGACCCCGCGGAGTTTCGTGAGCTATCGCGCAAGAAGGTGCTCGACGGCGGCGAGTACTGGACCACGCCCGTACTGGTCGGCGGCCGGATCTATTGCAGGAACAGCCTGGGCGACCTGGTGTGCCTCGACCATCGCCCTATTCGCGCCGGCGGCGAGGGCGAGGACTGACTACGTACCAGAGCAGGTGGAGCTTCCGCCCCGCGGAGCGCTCCGATAGGGTCTCTGCTTCGAACCGCCTTCACGCCTGACCCCGGAGTACCCCGTGAAATTCCTGCCGCCCCTCGCTCTGTGGCTCGCCGTCCTCTCCTGCAACTCGCCCGAACGCATCGAGTGGGTCGACTACGGCGCGGACCCGATGCAGAACCCGCAGTACATGACCGACATGACGGCGGCCGGGGCTCCGGGTCCCCAGCACGAGGTGCTCGCGGGTCGCGCCGGTTCCTGGAAGGTCGATGGCAAGATGTGGATGGCGCCCGGCGCCGACCCGATGCCGATGCAGGCGACGGCCAAGACGGAGGTGCTGCTCGGCGGTCGCTACACCGTCGAGGAGTTCAAGAGTGACTTCATGGGCATGCCCTTCGAGGGTCGCCTCGTTCAGGGCTACGACAACCTCACCCAGCAGTACTGGAGCCTGTGGACCGACAGCATGAGCACGGGCTACTGGATCTCCCACGGCACCGAAACCTCCCCCGGCAAGATCGAGTTCGAAGGCACCGCGACCGACATCCTCACGCCGAACGGCCGCCCGACGCGCATGACGACGACCACCAACGGCGACGGCACCTACACCATGAAGATGTTCGACACGCGCGAGGACGGCGGCGAGTTCCAGTCGATGGAGCTGCACTACACCCGCGGCTGAGGTCCTAGTCCTCCCCGAGCAGCCGCCCCGCCTCCGCGCGAAACCACTGCATATCCCCGTCACTCGCGTTCGTCGCCATCCACGACATCGCGTGCGCGTACCACCTCCGGGCCGCGTCCTCGTCGCCCAGCTCATGATGGGACATGGCCAGGGTGAACCAGGTCATCGGGCCGGCTGAGCCGCCCAGCTCGATCTCCTTCGTCAGCGCGTCGACGGCGCCCTCGAAATCGTCCACGAAGTAGCGCGCGACGCCCAGGGTGTTCCAGAGGTTGGAGTCCCGTGAATTGAGCTCCACCGCGCGCTCCGCCAGCTCGGTGGCTAGCGCCAGGAGCAGCTCCGCTCCCGCCCGAGCGAGGCCATCGAGAACCTGGCCCGAGCCGAGGCCCTCGACGCTCTCGACGAGACGCCACGCCAGCAAGTTGTGGCCCGCGGCGCTGCGGCTGAACCGCTCCTCGAAGAGCTCCCGAGCTTCGAGCATCGTGTCCTCCTCGCCGGTGACTCCGGTTATGTGGAAGAGCGGCATGAGCATGATTCCCCGTGCGAACCAGCTGGACGATGCCTCCGAGTTCCAGGCCTGCCGCGCCAGCTCGGCGGCTGCGCCGTGCTCTCCCCGCCAGAATGCCAGGCGGCCCAGCCCGGCTAGCGACCATCCCCGCACCCAATTCGGGTCGTCCAGCGTCACGGTCTGTTCGTAGTTCGCCCGGCTCTCCGCGAGGAGCCTGAGGTCCCGCTGGATCCCCGCGAGGCGGAACCGGAACCGCCCGAAGTCCGGGTCCATGTCGACGGCCTTCTGGTACTGCGCGAGCGAGCGCTCCGGTTCATCGAGCTTGTCGTGGATCCGGCCGAGATAGAAGCGGATCCAGGGGTTGTCCGGATGGAGCGAGAGCGCCGCTCGATAGCACAGCACCGCCTCGCGCAGCTCGTCGGGCGGGCCCGGGTTGTCCGCGTCGGGGGTGAGCATGCGAGCGAGTCGGTAGAGGAGCTCGAAGTCGTCGGGGTGCCGCTCGGCTCCGGCGCGGTACACGGAGAGCGCTGCCTCCCGATCCTCCAGCCGATCCAGCGACGTGGCCAGCAGCGCGATCGTGCCGGCCGGCTGCTCTTCGAGTCCCGAGCTGGCGAGGTACCTCAGCTCATCGAGGTCCCGGTTCGCCAGCGCCTCGCGCAGGTTCGCGCGCTCCGGATCGGGATCGACCAGGTGCGCCAACTCGAGCAGGCGCAGGGCGCCCGTCTCGTTTCCGTCCACGCGCCGCGCCTCGGCCCAGGCGTCCAGCGCAAGGGCGATCTCCGAGCCGAGCCCGCGCCGCGTCAGTGACTCGGCGGCGGCTTCGAGCTCGCCCGCGTCGAGATCGAGCCCGTGGGCCAGGAGGGTCGCCCGGAACGCCTCCGCCTTCTGCGTGTCTTCGTCCATCTCGCCAGGCTGGGCCACCTCGCGCAATTCGGAGAGCAGGCGCTGCGTGTCGAGCCGCAGCTCCTCGCGCTCGCGGGCCTCGTCCATCGCGCCGTTCACGTCGACGAGGACCGAGCTCACCGAGGCGAGCAGCTCCTCGCTGGCACCTCCGCCTTCGGCCAGCGCGCGCGCGCGTTCCGCGGCCAGGACGGCCTCGTCCCAGCGCTGGGCACCTTGGAGCGTCGCGGCGGTGTTCAGCGCCGCGTTGACGTCGGAGCTCAGCTCCTGGTCGCGGACGACGGCGAGTCGGAGACGTTCGGCTTCCGCCTGGCGCTGCGTCGCGCGCTCGTTCTGCACCCAGAGCCAGCCGCCCCCGCCAACGAGGACGATCGACACCACCGCCGCGCCGAGCGCCAGGGTGAGCTTGCGCGCCTTGCGCTCTTCCTGGGCGCGCACGACGGCCTCGGCCGCCTCGACCTCGGCCCGGTGCGCGCGCTCCTCGATGGAGACGACGTAGTCGTGAACTCGCTCGGCCAACACGCCGGCGTTCGCCGGTCGCGCCGCCGGTGCCGCCGTGAGGCACTGTCTGGCCACCTTGACCAGCGCCGCGTCGGCCTGGCAGGCGTCGAGCCGCTCGAAGGCCTCGTCGAGCTCGGCCTGCGCGGCCGCGCTGATGACCGCGTCGCGCTCGCCGTGGTAGGGCGGCAGGCCGGTCAGGATCTCGCACAGGATGGCACCCAGCGCGAACACGTCCGCGCGCTCGTTCAGACGATCGACGTGCCCGCTGGCCTGCTCCGGCGGCATGTAGGCCGGCGTGCCCAGCACGGAGCCGACCACCGAGTCCGTGCCGGTGCTCGATCCGTCGCTGCGGACGGTCTCGAGGATCGTCATCTGCGAGTGGGCTTCGCGCGCGCGTCGCTCGTCGGCGGTGCCCCCGCGCAGGAGCACCTTGGCCAGCCCCCAGTCGACGACCTGCACCTCGCCGAAGGCGCCGACCATGATGTTGGCCGGCTTCAGGTCGCGGTGGATCACGCCGCGCGAGTGGGCGTAGGCCATCGTCTGGCAGACCGACTCGAAGATGTCGATCAGCCGGCCGAGGTTCGAGCCCGGACCCTCGCGTTCGTCCAGCAGGGCCGCGAGCGTGCGACCCTTGACCAGCTTCATCGTGAAGTACGGCCGCTCGTCCTCCATGAGCCCGAGGTCGTAGACGGGCACGATGCCCGGATGCTGCAGCTGTCCGCCGATCTGCGCCTCTTCGACGAAGCGCCGCACCACGTCCATGCGGTCGCACAGCCGCTTGTCGAGCACCTTGACCGCGACGTCGCGACCGAGGTCACTGTCGTGCCCCTTCAGGATCACGGCCATCCCGCCGCGCGCGATCTCGCCCATGAACTGGTAGTTTCTGCGGCCCTGCGGCACCGAGAACTTCTCCTGCGAGCTGGGATCGATGACGGGGGCGGCGACGCTCGCCGAATCCTCCTCGCGCAGGGTCACGCGCGGCGCGGCGCCGGTCTTTCGCTCGAGGAACTGGATGACGGAGTTCTCCGGCCTCCGCGCGGCTTTCTCGTCGTCACCCACGTCGCGCTGCTCGTCCCCGGGGACCTCACTCATCGCTGTGTCCTTCTCATCCTGGCTTGGCTTGTCCGAAGCATCGGACGGTCGTCCCACGAAGACTACACGACGACCCCGAATGGAGACAGGCACGCGCGCGCTCGGTGGCGCTTCGCGCCCGCTATCGGGCGAGCCAGCCCTGCTCGTCGTTGCCGCAGAGGTGCAGGTGACCGAGGCCGCTGGCCAGCATCAGTCCGGCGATCGCGTTGGCGACGTGCGCCGGGCCGAGGTAGCTGTCGCCGCCGTTGTTGCGCTTGCCACCGATGTACTCGGCCGAGCCGTCGGGCTGTCGCATCAGGGTCAGGTACCAGCGCCAGGTGTCCATGTGCCGGTTCCATCCCGCGGGGTTGACGCGACGCAGCGCGGCGGTGCCGAAGATCATCCCGATCGAACCCATCGCATGCGCCTCGCGCATGCGACCGCGGTGCTCTTCGAGGTAGCCGCCCATGCGCTCGCGCAGCGCCGGTTGCCGGTCGGTGAGCGACAGCGCGAGCGCCATCTGCCCGGTGCGCGCGCAGGAGTCCCAGTAGCCGGTCTGCAGCGTCCAGTACCGCACGCCGCCGTTCTCCCCCGTCGACTTCTCGATCTCGCGGAACGACCGCTGCCAGGCCGCCTCGTCGATCGTGCAGCCGGCGCGGGCGGCGAGCGCCCAGAGCAGGTGGGCGTGGGTGTTGATGATGTTGAAGCCCTTGCCGCCATAGCCGACCGAGATCCCGTGGCCGTAGCGGCCTTCCTCGGTCTGGCGCGCGGCGAGGCAGTCGCAGAGGTGCTGGATCGTCGGCAGCCACTGCTCATCGCCGGTCGCCAGCACGTGCTCGGCGAGATAGATCCCGGACATCGTGATGAACCAGTTCGACAATCCAGCCGGCTCCGTCAGATCTTCGCTGACGTAGCCGCGGCGCTGGGGCCCCGCGAGGAACGTCGCAATCATGTCGAGCTCCGGCCGGTGGCGGGCATCGCCCCGCCCGAGCAGAGCGAGTCCGCAGAGCGCTGTGACGTAGCGCGTTGCGTCCTCACCGGTGTTCGATTTCCACGCACCGTCCTCGCGTCGCGTGCGCAAGAGGTCGCGACAGATGCCGTCGTAGAACTCGAGCGCCTTGTCGTCCTGCAGGGGATCGTGCAGGTCGATCGCGCCGAGCGCCGGGAGCTGCACGGTCAGCGTCAAGTCCTCCTCGGCGCGACGCACTCGTAGCGCGAGCCGGCCATCGTCGGCTTCGGCCGCCTCGATCGCGTCGCCGAGCGCCGTCATCGGCCCATGGGCAGTGTCGATGTCGCGCGTGTGCTCCGGGAACGCAGAGCGACCGGCGCCGGTGATGAGGTCACCGATGCGCAGGCCCGCGTGTAGTCCGGGCCCCGCCTCGCTCAGCGCGAGCACGTGGATCCGCGTGTCGCCCGCGAGCACCTCCCCGCGACCGCCGATAGGCCCGAGGGGGAAGCGCGCGAAGTCGCCTGCCTTGGCGTTGCGAGGCGGAGGCTCGGGCGGCTCTTCTTGCGCGACGGTGGGCGGAGCGAGCCAACCGGTCGCGGCGAGGAGCAGGGGCAGGGGAATCGGCGTGCGGTTCGTCGCGATGCCTTTCATCCTTGCATCCTACGGCCAACCGCGGCTGGGTTGGCGATCGGCTACGGCGAGGGCTCGAGCGTGAACTCGCCCAGGCGCTCGTTGTCCACGAGGAACGAGTCGCCTGCTCTTCGAAACGACTCGGAGAAGGGAGTGCCGGCTACCGAGACCTGGTGCAAGTCGCGTGTGCCGTATGGCAGGCGCATGGGCAGGTGACCGTTATGCAGCTAGTGGTGTGATGCAGAGATGAGCAGCTTTATGTCGCTACGCTTCAGGTCTTGGCTGTCTTGCAAAGCATCGGCGCGGCGGAGCAGTGCTCCGTGACTCGCTCGGGGGGCGCTCAAAATCTGGCGT
>Ga0209988_10002820_pt1 | contig 11494 bp, 11 predicted proteins | sample N075metaG_FD_183115 | JGI IMG/M metagenome (GOLD analysis project Ga0209988, IMG submission 183115) | Deep subsurface microbial communities from Kermadec Trench to uncover new lineages of life (NeLLi) - N075 metaG (SPAdes) (version 2) | ecosystem: Environmental > Aquatic > Marine > Ocean trench... | reverse complement strand
CGGTGCGCCCGAGGGCGTCCGCGTCATCCGCCACTCGGTCTTCGAGCTCGAGTTCCACGACCTCTTGAGCGCCTATGCCGACCAGAAGCGGCGCGCGGCGGGCGGCCATCTGACGGTCGCCGCCTCGGGCCTCTATTCGATGGACCGGGCGATGAAGCGGCTGGTGCGCCTGCTCGGCGGCGTCAAGGACTGGCGCACGCTGGCGAGTTTCCTGCCATCGGGACTTTCCGACACGCTGGTGCTCCGCTCGGCGGTCGCCGCGACGTTGATGGCGAGCCTCGAGCTGGTCAACCGGGGCCGCTTGACGATCCGCCAGTCGGAACCCTTCGCCCCCCTGTATCTCAAACCCCACGACGAGTATCTCAAACCCCAGGACGAGAAAAAGTGAGCGACGAGCAAACCCATCGCCGCCTCATGGAGGCGCTCCTGTTCGCGGCCATCGAGCCGCTCGACGAGGCGACGCTGTCCGAGCGTCTGCCCGACGGCGCCGACGTGCCGGCGCTGATCGCGCAGCTCGCCGAGGATTATGCCGATCGCGGCGTCAATCTGGTGCGCACGGCGGGCCGCTGGGCGTTGCGCACGGCCGACGACCTGGCGCCCTATCTGCGCAAGCACGTCGACGTCCAGCGCAAGCTGTCGCGCGCCGCGGTCGAGACGCTGGCGATCATCGCCTATCACCAGCCGATCACGCGCGCCGAGATCGAGGCGTTGCGCGGCGTCAGCCTAAGCCGTGGCACGCTCGATATCCTGGTCGAGACCGGTTGGGTGCGGCCCGGCCGCCGGCGCCGTACGCCGGGCCGGCCGGCGACCTGGGTGACGACCGATACCTTCCTCGATCACTTCAGCCTGAACTCGCTCGACGATCTGCCCGGCGTCGAGGAGCTGCGCGCCGCCGGTTTGCTGGACGCGCGGCAGGGCACGCTCGGCTTCGATATCGGCGAGACCGACGCTCAGGCGGCGGCCGAGGATGCGAGTGTCGATCAAGCGAAACCCGTTGACGAGGCGGCCGATCCCGACGCCTGAACGGGCGCCATGGATGTTGCCCAGTCCACAGAAAAATAATATAAACAACAGGGTATCAAACGTTGCTAAAGCGTTTTGTAGGTTTCGGGTTGGGCTGAGGCGGGGCTCGGAGGTGCGGCCCGTGAAGCGGTTCGGGTGGTGCGCTTGCGCTCGATGGTTCGACCGGGTAGATTCGCTCGACGGGAAGAGAGAATGATAATCATTCGCAACACCGCGCGACGATACGACGGCGCCGCTTGCCGAGCTGCGGCCGACCGTGTATTGCCAGCGCTTCGGACGCGCGCGCGCTAGCGTTGTCACCCACCGCAGCGGGCCACGACCTTGTCACTCGCCATTCCTGCGACCGGTTCGCGACGGTGGTTCGGCCTCAACGGCTGGAGCCTCTGGAGCCTCGCCGCCGCGTCGATCGCCGCGCTCGTCTCGGTGCCGATCGTCGTCGTGCTGGCGAGCCTGTTCGTTCCGTCGGGCGAAGTCTGGTCGCATCTCAGCGCTACCGTACTGCCCGGCTACGTCGTCAACTCGCTCGTCCTGATGGTCGGTGTCGGCATCGTCACGCTGGTCACCGGCGTCGGCACCGCCTGGCTGGTGACCATGTGCCGGTTCCCCGGGCGCGGCGTCTTCGAATGGGCGCTGTTGCTGCCGTTCGCCGTGCCGGCCTATGTCGTCGCCTTCACCTATGGCGGCCTGTTCGACTATCCCGGACCGTTGCAGAGCGGGCTGCGCGAACTGTTCGGCTGGCAGCGCGGCGATTACTGGTTTCCCGAGCTGCGCTCGCTGGGCGGCGCCATCTTGGTGCTGTCGATGGTCTTCTACCCCTATGTCTATCTGCTCGCGCGCGCCGCCTTTCTCGAACAATCGGTCTGCGTCATGGAGGTCAGCCGGACGCTCGGGCGTACCCCCTGGCGTTGTTTCCGCGACGTCGCGCTACCCTTGGCGAGGCCGGCCATCGCCGGCGGCCTGGCGCTCGCGCTGATGGAGACGCTGAGCGACTTCGGCGCGGTCCAGCATCTGGCGGTCGACACCTTCACGACGGGCATCTTCCGCACCTGGTTCGGGCTCGGCGACGCGATCGCCGCGGCCAAGCTGTCGGCCTTCCTGATGCTGTTCATCCTGGCGCTGGTGCTGCTCGAGCGCACGACGCGCGGCGGCCGCCGGTTCCACCACACCTCGCGCCGCTATCGGGCGTTGCCGCGCTGGCCGCTCGGCGGCGGCCGGGCCGCGCTGGCGTTCCTCGCCTGTCTCGCGCCGATCTTCCTGGGCTTCCTGTTGCCGGCCGGCCAGCTCGTCGTCTGGACGGCCCGGACGGCGGCGCGCGTGGTCGACGCCGACTTCCTGGCTCTCGCCGCCAACAGCCTGCTGCTGGCGGCGGTGGCGGCAGTGCTCGCCGTCGCGGTCGGCCTGGTCATCGCCTATGGCCAGCGCCTCAAGCCCGGCCCGCTGATGGGCGTCTCGGCGCGCATCGCGGGGCTCGGCTACGCGGTGCCCGGCACGGTCATCGCGGTCGGCGTTCTGGTGCCTTTCGCGTGGCTCGACAACCAGCTCGACGCCTGGTTGCGCGCCAGCTTCGGCGTCTCGAGCGGCCTGTTGCTCAGTGGCACGCTGGTCGCACTCATGTTCGCCTATCTGGTGCGTTTCCTGGCGGTCTCGCTCAACACCGTCGAGGCCAGCCTCGGCAAGGTGACGCCGGCGATGGACGGCGCCGCGCGGACGCTCGGCCACGGGCCGGGCGCGACGCTCGTCCGGGTCCACGTGCCGATCATCAAGGGCAGCCTGATGACCGCGGCGCTGCTCGTATTCGTCGACGTCATGAAGGAGCTGCCCGCGACGCTGATCATGCGGCCGTTCAATTTCAACACGCTCGCCGTCCGCGCCTTCGAGCTGGCCTCGGACGAGCAACTCGCCGAGGCGGCGCCCGCGGCGCTGGCGATCGTCGGGGCCGGAATCGTGCCGGTCATCGTGCTGACCTTCGCGATCGCACGCTCGCGCCCTGGCCTGACGGGGTCGTGAGACGCCAATGAACGTCCTGAACCTCGAGCAGGTAAGTCACGCCTACGACGAAACTCCCGCCATCCAGGACGTCGACCTCACGGTCGGCGAGGGCGAGTTGGTCTGTCTGCTGGGTCCGTCGGGCTGTGGCAAGACGACCGTGCTGCGTGTCGCCGCCGGTCTCGAGACGCTGCAGGCGGGCCGCGTCTCGATCGGCGGCGAGGAAGTCGCCCGACCCGGCGTCTCGCGGCCGCCCGAGGATCGCGGCGTCGGCTTGGTGTTCCAGGATTATGCCTTGTTCCCGCACCTGACCGTCGCCGAGAATGTCGGCTTCGGCGTCGGCTGCACGCCGGCCGCCGCCCGCGAAATGCTCGAGCGCGTCGATATGGCGGGGCACGCCGAGCGCTACCCGCACGCGCTGTCGGGCGGTGAGCAGCAGCGCGTTGCGCTGGCCCGTGCGCTGGCGCCCAAGCCGCGCCTGCTGCTTCTGGACGAGCCGTTCTCGGGGCTCGATATCCGGCTGCGCGACAAGGTGCGCGACGTCACGCTTCGGGTGCTTCAGGAGGCCGGCATCGCGACGCTGATCGTGACCCACGACCCCGAGGAAGCGATGTACATGGCCGACCGCATCGCGTTGATGCGCGAAGGCCGCATCGTGCAGTCGGGCGCGCCGGCCGAAGTCTATCGCGCGCCGGCGAGCACCTTCGCCGCGACATTCCTTAGCGACGTGAACTGGATGCACGGCACCGTCGCCGACGGCGCGGTCGCCAGCGTGTTCGGCCGCCTCGACGCCGGCGGCATGGCGGATGGCATGCGCGTCGACGTGCTGATCCGGCCCGAGGCGATCAGCGTTGCCGACGGCGCGTCCTCGGTGCTGGCCGACGTCGTCGCGGTGCATCCGCTGGGTCATTCGAGCATCGTCGCCCTGCGCCTCGCCGAAAGCGGCGCGGAACTTCGCGCCAGGCTACCGGGATCCCGCGTGCCCAAAGTCGGCGCGCGAATTTCGGTGGCGCTTGACCGCGACCAGACGTTCGTATTTCCTTGCGCGCCGCCTAACGGGGCGAATTGACTTAGGCGATAGGGGCGGTTTCATTCGAAGCGGGTGACGTTGCGCGCGCGCGCGCTTTCTGACATCATGCGCGGCTTTCTTGGGGCCGGGCCGGCTTTAGTTAGGAGAGATCTATGGGTACGTTTAGTATTTGGCACTGGCTGATCGTTCTCGTGATCGTGCTCGTCCTGTTCGGGCGCGGCAAGATCCCGAGTCTGATGGGCGATGTCGCCAAGGGTATCAAGGCGTTCAAGAGCGGCATGAAGGAGGATCCTGAAACGAAGTCTCCGAAGGAGATCGACAAGGATGCCACCACCGCCAGCACCGACGCCAGCGACGCCACGGTCAAAAAAGACGAGGCCACCCAGGGCTAATCCCCTTGGCTGGGCAAGGTAGGCGCATGGGCGTGAACGGTCGTGCTTGATATCGGCTGGGCTGAACTCGCGGTCGTCGGCGTCATCGTGTTGATTGTCGTTGGCCCGAAGGAATTGCCGCGCGTGCTGCGCTCCGCCGGTCAATGGGCCGGCAAGGCGCGCAAGATTGCGCGCGAGTTCCAGAACAGCCTCGAAGACATGGTCCGTGAATCCGAACTCGACACGGTCAAGAAAGACATCGAGAAGGCGACCAAATTCGACGTCAAGAAAGACATCGAGAACGCCATCGATCCGAAGGGTGACGTCAAGCGCGCGTTCGAGGCGCCCGCGGTCGACGCAGACGAGACCGGGCCGGCGACGACGGCGGCCGCGTCGCCGACGCCCGGCGCCAAGGTCGCGCCCGAGCCGCCCGAGGCGACGCCAGCCGAGGCGACGGCCGGCGCCAAGGTTGCGCCCGAGCCGCCCGAGGCGACGTCAGCCAAGGTCGCGCCCGAGCCGCCCGAGGCGACGTCAGCCAAGGTCGCGCCCGAGGCGACGCCAGCCAAGGTCGCGCCCGAGCCGCCCGAGGCGACGGACGCGTCGCCGACGCCCGGCGCCAAGGTCGCACCCGAGCCGCCCGAGGCGACGCCAGCCGAGACGACGGCCGAGCCTGAAGCGGCGGCGACCGACGAAGATGAGCCCGCGCCGATCAAGAGCCAGGCGAACGGCTAAGTCGTGATCAAGGATATCGACGACTCGAAGGCGCCGCTGCTCGAGCATCTGGTCGAGCTGCGCTCGCGCTTGATCCGTTCGGTGGTCGTCATCTTGGTGCTGTTCGTCGCCTGCTTTTTCGTCGCCGAGGATATCTACATCTTCCTCGTCCAGCCGCTCGCCGACGTTTTCGACCGCGAGGGCGCGCGGCTGATTTACACCGAGTTGACCGAGGTCTTCTTCACCTATGTCAAGGTGGCGATGTTCACCGCGTTGTTCATCGGCTTTCCCTTCGTAGCGGCGCAACTGTGGCTGTTCATCGCGCCGGGCCTCTACCGCAACGAAAAGGGCGCCTTCCTGCCGTTCCTGGTGATGACGCCGGTCCTGTTCTTCACCGGCGGCGCCCTGGTTTACTACGTGATCTTCCCGATGGCCTGGGTGTTCTTCCTTGGTTTCGAGACGATAGGCGGCGACGGCACGCTGCCGATCCAACTCGAGGCCAAGGTCGCCGAGTATCTGTCGCTGGTCATGAAGTTGATCTTCGCCTTCGGCCTCAGTTTCGAGCTGCCGCTCCTGCTGACCCTGATGGCGCGCGTCGGCTTGACGTCGTCGAAGGGCCTCGCCGACAAGCGCAAGTACTCCATCGTCATGGCCTTCGTCGCCGCCGCCATCCTGACGCCGCCCGACCCGATCAGCCAGATCAGCCTCGCGGTGCCGATCATCCTGCTCTACGAGATATCGATCATCGCCGTGCGCATCGTCGAGAAGCGCAAGAAAAAACGGGAGGCCGCGGCCGACGACGACGACGGGCCTTCGGGAAGCGACGCCGGCGACGGCCCCGAGGAAGTCGTCGAGGAGACCGACTTCAACACCGGCCGATAGAATTCCCCTGACATGCGTCCCGGCCCGCCTCGGCGGTGGACGCTCTGGCGCGACCGAAGTATACCGAAGTATATAGAGCGGTCCCTGGCACCCCTGGTAGGCCATGCTAGACGTTAAACTCATCCGCGACGATCCGGCTGCGTACGATGCGGGCCGCGCCAAGCGCGGTCTCGAACCGTTGGCCGGTGAGCTGATCACGCTCGACGACCGCCGGCGCGACCTTCAGACGCGCCTGCAGGAGCGCCAGACGCGCCGCAACGAGGCGTCGAAGGCGATCGGCCAGGCCAAGGGGCGTGGCGAGGACGCCGAGGCACTGCTGGCCGAGATGTCGGGCCTCAAGGAGGCGGTCCAGCGACTCGAGGACGAGGAGCGCACGGCCGGGCAGGCACTCGACGAGCTGCTCGGCGCCCAGCCCAATTTTCCTGAAGGCTCGGTGCCGGCGGGCGTCGACGAGGCCGATGCCGTCGAGCTGCGCCGCCATGGCGAGCCGCGCCAGTTCGACTTCGAACCGAAGGACCACGTTGCCATCGGCGAGACGCTCGGTGCGATGGACTTCGAGGCCGCGGCGCGCATGTCGGGTGCGCGCTTCGTCGTCTTGACCGGGGCGCTTTCGCGACTCGAGCGCGGCCTCGCCGCCTTCATGCTCGACATCCACACCAAGGAGTTCGGCTATACCGAAGTCAGCCCGCCGCTGCTGGTGCGCGAGCAGGCCGCGTACAACACCGGCAACCTGCCCAAGTTCGCCGACGACCTGTTCCGCACGACCGACGACTATTGGCTGATCCCGACCGCCGAGATGGTGTTGACCAACATGGTCGCCGGCCGGATCGTCGACCAGGCGGCGTTGCCGTTGCGCTACACCGCGTTCACGCCGTGCTTCCGCTCCGAGGCCGGCGCCGCGGGCAAGGACACGCGCGGCATGATCCGCCAGCACCAGTTCACCAAGGTCGAACTGGTCAGCGTCACGCATCCCGATCAATCGGCCGCCGAGCACGAGCGCATGACGGAATGCGCGCAAACCGTGCTCGAACGCCTCGGTCTGCCCTACCGGGTCGTCGTCCTCGCCGCCGGCGACATGAGCTTCGCCGCGCAGAAGACCTACGACATCGAGGTCTGGCTGCCGGGCCAGGACGCCTACCGCGAGATCTCGAGCTGCTCGAACTGCACCGACTTCCAGGCCCGCCGCATGAAGGCGCGGTTCCGGACCGAGGGCGAGAAGGGCACGCGGCATGTTCACACGCTCAACGGCTCAGGCCTGGCCGTCGGCCGGACGCTGATCGCGGTCTTGGAGAATTACCAGGAGGCCGACGGATCGGTGACCATTCCCGAGGCGTTGCGTCCCCACATGGACGGGCTCGAGCGTATCGAGCCGGTCGACTGACCGCGCCGGAGGGCGGCCGCGCATGCGAATTCTGGTCTCGAACGATGATGGCATCCGCGCCCGCGGGCTCAAGGTGCTCGAGGATATCGCCAAGCAGCTTTCCGACGACATCTGGGTGGTCGCGCCGGAGACCGAGCAGAGTGGCGCCGGCCATTCGCTGACCCTGCACCGGCCGCTGCGCGTGCGGCGTATCTCGGCGCAACGCATCGCCATCGACGGCACGCCGACCGATTGCGTCATGCTGGCGATCAACAAGCTGATACCGGGACCGCCGCCCGATCTCGTGTTGTCGGGCGTCAACCGGGGCAGCAACGTCGCCGACGACGTGACCTATTCGGGCACCATCGCCGCGGCGATGGAGGCGACCATGCTGGGCGTGCCGGCGATCGCGCTCAGCCAGGAATACGGCGATCGCGCGCGGGTCAAATGGGCCACCGTCCGGCACCACGCGCCCGACCTGATCCGGCGCCTGATCGACATCGGCTGGCCCAAGAACGTGCTGATCAACGTCAACTTCCCCGATGTCGCGGCGGACGCCGTCGAGGGCGTCATTGTCGCGCGACAGGGCCGCCACAAGTTCGGCGATTCGCTGACCGAACGTCTCGACCCGCGCGGCCAGCCCTACTACTGGATCGGCGGCATGCGCGGCCCCGAAAAGCCCGACGCCGGCACCGACATGGCGGCCGTCGTCGGCGGCGCCATCGCGGTAACCCCCCTGTCGCTCGACCTGACGCACCGGCCGACCTGCACCCGCTTGCGCGAGGCGCTGACGTGAGCGGCGAGCTCGACACCCAGAAGATCCGCCTGATCATGCAGCTGCGCAGCGAGGGCATCACCGACATGCGTGTGCTCGCAGCACTCGAGCGCGTACCCCGCGAGCGTTTCGTGCCGCCGTCGCTGGCCGAGCACGCCTACGACAATTCGGCCCTGCCGATCGGTCGCGGGCAGACCATCAGCCAACCCTTCGTGGTCGCCTACATGACCCAGATGCTCGACGTCCACGACGACATGACGGTGCTCGAGATCGGCACCGGCACCGGCTACCAGGCGGCGGTGCTGGCGCAGTTCTGCCGCCGCGTCTACACGGTCGAGCGCCATCGCGCGATCCTGCGCGACGCCGAAATGCGTTTCGCCAAGCTGGGTGTCGCCAACATCACGACACGCTATGGCGACGGTAGTCAGGGCTGGCCCGAGCACGCGCCCTACGACCGCATCATGGTGACCGCGGGCGCGTCCGTCGTGCCGCCAGCGCTGGTCGAGCAGCTCACCGAGGACGGCGTCATGGTGCTGCCGATCGGGCGCGACCCGCTCGCCCAGGAACTGGTTCGCGTACGCCGCACCGCCGACGGCCACGAGCTCGAGCCGTTGATTGGGGTGCGTTTCGTGCCGCTGGTCGCCGGCGACACCGACGACGACGAGGATTAGCCCGATGCCGCTGCTTACTGCCGCGCGGGCGCTGCTCTTCGCCCTCCTGGTCGCCGGTTGTGCGCAACGGCCGGCGACGGTCGAATACAATACGCAGGGCAAATTTCCGCCGCCGCCGCCGCCCGAAAAGCCCGCGATCGCGGCCGTCCAGCAGGTGCCGGGAAGCATGATCGTCAAGCCAGGCGATTCGGTCTATGTCATCGCCCGGCGCTACAACGTCTCGACGCGCGCGTTGATCGAGACGAACCGGCTCACGCCGCCGTACAAGCTGCTCGTCGGCCAGGTGTTGAGACTGCCGCGCGGGCGCGTCCACACGGTGGTGAGCGGCGATACTCTGTACGGCATCTCACGCAGTTACGGCATCGATATGAATGCCCTGGCGCGCGCCAACCGGCTCGCCCCGCCCTATCTGCTGCTGGTCGGCCAGCGGCTTAACGTGCCGGTCATATCGGCCGCCGCGACGCAGACCGCGACCCAGACCGCGACGCTGCTGGTCGCGCCGTCGCCGGCGCCCAAGGTCGACACCACCGCCAAGGCGCCGCCGGCACCGTTGATCCCGACACCGCCGCCGCGCAGCAGCGGGCGATTCCTGTGGCCGGTCCAGGGCACCATTCTGTCGAAGTTCGGACCCAAGAGCGGCGGCTTCCATAACGACGGCATCAACATATCGGCGCCGCGCGGCGCACCGGTGTACGCCGCCGAGGCAGGCGTCGTCGCCTATGCCGGTAATGAGCTGCGCGGCTACGGCAACCTGTTGCTGATCCGCCACGCCGAGGGCTGGACCACGGCGTATGCGCATAACGAGACGTTGCTGGTCACGCGCGGCGACACCGTGCGTCGCGGCCAGACGGTCGCCAAGGTCGGCAGCTCGGGCAACGTCACCGCGCCGCAGTCGCATTTCGAGCTGCGCCGCGGCACCAAGGTCGTCGACCCGCTAAAATACCTCGCGTCGAACTGACGGCAATTTTAAACGTAAGCAGTATACATTTAAACATCGCGGCGGCCACGATTTGTGACGGCGACCGCGCGGGAAAGGTATACTGCTTACGTTTTATGGCGCCGACCGCGCCGAGCTCAGAAACTCTCGACCCAGGGACGCAGCTCGATCTCCCAGGTCCAGGCGCTGCGGTCCTGGGTCAGCACGCTCCAATAGCTCGCGGCGATGGCGTCGGGATCGAGCATGCTGTCGGGCTTGTCGGTGGGCTCGCTGTGGCTCGGTCCACGGATGCCGCCGTCGATCACGAAATGCGCGACATGGATGCCCGAGGGCGCGAGCTCGCGCGCGATCGACTGCGCCAGACCGCGCAGCGCGAACTTGCCCATCGCGAAGGACGCCGAGTGGACGTAGCCCTTGACGCTGGCCGAGGCGCCGGTGAACAGGATCGCGCCGTGTTGCTTTTCGACCATGCGCCGGGCGGCCTCCTGGGCGACCAGGAAACCGCCATAGGCGGTGATCTTGAGCGCCTTCTCGACTCCCTCGGCGTCGATCTCGATGAACGGCCCACGCACCCGGGCGCTCGGGTTGTAGACGACGACGTCGGGCGATCCGGGACCGCCGTCGAGCGCGGCGAACAGCGCGGCGACGTCATCGCGCGATGACGCGTCGCAGGCGTAGGCGTCGGCGCCGGTCTCGCCGCACAGCGCGGCCAGGCCGCCGGGGTCGCGCGCGGCGAGCGAGACGTCGAGGCCTTGGCCGGCGAACTTGCGGGCGAGCGAGGCGGAAAGGCCGGCGCCGGCGCCGACGATCAGGGCATGTTTGTAGCGGGGTGTCATCTGCTTGACCTCATGGTTGTGCGGTACGCGTGCCCGAAAAATGCGGCGCGACGTCGGCCGCGAAACGGTCCATCGACGCCAGCACGTCGGCGTGGCTGGCGCCGAAGCTCATGTTGAGCATCAGATCGAAGATACCGAGTTCCGCGTACGGCGCCAACTTGTCGATGCATTCGGCCGCCGTGCCGATGAGCAGCGCCTCGCCGATCTCCTCGACGGTCTCGGCGACATCGAGCGGCACGATGGCGCCGTCGACGACCTCGCCGGGCGTGTCGAAGACGTTGATGAAACGCCGGTGGTTGGCATAGGCGATCTCGAGCTTCGCGCGGCGGTCGGCCTCGTCCTTGGCGACATAGAGCATGCGCAGCATCGAGAACATGCGCCCCGCCGTATCGGTCCCGCCGGCGGCGACCGCGTCGGCGAACGCGCCGGCCTGCATCCTGGCGACCGCGAAGGGATCGCGCAGCGGCGTCGTCATGACGTGGTAGCCGTTGAGCACCGAATGATAGATCGCCTGGTATTTCAGCGCGGCGATCCAGATCGGCGGATAGGGCTGCTGCAACGGCCGCGGCGTGATGGTCAGCGGCGCGAAGTTGTAGTAGGGGCTGTCCCACGACACCTCGGTCTCGCTCAACAGTGCCTTCAACAGCGCCAGGCTGTCGTCGAACTTGGCGCGGCTTTCGGCGGGCGTGACGCCGAAGCGGTCGAACTCGTAGCGGAACGCGCCGCGCCCGACGCCGATGTGCAGCCGCCCGTCGGTCAGGCAGTCGGCCTGGGCGATCTCGCCGGCGATCCGGCGCATGTCGAGGAACGGCAGCACCAACACCGAGGTGATGATCGGGATGCGCTCGGTGACGCTCGCCACCTTGACCGCGGTGAGCAGCGGGCTCGGGTGGACCAAATAGTTGATGAAAT
>Ga0209988_10002819_pt1 | contig 11496 bp, 6 predicted proteins | sample N075metaG_FD_183115 | JGI IMG/M metagenome (GOLD analysis project Ga0209988, IMG submission 183115) | Deep subsurface microbial communities from Kermadec Trench to uncover new lineages of life (NeLLi) - N075 metaG (SPAdes) (version 2) | ecosystem: Environmental > Aquatic > Marine > Ocean trench... | reverse complement strand
GGGATCGGCGGGAAGGACATCGATGTCCACGCTGCGAAAAAGCCCCGACGAGACGAGCTGCTGGCGCGTATCCAAAATGGAAACAGGCGACAACGGGTCTCCCGTCTCGAGCGTAACGAGCTGGCGCACCGAAGACTCCTTTGTGACTTCGAGGCCGGTGACGATGATGCGGTCGACTCGGGTGCGCTCGCCTTCACGAACGCGGAACTCGACGGTAGCGGTGGTTCCTGTCTCGTTCCAAGTCGCTGATGACTGCACGTCGACTTGGCGAAAGCCTTCGTTGTAGTAAAGCGTCACGATGCGGTCGCGGGCCTCGACGACGCCGGTAGCGTCGAACGGGCCGCCAGGCTCGAGTCCGGAAACGCGAATCACTTCAGCGAGCTCGATCGCGGCAGCGCCCTCGACCCCCTTGATATTGACATCGACAGCCTCGATCACCGCTCTGGGACCCGGGTCGACATGGGCGACGAGGGTGAGCCTGGACGGGGTCTCCGGTGCGGCGCGAAGCTCGCCTTCGACACGCACGCGGTGATAGCCGTTTCTTTCCATGTAGCTCCGAACGACTTTGACGTCCTGCTCCCAGAGATCCTCCTGAAAAGGCGCCACGCGAAACCGGCGACTGGTCGGCGTGGCCAATAGCGGGCGGATCTTGGCTTCCAAGGCAGCGTCGAGCCCTTCGATCTGGATGGCGACGACGTTGTAGCGGGGCCCCGTGTCGACGACGAATCTCAAGTAGAGGTAGCGGCCTAGAGACGTGCTCTCGCGTTCGGTCTCGACGCTCGCGTCGCGGTAGCCTTTCTCGACGAGATGGTCTCGGAGGTTGACGCGGGATTCCTCGATGAGGTCTTCCGTCAATAGGGTCTCGCGGTAGAGCGGCACGAGGCGCTCGATCGTTTTTTCGGAAAGGTCACCCCCCATGACCTCGATGTGAACGCGGGGGCCGAGCTCGGCGGCGAGGTGCAGGTCGACGAGGGCGCCTTCGCCCGGCGTCGCGTCGACTTCGATTCGCGCGCGGTAGTAGCCGCGTTCGTGCCAGCCGTCGGCGATTTTCTCCACGCTCGCGTCGAGCTCCGTCTTGGAGTACATGCTGCCTTCACTTATTTTGAGCTCGCGCCGAATATGCGCTTCCAGATGAGGTGCGACCCCGGAGATACCGAGGGCAGAAACGCGCGCCTGGCGCCCCGATTCGATGTGAAAGACCACCGTGGCATTCGGGGACTCAAACGAGGCCTCCGGCTCAACTTCGGCCCACAAGAAGCCTTCTTCTCGAAGCAGCGAGCGAATGCGCTTGGCTGCCGTGCTCAGAAGCTCGACGTCCAGAGGGTCTCCAGGGCGAATGCGACTCTCTTCGAGAAGAAGCGGCTCGAGCTGCTTTAGAAGCAGGCTCTCGCCCTCGACGCCCGTGACTTCTACTCCGGCTACTTCGACGCGAGGATATAGACGAAAGATAACGTCGACTTCCTGGCCGTTCTCGACACGATCGGCTTCGACCTTGATGTCGCTGAACTTGTCCAGCGCGAAGAGCTGCCGGATGGAGCGCCGTATCGCCTCGGGCCTATAGATGTCGCCGGGCGCGATATCGATGAGCTCGCGCGTTGCGTCGGGGAGCTCCGCGTTCCGAAGTGTGAAACGAACGTCGCGCACGCGCATACCGCGGTAGCTCTCGCTCGCTCGTTCGCGAGCTGTTTGGGCGGAAAGGCTCATGGCAGAAAGGCTCGCCCACAGGACAGCAATGCTGCAAGCGATGAGCCGGACCATCAGAAACTCTTGCGAAACTTCACGTCGATACCGATGTCACCGTCTTCGTCCCGAGAAAGAATCCAAGAGATGCTGCCCTCGGGCGTGTACTCGATGACGATGATCGCTTCTTGTGTCGAGTTGAGGTTCGTCGAGTAGTTGATGCTGAGATCGCGCGTAATCTGTTTTCCGAGGTTGACGCGCGCTGTGGGGTTGGCGAAGCGGCCGACGAGAAACGGATTGATGCTGAATCGATCGAGACCGAAGAGTCGTTCGGCGCGTCGGCCGACTTCCGCGGTGAGGCGCTCGGTGAGCAGTGACGCCACGCCGATGCCCGCGAGCTCCTCTTCCTCGGTGCCGATGAGGATGTCGCGCTCGCTCGCACCCGAAAGGAGCCGCAAGATGTCCACGGTGCGAAGCGGCGGGTCGGAGCTGAGATCGGGGTAGAAGCGATCCGGGGTTCCCGTCAGCCGCAGCTGGATACGGTAGCTACGAACGCGCGTTTCCGCCGTCAGCTCGATGAAAGGCACGACCTTCGTCGGGTCGACGAAATCCACTTTTCCCGAAGTGATGTCGTAGCGCCGACCCAGCAAGAAAACCTCTCCTCGCTGTGCTTCCATCCTTCCGAGCAGAACGGGCTCGGCCAGCGTTCCTCGAAGCTCGAGCTCGGCGCTCGCATCGATCTCGGCTATGGAGTTTCTGAGCCGAAGGCTTTCGGGTGCCTCGATAGTGATGTCGAAGCGAAGATTCTCGAGAAGCTCAGCGCTTTCGAGCTCCTCGAATAGCGCGAGCTCTTCGCTATCCGAGAGAATACCGGACACGAGGTCGTATTCGCGCGACCAAACGGCATCGTGGAGGGTGACGTGGCCGCTCAAGACTTGTTCGCGGCTGCTGCCGACGAGGGTGAGCTCCGCATCGAGCGTTGCCACGAGTCCTTCGGGATAGCGAAGCCGCATTCCCGTGCCGCTTGCTCGCAGGTCGAGCGAGCCCGGTCTCAAGTCTTCAAGGGAGATAGCGCCTGTAATGGCGATCGGTCCCGATCCGAAAACACCGGTAAGCTCGGGGATGCGGATCGTTCGATTGTCGAATACGAGTCGACCGCGCAAGTCGCCAATGGTTTGGGGAAAGCCTTCGACCCTCAAAGAGTTTCCGTCGAGGTCCGCGTGGCCGCTCAGAGACGGTCGGTCCCAGCTGCCCGTAATCTGCGCTGAGAGATCGACGTCTCCCGTCGCGGCCAGTCCGGAATAAAAGGAGCCCAAGAGGCCGAGCGTCGTCACTCCTTCCGCACGCAAGTCGAGAGTCCTCGCGCGGAAGTTCACCACGCCACTCACGTCCACACGGCTCGTATCCTCCGCGAGCGAGAGCGTCGGGACACGGAGAACACCATCGGCCAAGCGCACCTCGATAGGCGCAAGAGAGTCGAGGCGGAAGCTCTCGCTCTCGACGGTCACGCTCGCGAGCGTGGCATCGAAGCTCGCGGTTTCGGGCCGTTTCAAATCGACGGTGAAGCTCGATTGGCCGCTCGCGCGAATCCGCAGCGGCTGCGGAAGCCATTCAGACATGCGGTCGAGCCACGGGCCGACGTCGAGATCTTGGAAGCGGACGGTACCCGAGGTAGGGAAGTCGCCCTCGAGCCGGCTCGTTACATCGAGCGCGTGGCGTCCGTCGAGCTCGATGGAAAGGGTGAGCTCCGTACCGCCGAGGCGTCCCGAGATAGAGGCCTCGCCGAGCGACATCCCGTCGAGCAATAGCTCGCGTGCGCGTCCGCGCAGATCGACGACAGGAACATCCACGCGCCCGGCGATAGTGGCTTCGATCTCGAGCCGTCCGTCAAGGTCTCGCCCCAAAACGGTGTGTCCCGAGAGCGCAAAGCTGTCGGTGGAAAGCGTTCCCTCGATAATGCCTGTCTCGATGTCCATCGTGAGATGGCCGCCGAAGCTCGATTGGCGTTGCACCAGCTCGGCGTCCTCGAGCTTTATCGTCGTCCCGTCGAAGACGGCGCGGGCCGTGGCGCGGTCGAAAGTCTCGCCGAAAAAAACGGGCTCGATAATCGTCAAGCTCGCCGTTCCGGCGAGCTCACCGCCGATGCGGGCAACATCGAGATCACCCGATGCGAGACCCTCGGCGGATGCCGGCCAGTCGAGCAGTGTCGTGAGATCCGAAGCGGGCCAGTCTGAGAAGCGAAGGTTGACGTCGAAATCGCGCGTCTCGAACGGACCTTCGAGTGAAAGCTCGCCCGCCCCGGCGACGACGCCTCCATTCTTGCTCGCGACGAGGTCTTCGAATCGCAGCACCTCGCGCGAGAGCACGGCCCGGCTCCGCACGTCTCGGATGACCAGGCGATCAAACTGCAGGACTCCGGCGGCAACCTCACCGTCGAACGTAAAATGAGGGACGCGCTCGCTGAGCCGGCCGCGAGCGAAACCTGTACCGGAGATACCCCAACGCTCGGGGTCGGGCGCACCGTCAGGACGAAGTAATCCCCGAAGGCCGCGTGCGAGCTCGTCCGCGCGGGCAAGATTGTCGGAGCGAACATCGACAAAGAGCTCGGCGGAGCCGACCCGCGGGTAGAGACCCGACAAGGTGCCCGACACCGCATCTGTATCGAACCGGGCAGACTCGACCTCGATATCACCGTCCCGCACACGCCCTGAAATCTCGAAAGCCACAGTCTCGGCGACGTTCGGCGGCCTTTCGTTCAGGTCCTTCAGGCCCTTCAGCTCGAACCTGCCGTCCGCGCGGTGCGGCTCGGTGAGAGGGAAGCTAAGGCTAACGCGGCCGGACACCAACGAGTCGACAGGGCTCGGCCGTCCGCGCATGCCAGCCACCATTTCGGCCAAGGCGGCGCCATCGATGGCGATTTCGAGGGAAGCTGGGTGATCGACGAGAGGCAAGGCTTGGTGCAGCTCGACGCGGCCTCGTCCCGAGGCGACGATGCCTTCGGCGCCGCTCAGCTGCAGAAGCTGTTGGTCCCAGAAGACCTCGCCGCTCCAATCGGAGGTGGCCATACCGAGCACTTGGCCGCGCGCCCAGCGAACCGACCCTTTGAGTACCTTCTTCTCGGGCGAGACGTCCAAGGTTCCGTTAAACGCCATCATTCCCGTGATCGCTTGGGAGTTCGGCGAGAACCCAAAGATCGAAGTCAGGGCGCGCTCGACAGGACCTTCGGCCGAAACTTCGAAGCGGCCACGCACGCCGCCCGCGAGTCCCAACTTGCCCTTTACGTGTAGCTCTCCTAGCTCGGAGAGAGCGTGCGCTTCGTGGAGCAAAAGCTCGCCCGCCGCGATCTCGAACTCCGCGGACACGCTGCCTCGCATCTCGGGATGATCTTTGATGACGAGGCTGCCGTCTTCGTAGTCCAGCCGGCCCGCATAGCTACCCGAGCGCGAACGCTCGACGGAGATGCCCAAGTTCGAGGCTTCGAGCTGCCACGGGAATGTCTCATCCGCGATCAGGATAGACGCATTTTCGAGCGCCACCCGATCCGCGGAGATGAACACGCCCGAGCCCCCGGTAGCGCGGGCCCAAGAAACACTTTCCTCCGATCCCTGCGACAGACGGAGCGTCAGCCCTTGGACGAGGAGCTCTGTCCAATGGAGCCGAAAACTCAGGATCTCGGACAAGCTCAGTTGACCCCAGACGCGGTCTACCGTCAAGAGAGGATCTTCCGCGGATCCCTCGACGGAGACGCCCCTCAGCTCGAAGGCGAAGCGGGCCAAATGTAGGTTGATCGACCCAATTCTAACTGGAGAGCCCGCAACCGTCGAGAGCTCGCTTTCTAACTTTCGTCGCAGCGTTTCTGGGTAGTCGAAGAAAATGAGATAGATGGCCAAAACTAGCGACAGAACGCCAGCTATGGAGGCGAAGGCCGCGATGCTCCACCCGATAAACCGGACGACGCGCCGACGGAAGCTAGCCATTATATTTGGTATATATACCTAATCAGATCGTACGATGAATAACGTCTCTCGCGCTTGGATCGCTTGCCCTTCTTGAACGGCAAGCTCGGTGAGCACACCGTCCTGGGGGCTTCGCATCTCGTTCTGCATTTTCATAGCTTCGAACAGCAAAATGGCCTGACCGGCCGTCACCGTCTCACCCGAGGATGCGAGAAGCTTGACGACCCTGCCGGGCATAGGCGCTTTGACCTCACTGCGCCCAGGTCTGCGTCGACCTTTTGCGCCTTCTTGGTGCTCGGCGCCGCTCCCGAAGCGAAATCGCTCTCCGGCAACTTCGACGATGATCTCCCCGTTGTCTCGTTCGACATGGGCCTCATAGGACTTCCCGTCGATGAGGACGGACCAGGCGGAGCCCCAGCCGGAGGCGAAGGCTGGGCCGCTTCGGGCCACGCTCGCAACAAATGGCGGTGAGCTCGAGCGGACCTCGTAGCCCGCGTCCTCTTTCGTGAGCTCGACGACGAAACCTTTACCGTCCGGCAGCGTGTGAAACTTCTTTTCGCGCGACATGTCAGCTTACAGCCGATTGCCGACTTGCTCACGCAAGCCCATTTGCTTCCAGGCCGAGGCTTTGGCTTTCGGACCTCGCCTCGTCGTGCGGCGAGATCCATCTTCCGCTGCTGCCGCGGCGAGCGCGACGGTTAAAAGCTCAGAGCGCCTTTCTGACGGACGAACCGCGATCTCGCTCATCCAATGGCGGTCCACGAAGGACACGTCGACATCGCCAGCGATGAATCGCTCGTCTGCAAGCATACGCTCAAAAAACGGCAGGGTCGTGGCAATACCGTCCACTTGATATTCCCGAATCGCTCGCCGTGCCCTACTGAGACAATGCATCCGATCGTCCCCTGCTATGACCAGTTTAGCAATGAGTGGGTCGTAGTGTGGAGTCACTTCGAAGCCCGCATAGACGCCGCTGTCGTTTCTGATCCCCGGTCCCTCGGCGGCCCGAAGAAAGCGGATCCGCCCTGCAGACGGGGTGAAGTTCTGAAACGGGTCCTCCGCGGTAACGCGAAACTCCATTGCCCATCCGCGCGCGACAACGTCGGACTGCTCGAAGGGCAGTCCTTCGCCAGACGCGATTTGAAGCTGCAGGCGAACGAGATCCCATCCGGTGACGAGCTCCGTCACGGGGTGCTCGACTTGAAGACGGGCATTCATCTCCAGGAAGAAGAAGTTGCGCTTGGCATCGACAAGAAACTCCACCGTTCCCGCATTGACGTAGCCCGCCTCGCGCGCGAGGGCCACGGCGGCGTCTCCCATGCGGCGGCGAAGCGCGTCATCTACAAACGGCGACGGGGCTTCCTCGATGAGCTTTTGATGCCGCCTTTGCACCGAACACTCACGTTCGAGCAGATGCACGGTGTTGCCGTTTTGGTCCGCAACGATTTGAAACTCGATGTGGCGCGGCCGTTCGATGAATTTCTCGAGAAAAACCGACGGGTTCGAGAAGCTCGCCTGCGCCTCCGAGCTCGCTTGCTCGAAAGCCGAAGACAGCTCCTCGAGCGTGCTCACTAGGCGCATGCCTTTACCGCCACCACCGGCGGTGGCTTTCACTAGGAGCGGGAATCCGACGCCGGGCGCTTTCTTGAGCGCGTCGTCTACAGAAGTAAGCGCCCCCGTGCCAGGTACCGTGGGTACGCCCGCGCGCTCCGCGACGGCCCGTGCCTCCACCTTGTTACCCATGAGGTGCACCACTTCCGGGGGCGGCCCGATGAAGACGAGGCCCGCATCCGCGCACGCCCGCGCAAAGTCTGCGTTCTCCGCGAGAAAGCCGTAGCCCGGATGAACGGCTTCGGCGCCAGAGCGCTCGGCGGCTTCGAGAATCTTGTCGATCCGGAGATAGCTTTCCGAAGACGGGGCCGGTCCGAGGCGGTAGGCTTCGTCTGCCAGACGCACGTGAAGGCTGTCTCGATCCGCATCCGAGTACACGGCAGCCGAGGCCACGCCCAGCTCCCGCAAGCCTCGCTCGATGCGAACGGCAATCTCACCACGATTAGCAATCAGTACTTTTTTGAACATAGGCTTTTTGACTCGGTCAGCTAGGCACTAGGATTTTGTTCGCACTTTCGAACTGCGCCCGGGCGCAGCCTGCGGCCGCAACGAAAAGAGATGGCCACAGAGGCACAGAGAAAGCGAGAGAGAGCGAGGAGTACTCGGCGGGCTCTATTATTGCCTCTGTGATCAACGCTGGTAGCAGGGTCATCCCGGCGGACGATGAGTGAGTTGCCTGGAACATCTCGTTGCGCTCAGCGGAAACGGTAGGTGTTTTCGAAACTCTGTGTCTCTGTGTCTCTGTGGCCATTCTTAAGGCGCCTCATGCGCACGGCCAAGCTTTTAGTTTACCTCGCTGGCTAGAGCGGAATGTTTCCGTGCTTCTTGGGCGGGTTGGAGTCTCGCTTGGTCTCAAGCGAGCGAAGGGCTGTAATGAGCTTGGCTCGCGTGCGGCGCGGTGCTATCACCTCGTCGAGGTAGCCTCGCTCGGCGGCGGCATAAGGATTCGCGAACTTCTCGCGAAACTCGGCGACCTTTTCTTGGCGCAGAGCATCCGGGTCCTCGGCTTCTGCGAGCTCGCGCTTATACAAGATATTGACGGCGCCCTCGGGTCCCATGACAGCGATCTCCGCTGTCGGAAACGCGAAGTTGAAATCGGTGCGAATGTGCTTGCTTGCCATGACGCAATAGGCGCCGCCATAGGCCTTGCGGGTAATGACCGTCACTTTGGGGACAGTGGCCTCGGCGAAGGCGAATAAGAGCTTCGCGCCATGGCGGATGATGCCTCCCCACTCTTGGTCGGTTCCCGGAAGAAAACCCGGAACATCTTCGAAGGTGACGAGCGGGATGTTGAAGGCGTCGCAAAAACGTACGAAGCGCGCGCCTTTGACAGAAGCCTTGATATCGAGGGCGCCGGCGAGCACCGCCGGTTGGTTCGCCACGACACCCACGGAGCGTCCGTCGAGACGTGCAAAGCCGACGACGAGATTCTGCGCAAAGTGCTCGTGCACCTCGACGAAGATGCCGTCGTCGACGATCGCCGTCACGAGCTCTTTGATGTCGTAAGGTTTGTCCGGCTCCTCGGGAACGAGCGCGTCGAGCGCCGCGTCTTCGCGATCCCATGGATCCGAGCTTTCGATGAGCGGCGTTTCCTCGAGGTTGTTGCTCGGCAAATAGGACAGCAGATCTCGGATGCGGTTCAGGCAGTCGCGATCGTCTTCGGCGAGGAACTGCGCGTTGCCGGAGACTTCGTTGTGGGTCACGGCACCGCCGAGCGCCTCCATCGAGACCTCCTCGTGCGTGACGGTCTTGATGACGTCCGGCCCGGTCACGAACATGAAGCTGGTGTCACGCACCATGAACGTAAAATCGGTGATAGCTGGCGAATAGACAGCGCCGCCCGCGCAAGGACCCATGATGGCGGAGATCTGAGGCACGACACCGGAAAGGATCGTGTTACGTAGGAAAATGTCCGCATAGCCTGCGAGAGAAACCACGCCTTCTTGAATGCGCGCTCCGCCGGAGTCGTTGAGCCCGATGATCGGCGCCCCTTGCCGCATCGCGAGGTCCATGATCTTCACGATTTTCTCGGCGTAGCCTTCGGCTAACGAGCCGCCGAAGATCGTGAAGTCCTGCGCGAAAACATAGACGAGACGGTCGTCGACGCGACCGTAGCCGGTCACCACACCGTCGCCGGGGAACTTCGTCTTCTCCATCCCGAACTCATGGGATCGGTGGGTCACGAACCGGCCGAGCTCCTCGAAGCTGTCGTCATCGAGGAGTGCTTCGACGCGCTCGCGCGCAGTCATCTTTCCGCCCGCGTGCTGGCGGTCGATCCGCGCCTTGCCCCCCGCCTCCTCGGCGGCGAGATTTCTTCTTTCGAGCTCTTTCGAGCGATCCCCTGGCGGCATGCTCAGACGGCGGCGCCGACCTTTTGCGCTTTGCGGTGATCTTCGAGAAAGCGCTCGAGACCGATATCCGTCAAAGGATGCTTCAGAAGGGCTTTGTATACCTTGCCAGGAATCGTCGCGATGTCTGCTCCAATACGGGCCGCCTCAATCACATGAAGTGGGCCGCGAATACTTGCGACGAGAATCTGGGTCTCGAAGTCGTAATTCTGATACACCTGACGGATGTCGCGGATGAGGGACATCCCGTCCGTGCCGATATCGTCGAGCCGGCCGACGAAAGGGCTCACGATGTACGCGCCCGCTTTCGCGGCGAAAATCGCCTGGGGCACCGAGAAACAGAGGGTGACGTTTACGCGGATGCCGTCTTCTTTGAGGGTGCGCACGGCCTTCAGTCCTTCGGCGATCAGCGGACATTTGACGACGATATTGGGCGCGATCTTCGCGAGCTCGCGGCCTTCGCGCACCATCCCCGCGGCGTCGGTAGAGACGACCTCGCCGGAAACAGGACCCGGAACGATCGCGCATATCTGCTCTAGGATCTCCCGATCCGGCGCCGGCTCTTTGGCGAGCAAGCTCGGGTTCGTAGTGATGCCGTCGACGAGCCCGAGCTCGGCAAGCTCTCTAATCTCTTCTACGTTGGCGGTGTCCAGAAAGAATTTCATTTATCGTGGCCTCGATTCTCGTGGGACCGTCGTTTAGGCGGCCGATGACTACATTTTTGAGTGCCCTAATATACTACGGGGGCGTGAGCGTGACTTGGTCATATTCGCTTGCTTCGCTCTCGTTTTGGGCGGGCGCGTCATCGATGGCGGTGACGTAGTAGAGATAGTCCACACCGGCGCTCGCCGTGTTGTCCCGGTAGGTGGGCGCGGTCATGAGCTCTTCATTCAGGAGCTCGAACGGACCGTTATCGCTCTCGCCTCGATAGATGCGATAGCCGGCCGCGTCCGGCCGCGGGCTCTCGTCCCACGTGAGAAGAATGGCTTCTCCGGTGGAAACGCCAACGAGCCCGGTCGGAGGCGGAAGCGCGAACGTGTCCACGGGGGTCAAACACACTTCGGGTGAGGCGGTGCTCTCGAGGCGAACCTCGTTAGTGAGCGGAGGCGCTACGGGCACGATGATGACCGGCTCGAGTGGATCGGTCTCGGGCAAGTCTTCCGGGCTGGTCTCGCCCTCGGTTTCGTCCTCAAGAGGCTCAAGAGGCTCAAGAGGCTCAAGAGGCTCAAGAGGCTCAAGAGGCTCAAGAGGCTCAAGAGGCTCGGTTGGGTCAGTCTCGGGCTCCGTCGTGTCCGGTGTCGCGGGCTCGGTAGCCGCGGGCTCGTCGCTGAGCTCGGAGTCTGGTGCGAGCTCCTCCGTACTCTCAGCGTCGATGATCACTGGCAAGGGAGGTGGCGGTGGCACGGTACGGATGATGTAACACGACGGAACCTCGAAGACCGCCGTGCGATCAGAGTAAGTCGTCAAAGGGGTCGGCCGCCCGTTGAGCGGACGGTCCGGATAGCTCTCGTCGGACTCGGCGCGACGAAAAACCGCGTAATGCGGGACGTCTGGAGAGACTTCTTCGTCGGTCTCGGCAGTCTCAGCCTCGTCTTCTTCGACCGGACTAGGCTCTAGGGGCGCTGGCTGGACGGGCACTGGCTCGACGGGCGCTAGCTCGACGGGCGCTGGCTCGACGAGCGCTGGCTCGATGGGCGCAGGTTCTACGGGCGCAGGTTCTACGGGCGCAGGCTCGACGGGCACTGGCTCGACGGGCGCAGGCTCGACGAGCGCAGGTTCTACGGGCGCAGGTTCTACGGGCGCAGGTTCTACGGGCGCAGGTTCTACGGGCGCAGGTTCTACGCGCGCTGGCTCGACGGGCACTGGCTCGACGGGCGCTGGCTCGACGGGCGCTGGCTCGA
>Ga0209988_10002817_pt1 | contig 11499 bp, 11 predicted proteins | sample N075metaG_FD_183115 | JGI IMG/M metagenome (GOLD analysis project Ga0209988, IMG submission 183115) | Deep subsurface microbial communities from Kermadec Trench to uncover new lineages of life (NeLLi) - N075 metaG (SPAdes) (version 2) | ecosystem: Environmental > Aquatic > Marine > Ocean trench... | reverse complement strand
AGCACGATCACGATTGTCACAGCCGCGATACCGGTCAGACTGCTTGCCCACCACGTCGAACGCGGTCGCTGCGGCGCTTCACTTTCCCGCGCTCGCTCCGGCGTGATGCCGTGCAGCGACGCCCGTATTCGGTCATCGAGTTCAGCAGAGACCTCAACATTGATATTGGCCGCGTCTTCGCGCAGCTGTCTGGCGAGTTTATCCATAGGCTTCACTTTCGTTCGTCTGCTGGTCGCGGTTCAGCTCCGCACCAAGCGCACGACGTCCTCGTAACAGGTTTACTTTGGTCCATGAGTTCGATCTATCCAGGACGACGGCGACATCTTTGATCGACATGTCCTCTACATAGCGCAACCACATCGCGGCATACACTTCGTCCGACAGCAGTCGGCGTGCGCTTTGCCACAGGTTTTCGCGTTCCGAAGCCGCGATACACAATTTGAGCGGATCGCTTTCTTCATCTCGCAGTTCGCCTAGTTCGGCAACGTGGTCGGTTCTAAGCCGGGCGGCATTGCGAATCGCGATGCGATACAACCAGGTGCTAAATCGCCAGCGCGAATCGTAGGACTGGAGATAGCGATAGGCGTTGATGAACGTATCCTGCAACGCATCTTCTGCATCCGCGTAGCTTTCGCAACGAGTAAGCAAGAAGCGCAGCAGCCGTTCACGATAACTGCACACGAGCTCGGTGAATGCGATCACCGAGCCCGACTTTGCGGCATCTATGAGGTCAAGTTCATCAGTCACAACAGAGTACGGGTCCAATCGCCCTTGCTCAGGCTTCGTCCATCACCGCTTTGATTACTTCCGGGCTCACGATCACGCTGACCTTGAGCTTATTGTCCGTCACGTCAACTTTGATGCTGCGCAGAGTTGCACTAAGATTCGGATCCAGGTCGTCGCTGAACGCAGTGATCGCGACCAGGCCACGCACGATACTGGCCAGCGACTCGGCCATTTCAGGCTCTTCCGTCGTCAGCTGTGCCTCAACGACGATATTGTCGGCGATGTCCGCGACCAGGATCGCAGCATGATTCGTGTTGCGCAGAATATTGGATTTGAAACCGCCCTCTTCCTCATCAAAGCCCTCGGTATCCATGCCCGCCTGAATCAGGCTTCTCTCAGCCGTGAGAATAAACAAGGCGCCATTGTGGCTCTTGCTTCCGGCTATCCTGCCACCATTGGCCAGCATCGCCTGCAATTGCTGTTCGCTGGTCGCCGCGATCAACTTGTTATTGACGGCGAAGCTGAAATACAGCTCATTATTAAATCCGTCTATGTCTATGTCGTTATTATCATCCTCGTCGCGCTCGACAAAGTAATAGGTCTTGCCTTTGTATTTCAGCGTGTCGAATTTCCTGGCGCCGGCTGCGGCAGCGAGCGCTTTATCTTTTGTCGCTTGGGAAATAGCGCCTTCGAGAACAAAAACAACGCCATTCTCGTCTGTGGCATACGCCGTAATACGATCTACTTCGGTCGCGACATCGATTTCGGCGTCGTCACGAATTTCATCGAATACCTCGCCATCGAGCCAGTCCCACAGGCTCTTGCCTGCTGTTGATGACTGCATTTCCCGGAAATCGACATGGACATACCAGGTCGTTGCGCTCGGCAGGTCGTCGGCATCAATGCCGCCGAAGGCCATGGCCGGAGACAAGAACAGGATGCAGGCTGTAACCAGTTTGAGATAACGCATTTGAACAGGTCCTTTAATTCACTTGTATGGACTCTTATAGCGTCGAAATCCCCGATTGGTTACACATTCGGCTGGCCCGACTCGGGTTCTTCCTTCCATGTGAACCGGCTGACGAGCCAGGTCAACAAGAATCCCACCGTAAATGCCGGAATCGCCTCGTAGAGGTTGTAGGCATGTTCCTTGAATACGACAACCCAGGTCACGCTGGTCAGAAAGCCGCCGAGCATGCCGGCGACGACGCCTTGGCGTGTAATCTTCTTGTAATACAAAATGCCCAGCAGCGCCGGCCCGAAAGCGGCGCCGAGCCCGGACCAGGCGAATAACACGAACCAGAAGATGTACTGCCCATCGGGCAGTGCGAACACAACACCGATGGCACCGATAATCACAGTGACGACCTTGCCGTAAGCGGCCAGTTGTCGATCGGATTTATCGCTGCCAAGTATTTTCTGCATTGTGTCCCGGACCACGGCGGACGACGACAACAGTAACAATGAATCGACTGTGGACATGATCGCTGCCAACACGACGACGAGCAGCAAGCCCGCAATCAACGGCGGAAACAGGTTGCTCGATATGGTCGGGAATATCGTGTCTGCATCTTCCAGACCCGGGAACAACGCGCGCCCGGCGACACCCACGGTCACGGCACCCGTCAGATAGATAATCATCACGCCGATCGACATGACACGCGCCTTGCGCACTGCGCCGTCGTCTCGTGCCGACATGTAGCGGATCAACATCTGCGGCACACCGAGGAACGGCAGTCCGATCGCCATGAAACTCAGGATAATGACCCAACCGGAAATGCCGTCGCTCGTCACGGCAAACATATCCAGCAGATTCGGATCTTGTTGCTGCAGTGATTCTGTAACACCGCTCCAGCCGCCGGACGCATAGATCGCTGCGGCCGGCACCAGGATCAGGCCCAGTAACATCAGCACGCCTTGTACAACGTCGGTGTAGGAAACGGCCTTGTAACCACCAATAAAGGTATAGCCAACGATAATGATGGCACCGATAATGACGCCCGTTTCGTAGTCCCAACCCACAAAGCTGCTCAAGGCTTTGCCTGACGCGACCATTTGTGCCGTGACGTAGGTCGTCACCATGATCAGGATGATCGCGACGGCTACACCGCGGATAAGATGCATCTTGTCATCGAACTTCGCGGCCATAACGTCCGGGAGTGTTATCGAGTCGGTCTCGTCACCGAGCTTCTTGAGTTTTCTGGAAATCAGCCCCCAGGACGCTGTCAGCCCGATGATCTCGCCGATGACAACCCAATAAGCCTGTGCGCCAACCGTATAACCCATGCCTGTCAGGCCCAGCAACAGCCACCCCGACTCACCCGTCGCATTGGCGCTAAACGCGACCACCCAGAACGGCAGTTTCTTGTCCGCAATAAAGTAGCCTTCCAGCGATTGCGAGTCGCGGCGACTCCAGAGCGCAAGCGCGATCAATACCAGCAGATACGCGCCCAGTACCAGTATCGGAGTGCTCACTTAATACCCCTGTTGCAGCAGCGCGCCCAGCGCTCCGATCGGCGAGCCCGGCGGTACGGTCACTGCCGGCAAAGTCTCAATGCTTGCAGGGTCCGCAAGCACCCTGTCTATTTTCAGTTGCGCGAGACGCAAAAACGCGAGCTCATCGTTATCGGCCGACACCAGCCTCTGTGTCCGGCCGCGCAGCCGATCAACGGCCGCAAGCGCCGTTGCGCGAACCGCATTGTCGACAGACTCGGTGACGGCGAGCCGTAGCAGCCCATCGAGCACCAGCATGTTGGTTTGTCGTTGCAGCATTGCGTTGTCGGCACTTGTTCTTTTGTCCCAGCTTGCAGCAAGCAGGCCGTCGACTAATTCCGAAAAAGACGGCGATCCGGATCTGCTCATACGTGCTGCACGCTGAGGATGGAGCAACACCTGCAGCGTGAGCGTCACCGAGCTTGCGGCTGGTGCCAGCGGGTCGAATGTCCCGCCCGTTGCCCCCGTGAACGCTTCGCGAGATTTCGGATTTCCGGGCGGTCGCGGCGGAATGATCGCGACCAGATCAGCGGACAAACTCAATACATCTGCCTGCAGCGTACCGTACATCACGTCCATGGCTTGCCGCTGGCGTGCCTCACTGACGGCAGCCGGCACATCCTGGCCGTCGCCGCGCAGCGCATAATCGAAATAACTGCCACCGATCAACTTCCCGACTGCTTGCAGTTGAAAACGATGCAGGAGATAAATTGGCACCAGCACTTCTTCGAGCCTTGCCATTGGACGACCATCCCGAATCACGTTCTCGGAAAAACGATTCAGCGCATACGCTCTCACATCCAGAAGATGCTCCAGCTCAGCGATTGCATCGGCGCCGTTGTCCCATAGATTGCCGTCCGGATGCGCCGCGCCGAGCGAGCGAGAATCACCGTCTGCCACGAAGGCGTAATTATCCGCAATCGTTTGTTCAATGATTGACTGGCGCTCCGCATCCGCATCCATCTCAATCGGAAAATCCTGGTAAGCGTAGAGAACCGTGCGCTTGTCCCAGTCGCCAATACCAATACCGTAAGCATCGGACAGGTCGATGTCGCCGTTTTCATCAAATGTGATCAACGGAAACGGGTAATCCATGACCGATGACCGGTCCTGCGTACTCGCGGCGAAATTGTGTTCGAAACCAAGCGTATGCCCTACTTCGTGCGCCGCTAACTGACGAATACGTGCGAGTGCCATGTCGATCATGTCGTCCGGCACATTTTCGTCAATGTAGGGCGCGAGCAGCCCCTCGGCAATCATGTAGTCCTGACGCACGCGCAGCGAGCCCAGCGTGACATGCCCTTTCATGATCTCCCCGGTACGAGGATCCAGAATTGACGAACCGTAAGACCAGCCGCGCGTCGAACGATGAACCCACTGGATGACGTTGTAACGGACGTCCATCGGGTCGGCGTCTTCAGGCATCAGCTTCACCTGGAACGCGTCGCGATAACCGGCTGCCTCGAAGGCCTGATTCCACCAGAGCGCGCCCTCGATTAGCGCTGATCGCACGGGCTCCGGAGCGCCACGATCAACGTAATAAACAATCGCTTCGACGGCCTCGCTGACATCGGCCTCCGGGTTCTTCTTCTTCAGCCGGTGGCGACGGCCGTAATTCACGCGCAGGGGTTCGCCAATGTCACTCGCATAATCCAGGAAACCCGCACGCTCGTAGGACAGCCCGATAATCCCGGCGCGTGGATCGTAGGCCAGCGGCTCGAAATCCGCATCCGGCAATCGAATAAAGGAATGATGGGAGTGCACTGTTATCGAGGTCGGATCGGGAACGACGGTCGGCAAGTGTTCGCCCGCCGGCTTGCCGGTATAGGTCACGACCGCTTCAATTTCGGTGTTGTCCGGGAATGCCTTTGTGCGTGGCATGAACATCATCGAGCGCGAGGCATCAACCGAGTAAGAGCCTTCCGCAGACTCATTCAAGCTTGCCGAGAATTCATGTGCGTCACGCAGGAAGAAATCCGTGCCATCAACCAGCACCGCGCCGTCGCTCTCGCTGGCAACTTCAAATCCCCAAATAACCGAACGTGCAAAGGACTCATCGACGGCCTGCCGCTCGTCCGCATCACCACTGATTGCCCGGTAGTCGAGGTTGTCTGCGATCAGCAATACTTTCGAGCCGCTGCGAACGAATCGCACAATGCGCGTTGCGCCAAGCTGGCCACGATCAAGGCCAAGGTCGTTGGACCCGACACCGCGCGGCAACGAGGATTGATACAACAAGGGCGTGTCGAACTCATCGATGCGAAACAGCAAGCGAGCCTGCTGTTCGTCCCAGTAAAGCGTCACGAAACCATCGAGAACTTCGTAGTCGTCGGCGGACATACCACGGTCGGTGGCAGAGCCACCGCCGCCACATGCAGCAAGACACGCCAGTATGAGTAATAGCAGAAAACGGTGCAGCATTCGTACTCCTGATTATTATTCCTGGTCGAGTTCAGCGTCCCGTGTTATTCGCCCCGCGATGATTCCGGCGACCAGTGAGAATACGCCAATGCCGAACAGGTATTCAGGATAACGACGGGTTACGCCGCAATAGAAAATCAATGCCAGGTTTGCGAACTGAAATACGTTGATGAATCTGCTCTTGCGGATCGTCATTTTTGGAAATCGCAGGCGCGAGATCATTAGTAAAGCGAATACAAACATCAGGATAGGCAGGTAAAGCTGCAGGGGCATCCCTGTCGCGATTGCTTCGTGATGCAATAACACGAGAATCAGGGAGGACAGTAAGCCACCGCCGGCAACCGTAATCGGAATCCCTGCAAACCAACCGGTACGCGGTTTCGACGTGTCCAGATTGAATCTCGCCAGGCGCATGGCGCCGGCAAGTGTAAAAGCGCCGCAAGACGCCGCCAGCACCCAGAACTGGCCAGAGTCGACTTCCACTCCGCCAATTTCGATGCCGGCATTCAATACCAGTATCGACGGCGCAACGCCGAAGGAAATCAGATCCGACATGGAATCGAATTCGGCGCCGAAGTTCGAAGTCGCCTTCAACAGCCTCGCCACCATGCCATCGAGCGTATCGAGCAAGCCGCACCAGACGATCAGCCAGGCAGCAATTTCCAGGTTGCCGAACTGCGTCGACACGATCGACGACAATCCGAAAACAAGACTCAGGGCTGTAAGGCTGTTGGGAATGCTGTAACGGATAATGGAAACGGCCGATCACCGAAGGATTGACATAGGACAGTGCCCATTCTGCAATGGGGGCCGATCTTTATCCAGTTTTGACGCGGCTTCCGGCTAACGCCGACCTCGTGTGCTGACGCCGAGCGGTCCCCGCGGCATCACGATTTGCATCGCGATTCCGTCGCGCATGAAACTAACCGCAACGCGCTCCCCCTCATCGCCCTGCATCGCCTGCCGGGTCAAATCGTAGGAGCTGAAAACGCGTACACCATCGTAGTGAGTGATTTCATCGCCGGGCCGCAGGCCCGCTGTCTGCGCCGGGGAGGACTCGAACACCGACCCGATGCCGACGGCTGTCGATCGGCCTCCAGCCTGCAGATACATCTCGTACTGCACATCTCCCAGTTCCTCGCGCAACATGGCATTCATGTTCAGGTCCGGATTCATCGGGTTCATTGGCTCGTATGTGCGCATCAGCTCGTATTGATTCCGCAATACGTCCATTTGCAATTCCGACTCTCGCCGAACAACCCAGTTGGCTCTAGCGGCTGAAAAACCAGCATCAGTGAGCCTGGCAAGCCGTCGTTCTGATTCGCTCGGTCGATCACTGCGCTGTCTTCTGCGGGCCTCGCCAACGTCGCTACCCGCCTCAATAGGTAAATTTTCCAAACGCTGCGCGTCGATGGCTTGTCTGACGACATCGAGCGACTCCAGCTCCGCATAAAGACTGAAGATTTCTTCTTCGAGTAGCTGCCGGGCCTGGCGTTCAACATTGATGGCGGTTTCGAGGGCGCGAAGGCGCTCGTCGATGTTCGTGTTGGGCTCAAGACCTGTTGCAACCGGCTGGGTAGACTCCGGCACATCGATATAAAGGGCTGCAATGGCAAACCCGACCAGCAGGCTAACAACGATAGCGATCGTGAGTTTGGGCATTACCTGCGTCACCTCAGTGGCTGACGTTCGCTGCTGGATTCGTTGTCGATTCAAGCCTTGCAAGCGCCTCTGCCGCCGCTTTACCGTATTTGCCGCCCGACGTCGAAATAAGCCTGTAATGTTTTATTGCGACCGCCGTTTGTCCGCGTTGTTCCGAGATTTCACCAAGCATGAAATGCGCCGGCACCGTGGGCAGGAGCTCAATACTGCGCTCCAGGTCGGCAACGGCGCCGTCAAATTGTTGCAACTCCTTCTTCGCAATTCCGCGTTGTGCGTAGTAATAGAAAAATCCGTCGCGTCGATCGAGCGCGCGCGTGTAATTTGTGACAGCCCACTCATAGTTATGCTCTAGCAATCGAACGTCACCGCGTAAGGCATGAAAGTTCGCTTCGTCAGGGAATAAGTCCAACGCCTTGTTCGCCAGCGCCAACGCTTCTTCAGGCTTGTTTTCGGACATTGCCTTGCGCCCCTCGTCGTAGGCCTTGTACGCAGGACCGGCGTCCAGGGTTATTCGCATCGCACGCTGAAACGCTTCTTTGCCGAGAATGCCACCCTCGGGCAACGTCGCTGCGGTCGCACGATTTGCGTTTACGCGTTCCTGCGACGGTGGATGGGAGGCAAACAAACCGCTCACCCAGTCCGACTGATGGCTATCGTTGAGTCGAACAAAGGTCTCTTGCAAATACACTGCGCCGACCGGGTCATAGCCGGCTTTGGACATGTACTGCATGCCGTAGCGGTCCGACTCAAGCTCCGCGCCACGCCCGTATTTCTGCGTAATTAGCGCAGCGGCGGTACTCGCACCGCCGACGGCGAGCTCACCGTAGTCGCCATCACTCGCCACCGCGGCTGTCGCCACAACAAGTCCCTCCATGATCATGCTGCGTGAACGCTGCTGGGCACTGTGCCGGGCAGCCGCGTGTACGATTTCATGGCTCAATACCGCCGCGAGCTCCGCCTCAGACTGGAGTTCCGTCAACAAGCCGCGATTGATCGCGATTTTGCCGCCCGGCAGCGCCCATGCGTTGGGTACGGAATTATTAAGGACGACAAACTCGTAGGGCAGAGCCACGCCGCTTTCTGCCGCAAGCTTTGCGCCGACGCTACTTACGTAAGCTGTCAGCACCGGGTCCACATCGTGCAAGCCGCCCTGCGATTGCTGCATGGGCCTGTAATTGCGCTCACCCAGCTGCAAATCAGACTCAGTGCTGACGGTCATGAATTGCCGCTCACCGGTCACCGGGTTCACCGAGCAAGCCGACAATAGCGCCAGCAACAGGGCGGCAACGGCGAGTTTGAGAGTAAACCTGTCTGCGTGTTGAGAAATTGGATCCGACCCCTTTTAATATTGATGGTCAGGTGACGTTAGCGGCCGGACTCCCAGCGGTCAATACTGCGCAAGGGGCCAACCGGGCATAAGTGCTCCCTGGCTTGATTGCCCGCTAGTTTCGCCCACAGGTCATGCATCGCCCGCATCTCGCAGCCGGGTGTGCCAAGCAAAGCGGACAGCAGAAACGACAGGCTGAGGTGAGCGAAAATGTACAGTTCCCAAACCCAGATCGCCTGAGCCAGTATCTCAGTCTCCAGCATGCCCTGAGCATGGAATCCGTAAGCGGCAACGAGCAGGAGTGCGCCGCCGCTGACGATTGCCGGCCATTTTTTCCAGCCTCGGGAATAGCCAATATTGACCACGTAGCTGACGAGGAAAAGACCCGGCAGGATTCCGTTCCAGATCACGCCGCGGATATGTCCCGCGGTGTTCAGCATGCTGTGTTGCACATCGATCAGCCCGACCACGTAAAATACACACATCGCACCGAACGCGAGTCGCGCCAAGCGCCCTACCGGGCCCGGTCTGGCTATGGTCCCAGGCGCCTCAAGCTGCAGGTCCGTCGCCGCCATTAGTGACTCACATTTGCGTCGTCGATCTCGAACAAGTCGACTTCAAGAATGATCGAATCGGTGATTTCCGTTGCAATAACAGCGCCATCCGCAGCCCGGTACTCAATTCGATAGGGGAAGCGAATTCCTGAGGATGCTCGAAAATCGCTTTGTACAATGGCTAGCGCAATGTCTCCTTCATCAAACATCTCCATGCGCACGAGATCGCCACTGTGGCTGTCCACATACATATACCAATCAGGCCCACCATTCTGTTGCAAGGCCAGTTTCCAGGTGAGGATGTCGCCAATCTTCCGCATCCCCAGCATTTCGACTGCATGACCTTTGGCGGGCCATTCGACGAACAGCCCGTCGAACTCGAAGGTATCGAGAAGCGTTGTCTCAAGCGAACTTAGCAAGCGCCTGTTTTGTGCTGCTGCCGCGGCAGAGCTGGTTTTTCCGGCCTCGTCCGTCGAAGATGCATCAATAAGCAGCAAGTCGCGCTGAATAATATTCGGTCTGCTCCTACTGACGGTTAGCTCGAAGGCTTGAAAATCCGTTTCTATGCGCCCTGTAGAGACAACACTTTGCACACGTTTCAGGTTCGCGTATCCGCCTCGCCCCCGAATATGCAGTGCAACCGCTACGTTGCGCGGCTGGCCAACGACCGATATTTCCGTGCCATCGGCATTGCGGCCGGATTGGTTCTGAGAAGACATGGCCTGATTTGTGAAACGACTCGCATCGACGGAAGCAAGCGCTGCCATGGTTTTTTGAGCGAAACGCTTTGCGTCCAGGAGTAACTCCTGCGGGAAACCTCCCGAGCCTCCAAGCTGATGTTCGTAATACAGTGGCTTCGGTGGCAAGGTCCCGTCCCACCGCGCGTCCGGGCCGTAGATCGCCCAGAAGTCCCAGACATAGAATGCGACGTCCATGGTGTCGCTGAAGTGTTGTCCGATGATGCCCGAGTCTTCCCAGTAATGATGAATTCTCGGGCCCTGCAACAGAGGGATTGTTTCGATGACATGCCGTTCTTTGGCACCCATGGTTGGGACGTGTACTACAAAGCTTACGAGCCGGTCATCGTTTTGTCTCTCGGCCAAAAACTCGTCATTCAGATCTGCCATGCCGCGAAGACAAATTCCACAGGTCGGGCCACTCAGGAACAGCAAGCGTACGCGACCTTCGTTCGCGTTGAATGCATCCTTCAAGCTTTGCAGATCGTCACTGATCACCTCGTATGGGGCGTCCTGAGCGGCATCGGGCGCGGCCTCTGCAGGAACAGGCGCCGGCGACTCGCTGCAAGCAAGCAGTGAAACAGCCAGGACCGCGATCAAAAATATGCTTTTCAATTTCTTAAGCCTTCGGGCGTTGCATCGAACAGTATCCACTGCAGGTCATCTGCAAGAAAAGCGGTAACAAGCATGAGTGCCGCAACCCAAAGCATGACCTTCAGCCATGTTGACGGGCCTGTCGGACACGAGCCGTCGTCACAATTCTCTTGCGGTCGGTAAGCGCGCCAGAATGCCCACGCCAGTAAGACGGCCGCGACAACAATAATGTAAGGCCTTAGTGGCGCCCAACGCGCCATTGTTACGGCACCCGACACGCCGAACAACACAACGGCCCATGGTCCGATGCAGCAAAGGCCGATTAAGGACGCGAAGACACTCGCTCCGATTGCGCCACCTGTCGTTGCTGCTACTTTTTGCTCGTTGTTCATTCTGTGGCCCTCAGCAGCAACCATCGCCCAGCTGTATGGGCGGACACACGACGGATCCGTAAGAGCAAAAAACGCAACAATCACCCGGCAGTGGTCGCAATAGCTCGCTGCAGCCCTCGCACTGGTAATAAAACTGGCAGGCATTGGTGAGCATGGTTTCGGTCTCCTCATGACCGCAAATCGGGCAGGTAATTGTCGATTCCAGCTCAACTACCTGGTCGGGTGCGCTATTCATGGAGGTCTTCTCCGCCATTTAAAGAGAGCGTGTTAGACTAATCCCTGTAGTAACTACAAGGTCAAGCAATCATGCGTATCGGACGCCTCGCAGACAGCTGCGATTGCTCGCGAGAAACTATTCGCTACTACGAGAAAATCGGCTTGCTGCCGCCCGCCATGCGGTCCTCCAATGGCTATCGAAGCTATGACGCATCACATCAAAAATGGCTGATGTTCATCCTGCGCAGCAAGGCACTGGGGTTCAGCCAGAACGAGGTACGTCGATTGACCAACCTGGCCGATACGCCAAACTCGACCTGCAAAGACGTACACCGTTTGATACTGGCGCACATCGACGACGTGCGAGCCCGGTTGCG
>Ga0209988_10002805_pt1 | contig 11513 bp, 10 predicted proteins | sample N075metaG_FD_183115 | JGI IMG/M metagenome (GOLD analysis project Ga0209988, IMG submission 183115) | Deep subsurface microbial communities from Kermadec Trench to uncover new lineages of life (NeLLi) - N075 metaG (SPAdes) (version 2) | ecosystem: Environmental > Aquatic > Marine > Ocean trench... | reverse complement strand
GGCGTCGAGAAGGACTTGTATCAAGGGATCGGGGTGTACCTCGCCTTCATCGATAAGTACGCCAGCGTCTACATCATCAGCGCCGCGAGCATGGTGGGGGAGCTCTCCGGCGTCTCCGTCCGCGTCATCGACGAGGACATGAACGGAATCTACGGCGGGCCGCCGACGTCCTGGGCGTACGTCGGGCTGACCGAGGGCGCCTTTCACCCGGAGATCGACTCGGTCGTCGTCGGCAGCGAAAAGCGCGCGCGGCCGTGGAGCGAGTACATGGAGATCGGGGGGACGTGGTACAAGCTCGAGGTGCGGAAGGGCGGCGTGGAGATCGGCGCCGTGCCCGTCGAGGTCAAGACCGGCACGCTGAAGCTCTCCTTCAAGGGCGGCAAGCCCGCGTGGCTGATCATGAAGGGCGAGGGGACGTACGAGAACTCGTACTTCGACCTCATCGGGGGCGGCTCCAAGGGCGCCACGGTGCCCGTCGGGCGCTACACGCTGTTCTACGGCGAGCTGCGCGCCGGAAAGAAGCGTCAGCTGATCAAGTCGCTCATTCTGCCGGGGGCCAACACGCCGAAGTGGACCGTGAGTGAGGGCGAGAAGACCGAAGTGACGCTCGGCGCGCCGTTCGGCTTCGACTTCGAGGTCATCGAGGACGAAGAGACGGTCATGATCCCCGGCGCGAGCGTCGTCGTCGTCGGCTCGGCGTTCGAGCGCTACGAGCGGGCGTGGGGTAGCGTGCCGCGCCCGCTGGTGTCCATTCGGAAGAAGGGGAGCAAGAAGGGCTCGAAGCCCAAGAAGATGCCCGTTCTGACTTCACAGGACGAGCTCTACACGCTCGGCTGGGAGTCGGCGTGGCATCCCAAGGACCTCCTCATCGAGAAGAAGTCGAGCGAGAAGGACGTCGAGGTCCAGCTCACTGAGAAGAAGAACAAGCTCTTCGGCAAGCTCGCGTCCGACTGGAAGGACTAGCGCCTCGTGCTCGACCTCAAGTTCATCCGGCAGAACCCCGAGGTAGTGAAGGCCGGAGCGCTGAAGAAGCGCGTCGAGTGCGACGTCGATCGCATCCTCGAGCTCGACGTGGAGTCGCGCACGCTCGGGCAGTCGATCGATGCCATGCGGCAGGAACAGCGCTCGGCCGGCAAGACGATCGCGACGGCGAGCGACGGTGAGCGCCCGGCCCTCCTCGAGCGCCAGAGGTCGCTGAAGACGGAGCTCAAGGGGTCGGAGGAGCGGCAAACCGAGCTCAAGGGAGAGCTCGAAGGCCTGCTCCTCCGCGTCCCGAACGTTCCCGCGGACGAGGTCCCCGAAGGGCGGGACGACACCGACAACGTCGAGATCTCGCGGTTCGGCGAGCCCCGGCAGTTCGAGTTCGAGCCCTGGTCGCACATCGAGATCGGCGAGGCCCAGGGCTGGCTCGACATCGAGCGGGGCGCGCGGCTTGCGGGCTCGCGCAACTACGTCCTGCTCGGTGACCTGTCGCTGCTCGAGGGCGCAGTCATGCGCTACGCTTTGGACTCGATGGTCAGCAAGGGGTTCATGCCGATGAGCGTTCCGACCCTGGTGCGAACCGAGACGATGGTGGGGACGGGGTACTTCCCGGGCGGGGAAGATCAGGCGTACCGCTGCGACGAGCGCGACGACCTGTGTCTCGTCGGGACGGCGGAGGTGCCCGTGACCGCGTTCCATCAGGGCGAGATCCTGAAGTGCTCGGATCTCCCCAAGCGCTTCGTCGCGCTCTCGACCTGCTACCGGCGCGAAGCGGGAACCTACGGCAAGGACACGAAGGGCCTGTACCGGGTCCACCAGTTCCTGAAGGTCGAGCAGGTGATCCTGGACGTGGCCGACGCCGCCCGGAGCCTCGAGCACCACCGGTCGATTCTCCACAACGCCGAGGAGCTGCTCCGGAGCCTGGAGCTGTCGTACCGCGTCGTCAACGTGTGCGGCGGCGACCTCGGCCAGCCCCAGATCCAGAAGTTCGACATCGAGACCTGGATGCCCTCGCGCGAGAACTACGGTGAGACCCACAGTGCCTCCCGCTTCCACAGCTTCCAGGCGCGCCGCCTGGGCCTCCGCTACCGCGGCGAGGACGGCAGGGTGGAGTACTGTCACACGTTGAACAACACCGTCGCGGCGAGCTCGCGCATGCTGATCGCGCTGCTCGAGAACCATCAGCTCGCGGACGGGCGGGTGCACGTCCCGGAGCCGCTGCGACCGTACCTCGGCGGGCGCGACGTGCTCGGGGTGGCCGTGCGTTAAGGGAACGAGCGACAGTACCGATCCGCACGGTCGGTCGTTCGCCTAGCCCTCTTTGCCCTGGTCCCCCCCGCCACTACCGGACGCGTCGTCGGACCCGGAGCCCTGAGTCTGGGTGGTGGTTTCTTCCTCGCCGCCCGGCGCGGTGGGGATCGCGACGCGGGGCGTCTTGTCGGGGGGCACGCGCAGGCTCTCCGGGAAGCGGATGATGCGGCGGTAGACGTAGGTGCGGCGGTCGACGGGGGCGATCGCGATCTGCTCACGGTTGAGCCGTGGGGCCGTCTCGAGCGTGAGCGTGATTTCGATCCAGGCCGGCACGCCGCGGAACTCGTCGTCCGCGTACTCCGTGTTCCAGTCCTCGAACTCCTCGGCATCGATGCCGTCCTCCGCGTACGCGAGGATGTCGAAGCTCTTGATGCGGTCGTGGAGGAACATGTAGCCGCCGCCGTCGTAGGGCTCATCCTCGTCGAGGCCGAAGTCCTCGCGGCGGTAGATCTCGAGGAAGTCGTCGTTCTCGGGGCTCGTCCTCAGGCGGTAACCGACCTCGTTGATGTCGGCGCGCACGGCACGGTCGCCGTCGTAGGTCCAGAGCAGGCTGTCGGTCGTGGTGATGAAGTCGATGCTGTCCCCGTCCTGACCCAGCATCACGTGATTCCGGATGCGGATCTGATTCTCGAGGGGAATGTTGCACGTCACGAGGCCGCGCAAGTCGCGCTCGATCAGGTCGAGGATGGCCGGCCCGGCGAGCTGGGTCTCCTGGATGTTGTGGATCGTGTCGCGCGACATCCGGACGGAACTGAGGATCTGGGTGATGCTCACCATGAGCATGCCCATGATCAACACCGTGACCAGGACCTCGATGAGCGTGAACCCCGCGCGCCCGCGATCAACCGCCCGTCTCATCGCCCTCTCCTCCAGGTAGTGATTCGTCGCCATCCAACTCATCCTCCTCACCGTACACCTGCACCCAGGGGATCCAGCGCTCGAGGATGAACTCGTTCGGAAGGTCGCGGATCGCGGGGTAGGTCACCTTGACGCGCACCTCTTCGTACGGCTGGATCTCCTCATCCTCCGCGTCCTGGTCGTAGTCGTCCGCGAGCCGGCGCTGCTCCTCGCGGTAGGCCCAGGTATCGAAGGGCCCCTCGTCCGGGTCGATCTCGAGGAACGTCTCGTCCCCGAGGGCGAGCTCGTAGGAGAAATTCGGGTAGTCCTCGTAGATCCCCGAGCGACCCGTCTCGATGTCCTCCCAGAAGAGCCCGGCCTCGATCTGACCGAGGGTGTAGAGGGCGAGCTCGCGGGCGAGCTTCGAGTTGCGGGTATGGGCCGCCATCAGCTTCGAGACGTTGAGGGACTGGAACGCCAACGTGAGCGCGATGGCTACGATCGCGATCGTCACCACGACCTCGGCGAGTGTGAAGCCCGCTCCCGCGTATCCCGCGCTGCCGCGCCGTCTGCTCACGATGACTTTCATCAGTTGAAGTCCGAGTCGTCGGGGGCCTCGCGAATGAAGACACCGTCGTGGAACCGGATGAGGCCCGTCAGGGCGAGCACCTCGATGGTGAAGAAGTTCTCGAACGCAGGCTGGGTCAGGATGACGGAATGGTCGGAAGCCATTCCGAGCGGATCGAACCGCACGAAGACCTGGCCGTCCGTGTACTCGACCCCGGCCGTCACCACGCTCGCGATCTCGACCCCCTGCTCGAGCGTATTCCACGGGAGCTTGACCCGCTGGTCATCGTCCTCGTCCGAGACGATCAGGCTGCCGCCCCCGGCGCGAAAGGGCGTCACGATACGGTACCGCTCTTCCTCGAGGTCGTACTCGACCCAGAGCTCGATGTTGCGGGCGATCGCATCGGAACGGGTGCCCTGCAGGATGCCACCGAGGGAGCGGACGCTCGAGTTCAGCCGTTCGCCGGGAAGGATCGCGTCCACGCTGATCGAGACGACGTACGCGGCCATCCCGATGATCAGGACGACGACCATGAGCTCCGCCACGGTGAAGGCCGACCGGCTCGGTTTCCGAGCCGAGGAGGACCGGCGTGGGGTGCGGCGAACCGGACTGCAAGACATGGTGCCGGAACTGTCCGGGCGCGGGCTAGTTGATCCCGTCCCGCTTGTTCTTGATGTCGATGTTGGTGACGTCGCGCTCGTCGCCCTCGCCGCCGGGCGTCCCGTCCTTGCCGAAGCAGGTGATGATCGGGTCCGGCTCGCCACCGCTCGGCGGCTCGTAGCCGTACTCGGTGCCCCAGGGATCCGTGGGGACGGAGTCCCTGTCGAGGAATTTGCGGTTGTTCACGTCACGCTCGACGAGCGCCTCCAGGCTGTCGGGGTAGGCGCCGCCGTTCTGGATGGCGTACTGGGTCAGAGCGCTCTGGATGACCATGATGTCCGACTTGGCCGTGCCCCACTTGGCCGACATGAGGCTGTCCATGACCCGCGGCACCACGGCGGTGGCGAGGAGGCCGATGATGACGATCACGACCATGAGCTCTGCCAGGGAGAAGCCGGCGGTCCGACGTCCTTCGGCTCTGCGGTGGATCAGGCGTGTTTGCATGTCTGGTTTCCTAGGTTCGGGCCGCGGCGTCGAGCCGCGGCTGTGCTTGCGTGGAGTCGGCGCTACGCCACCTGTCCGAGGGAGAGAATCGGCTGGACGATCGCATAGACGATATAGCCCACGACCGAAGCCAGGCACACGATCATGATGGGTTCGAGCAAGGCGGTCAGACGCTCGGTGGCCACGTCTATTTCCTCGTCGTAAGCGCCGGCGATCCGGTCGAGCATCTGCTCCAGCTCCCCGGACTGCTCGCCGACGGCGACCATGTAGCCTACCACCGGCGGGAAGGCTCCGCTGGCCTTGAGGGGGGTGGCGATGTCCGTGCCCTCGATCACCCGTTCGCGGATGTGCTTGGTCGCATCGGCGACGACCCGGTTCCCGACGACCTTCTCGGTGATCTCGAGCCCCTGGATGACCGGCACGCCGCTCTTGAGGAGGGTGGCGAGGGTGCGGGTGAAGCGCGCGACGGACGTTTTTCGGAGCAGATCGCCGAGGACGGGGAACTTGAGCAGGTTCCGGTCGATGAACAGCCGACCCTTGCCGCCCGCCCTGTAGATCCGTTCGAAGACGGCTGAGAGCCCGGCGACGACGAGCGCCGCCATCCACCAGTACTTCTGGAACAAGGAGCTGACCGCCACGAGCAGCCTCGTCGACGGCGGCAGCGCCTTGCCCTGGTCGATGAGCATCGCCGTGATCTCCGGCACGACCTTCGCCATCAGGATCGAGACGACGGCGAAGCCGATCGTGATCATCATCACGGGGTACATGAGCGCGCCCGTGATCTTCCGTTGCAGTGCCCGTTGGGATTGGAGGTAGTCCGCGAGACGCGATAGGACGACGTCCAGGTTGCCCGCGGCCTGGCCGGCGCGGACCATGTTCACGTACAGCTCGGTGAAGTAGCGCGGGTGCGCCTCGAGCGCGTCCGCGAGGCTCGCGCCCTGCTGGATGCTCTCGCGCACCTCGCGGAACATGGTCTCGACCTTGCGCTGATCGGCCTGGTCGACGATGGCCGTGAGCGCCTCGGTCAGCGCGATGCCCGAGCCGAGGAGCGTCGCGAGCTGGCGCGTCACGCCGGCGACGACTTCCGTCTCGCGCGCCCCCGGACCCGCCTGCTCGGCGCGGTGCCGGGAGACGCGCCTGAAGATATTCTCCTTGTCGATCGGCTTGCCGCGCCGGCGCCGCCCGCTCCTCATCTCGAGCAGCTTGCTGACGAGCAGATTGTCGCGGCGCAGTTTCTGGCGCGCGTCCTTCTCCGTGTCGGCGTCGATGATGCCCGTCTGGACGGCTCCACCAGGCGCGAAGGCCTTGTACTGGAAGATGGGCATGGCGGACTGCTGGATCTCAGTCGAGGTCGAGCTGCGTCACGCGCAGCACTTCGTCGGGCGTGGAGAGGCCCGCGCGGATCTTGTCCCGGCCATCCGCGCGGAGGCTGATCATGCCGCGTTCGCCGGCGGCGCGCTTCATCACCGTGGCGCCCACGCCCTCCATGATCTGCGTGCGGAGAACCTCGTCCACGGGGAGGAATTCGTAGATCGCCGTCCGCCCCGAGTACCCGGAGTGGAAGCACTCGTCGCAGCCCTTGCCGTAGGTCACCTCGCCGCCGACCTCCTCGGGTGTGAGGCCGACCTTTTTCAGCTTGGCGGCCCACTCATCATTGATGGATATTCGGACCTTGCAGTGGACACAGACCGTCCGGATGAGTCGCTGGGCGATGATCAGGATGACCGAGCTCGAGACGAGGTAGGGCTCGACTCCCTGGTCGACCATCCGCGTGATGGTCGAGGCCGCGTCGTTCGTGTGGACCGTCGAGAACACGAGGTGCCCCGTGAGCGCCGCGCGGATGGCGACCTCGGCCGTCTCGAGGTCGCGGATCTCGCCGACCATCATCACGTCCGGGTCCTGGCGCAGGAAGGCGCGCAGCCCCGAGGCGAAGGTGAGCCCCTTCTTCGTGTTCACCTGGACCTGGCTGATGCCGGGCATCGAATACTCGACCGGGTCCTCGATCGTGAGCACGTTCTTCTGCGTCGTGTCGATCTCGGCCATGGAGCCGTAGAGCGTCGTGGTCTTGCCCGAGCCCGTGGGGCCCGTGACGAGGATGATCCCGTGGTTGTAGTCCAGGTACTCCCGCAGCGTCGCCTGGTTCTTCTCGGACAGACCGATCTCGTTGATGCGATACAGCTTCGCGGTCTTGTCGAGGAGCCGCATGACGATCCGCTCCCCGTGCGTCGTCGGAATGGAGCTGATCCGGACGTCGACCTCGCCGTCGCCAAGGCGGATCGTCGCACGCCCGTCCTGGGGCAGGCGCCGCTCGGCGATGTCCATCTTGCCCATCACCTTGACGCGGCTGATGATCGCGTCCTGGACCCGACGGGGGATGGGGTCCATGTCGTAGAGGATGCCGTCGATGCGGAATCGCACCTGCAGCCGGTCGGGGTAGCACTGGAAGTGTACGTCCGACGCGCGAAGCTTCAGCGCCTGGAACATGATCGTGTTGACGAGCTTGATGATCGGCGCCTTGTTGGAGACGTCGAGCACATCCTCCGCTTCGTCGATCTCCGCCGCCAGACTGCCGATGTCGGCGTCCTCCGCCACGTCGGCGAGCGCCTGGTCCACGCCGTCGGCCTTGTGCCGGTAGGCGCGCGCGATCAGCGTCGTGATCTCCAGCCGGGGCGCCAGCACCGGGTCGATCTCGTTCCCGATGAGGGCGGCGAGATCGTCCATCGGGTGGGGCTCGAGGGGCGCACACGTCGCGACCTTGAGGATCCCGTCGTCGTTCAGTTCGAGCGCGATCAGGTTGTAGTTCCGGGCGAAGTGCACCGGGACGTTGTTGACGAAGTCCTCGGGGACACGTGTGCCGTCCAGGCTCTTGCGGAACTCGAAACCGAGGTGCTTCGCATAGACCTGCAGGACGGTGACCTCGTCCATGTACTCCTTCTGGAGGAGGACGCGGTCGAGCGACTCGCCGTTGGTCATCGCGATCTTCCGGCTCTCCTCCAGTCGCTCGCGGGCGAGCCCCGCGTCGACGAGCATGTCTCCGATACTGGCCAAGGGTCTGCTCCTAGTCCTTTTCGTCCTGCTCTTCCAGGCGCCCTTCTTCCAGCATCTCGTTCACGCTCAAGGGGTCGAGGCCGATGTCGGAGGTCTCGATCTCGCCGCGCGACGGGCTCGTGAAGAGGGGTACGTCGAATCCGGAGAGGTCGATGCCGCCTCCGGCGCTGTTGAAGTCGGGGTCGATCAGTCGCACGCGGTCCGCTCCGATCGTGTCGGCGGCCTCCAGCTTCTTCTGGTACGAGAGCTCGGCCAGGTCCGCGAAGTTGTCGTCGCGGAGGATGTGCGGGGTCACGAAGAAGTAGAGCGCCGTCCGGTCCAGGGAGTCGCTCTCGCGGCTGAAGAGCCGGCCGATAATGGGGATGTCCCCCAGGATCGGGATCTGCTGCTTGGTGCTCGTGTGGTTGTCGAGGATGATACCGCCGATCACCATCGTGTCCCCGTCGGGCACGCTGACGCTCGTCTCGATGATCCGGGTGGTCCGCGGCGGGGGAATCGAGCCCTGGACGGCGCCCAGGAAGTTCGACACCTCGAGGCTGATCTGGAGCCGCAGATAGCCCGAGGCACTGATCGAAGGGGAGATCGTCATCGTCGTCCCCGCCTCGACGTACTCGCTGAAGTTCTCTTGCGTCTGGCCGCCGATACCTCCGGTCGCCGTGATCTGAGTCGTCGGCTGCTCGTCCTTCGTGGTCACCGTCGCGCTGCCGTTGTTGTTGACGAGCACCGAGGGCACGTTCAGCACGTTGGAGTTGCGCCGTTCCTGGATCATCGAGATCAGGAAGGGCAGGTTGAAGTTGTCGCCCGAGAGGATGCCGGCCGTGAAACCGGCGGCCTGATTCGGGATCTTGATGTCGGGGATCCCGTCCCCGTCGGTGTCCGCCAGGGTCGACAGCCCGAAGTCCGTCACCCCGAACCCGCCGTCCTGGCCGTTGTTCGGGATGTCGGATAGCGCCAACTCGATCCCGATGTCGAGGAAGTCACGCCCCGATAGCTCGATGAGCGCGGTCTCGATCAGCACCTGGGGTTGGCGCTGGTCGAGGCGCTGGATGAGCGAGAGCAGCTCCTGGTAGCGGGTCCGGTTGGCCGCGATGAGGAGCGAGTTCGTCTCGATGTCCGGCACGACGACGAACTCCGTCGTGCGGCTGCTCGCGCCCCCTCCGGGGCGGCCCTGTCCTGTCTGCGACGCGCCGCGGCCCGCCTCCAGCCGGCTGGCGTCCTGGAGGAACTCATTGAGCGTCTCGGCGAGATCCTCGGCGCTGACGTGGTTGAGGTTGTAGATGTGGTAGGAGCGCTCGCGCTCCACGACGTCGATGTCCAGGCGCGCCACGAGCTCCTTGATCTGGGGCATGTCCTCCGGCATCGCCATCACGAGCAGCGAGTTCGTCCGCGGATCGACCATGATCTTGGATTCTCTCTGCCCCCGGTTGAGGGCGCCGGTCGCCCCTTGCGCCTGCGCCTGGGCCCGCGCGCCGCCCTGCGCGGCCCGCACGCTCGCCTCGAGCAGCTCCTCGATCGTGCTGGCGATCTCGTCGGCCGAGGCGTACTCGAGCGGGATGACCTCGAACTCGGGCAGGATGGGCTCGATCTTGGAGGCCTGGTCGACGACGTGCATCATGCGCGCCATGGCGGCGACGTTGCTGCCGAAGCCCGTCAGGACGAGGCTGTTCGTGTTCCCCGCCGGCAGCATCTGCTGCGTGTTGGCGTCGGTCACCATCGTGCGCATCGAGTTCGAGAGCTGGCGCACGTCCGTGTTCGGGAGTGTGATCACCGTCGTGATCAGGGTCGCGGGCTGGGAGGCGTACTCCTCCAGATCCTCGGAATCGACATAGACCGCGTCGCCCCGGACCGTGTTCCGGGCCTGGGTCTTCAGGCTGTTGATGACCACCACCGAGAGCGATTCGGGCCCGATCTCCGAGCACACGAAATCGTTGATGATCATCATGATCTGGAAGAAGCTGTAGAACTCCGCCTTCGGGACGCGTTTGGTCCCGAGGAGCCGGATCTTCTGGCTCCGCAGCAGTAGCATCGTCTCGTCCGTGTACGTGAAGTTGATCCCGGTGACCTGCTCGCAGGCATCCACGAACTGCTCGAGGGACATGCTCTCGTCGCCGTCGACCCCCGTGCCCTCCGCGAAATTCAGGATGAAGGCGTCGCCGACGTCCTGAATCGCGTCCACCGGCTGGTCCTGGGCCTGGGTCGGGGCGAGCAGCAGGGTCAGCGCGAAGACGGTGGCTAGCATTCGGGGTTCCAGTCGGCGCGGGTTGTATCTCGTTGACTGCATTAGGGTTAGGATCATCGGGCGGCGGACTCGGGGCGGCACTCTACGCATCGCGGCCAGGCCCGTCCAGCCCCCGGAGGAAACCCCGGACGGGTGGACAGGCTCTGGACGCCCGTCCGGGCGGGATCTTCCCGTTGCGCCGTCGCAATAAAGGACGGGCGGCCGCCGTACGCGGGCGCGTGCGCCGGGGATTCCCGGACCTCGGACGGAGCGCGCTCCGCGCTGTCAGGCAGCGGCCCGAGATTGCCATGGCCGGTGTCACTCGGCATCTTGTTCGGTTCGGACGGCCCGAGCGGGCGGTCGCTCGCGAGCTCCACTCGATGAACGCACCCCCCGGAGAGAACGGCGAAGCCCACGGCGCGCGGTCCGCCGTGGCCTTGTTCGTGCTGCTGTTCGGGATCTGGCTCCTCGCCTCGGGGCACTACACCCCGATGCTGATCGGCTTCGGCCTGGGCTCGGTCCTGCTGGTCGTCGTCCTGTGCCGCCGCATGGGCATCGTCGACGCGGAGGCCGTGCCCGTCCACCTCCTCGCCCGGGGCCTCGCCTACGTCCCGTGGATCGTGAAGGAGGTGGCGAAGTCCAATCTCGACGTAGCGAAGCTCGTCCTCTCCCCGCGGTCCGCCTTGAGTCCCGAGATCCTCGTCCTGACCCCGACCCAGAAGACGGACCTCGGCCGCGTGCTCTACGCCAACTCGATCACCCTGACGCCCGGCACGGTTTCGATCGAGGCCGAGGACGGGACGATCACCGTCCACGCGATCACGCGCGAAGCGGCGGACAGCCTGCGCGAGGGCGCGATGGACCGCCGGGTGTCGCGCCTGGAGGGACTGCAATGATGTTCGCCGCGGCGATGACCGCGCTCATCGTCTGCATGTCGATGACGATGGTGCGCTCGTTCCTGGGTCCCACGGTGTTCGACCGCATCCTGGCGCTCAACAGCTTCGGCACGAAGACCGTGCTCCTCATCGCGGTGCTGGGCTTCCTCACGGGGCGTCCGGACTTCCTCGACCTCGCGCTCGTCTACGCCTTGATGAACTTCATCGGCACGGTTGCGGTGATGAAGTTCACACGGTTCGGGCACCTGGCCGGCATGGACGAGGAGCCGGAGCCCTGATGGGCGCGGTCCTCGACGTCGCGAGCTGGATCTGCCTGCTCGCCGGCTCCTTCTTCCTGATCGTCGGCGCGATCGGCATCCTGCGGCTCCCCGACTTCTACACGCGCATCCACGCCGCGAGCATGACCGACACGATGGGAGCGTGGCTGATCCTCATCGGGCTGATGTTCCAGGCGGGGCTGACGCTCGTGACCGTGAAGCTCGTCCTCGTCCTCGTGTTCCTCGTGCTGACGAGCCCGCTCGCCGGCCACGTGCTCGCCAAGGCGGCCTTC
>Ga0209988_10002804_pt1 | contig 11514 bp, 13 predicted proteins | sample N075metaG_FD_183115 | JGI IMG/M metagenome (GOLD analysis project Ga0209988, IMG submission 183115) | Deep subsurface microbial communities from Kermadec Trench to uncover new lineages of life (NeLLi) - N075 metaG (SPAdes) (version 2) | ecosystem: Environmental > Aquatic > Marine > Ocean trench... | reverse complement strand
ACAGTATGTGAGGTTGCATTATGTTGCGTAGGAATCCCGTAACCATATTGAGCGCCGAGGGTAGAACCTTCGAACGTTACCATAGCTCCACCGTTGCGTAGGTCGATGTCGTCTCCGTGCATTCCGAAGTTCTGGAAGACGTAGAAACAGTTATCTCCATCGGTCAGAGTTTCGGTGGTAACTAGGTCTTCAAACCACCCACTAACTGTGATGAGGATGCCCAAGGCATTCACTTCAGTATTGTTGATCCTGACACGGAAGTAAGAGCCATCATCTCCACCAGTACTCGCAACAACTTTTACCCGTAGGTCGCTCATCGTGTACGTTTCGTGAACGAAACTCAACACCTGTGTTGTGCTACCACCGTCTCCGGTAGCCAGAATTACAGGACACCAACGGTCAGAACCATCCTCAGTAAGAGCTGCGGGATCAGAGAATATACGCCAAAAAGCCAAAGTCTGTTACCTGTCTATGCTTACCTTGCCGGGGCCAAACTGAATGTCCATAGCAGAACGTGCTTGGTTACGTTGTGAGACCGACAAATCTGGGGATGTTACCACCATAGTTCGATTAGCACCAACGCCAGAGAACTCCCAAGTAACTTCCTGTGGGTCTTCTCCGATAGCAACTTTGATAGCGCCCACCGCCTGATTCTTCCAGCGGTTGTGTTCCCGATTCAAGTTGTATGCCTGATTCATGTTATCAATTTCGATCTGTGGTGGAGCCGGGATGCTGCCGGGAGTGACGGGATCAGAAGTAAAACTTACGATTCCCGAAGGCAACGGCTCATTAGGATGCTTTTCAAGCCACTGAACGTGATTCAGACGACGAAACCATCTTCGTTGATAGTCAATATAGTCATTGAGATTCTTCCAGTTACCATCCTGCCAAAGCATCTTGCCAACCGGAAGAGTGGTTGCATGGGCGGGACAGACTCGCATGAACGCAACAACGGTGATCGTCCGTGGTGGCGGTTGCTCGATGTCATACATCTCGACATATTTGCAGCTAGGCGGGTCGCAGGTGTCAGGTGTTACAGCTTGTAGTTTCCATTTGCTTACCATTTGAGTAGTTTTCCTTCCACATCTGTACCGACTCCGTGTGGAGTATGATTCATCAGTCGTTTCACAAAGTCCTCATCACCGATATTGACAAGAAGAATGTCGAACTTACGTTCAGAGGGTACGAGCTTTAGGACTTCAATTCCTCGGTCACCAACCTGCTGTATTGCCGTCTTTAGGCGTTCAGGTTGATCTTCAACAGCTACTACTTCACTCGCTCCCAATGCTTTAGCAGCTAAGCCAAGGATTACTGATCCACCACATCCGAGGTCTAAGACTGATGCGCCCTTAATTGGTAGGTTGTGCATAGCCTTTAGAACATTGGCGGTAGCCTCAGACCACCACGCATACGATGGCGTGTGCGGTCTAATCAGGATGCTGAGTCCACCGGGGTCTTCTTCGTGATCCCCATAAACTGTAAATCCTCCCGTTTTGTACATTAAATTATTTCCTCCTTATGTTGTAGTATATCTAACATCTACAGTAAACTCTGTTGGCGATCCTGATACTGCTGAAAGGTCGATGAATAGAATGTCATCTGCTGCAATTGCTGCTACGTTTGGAAGGTCTCGTGTCATAGTAGTACCAGCAGTAATTGCCTGATCTGAAGTGAATGCTTTAGTTGATTCTGTTGTACGAGTAGCATCCATATAAAGGTTGAAGGTAACACTCGTACCACCTGTGCAGAGTGAGTGAACCTCCTGAATTGTAGCACCGTGGTTGAAGTGACGTAGAGTAATGTTATCCCCCGCTACAGGGTCTTCAATAGTAATACTTACTACCTGTTCAATTCCCCTATAGTCTGGGTTGACTCCTGATCCCTTAGCCTGTAGGAACTCGTCTGCAAGAGTTGCGCTACCAATTGTTCCAGCATCAGTAAATTCAACAGCGGAGGCACCAGCACCTACAACAACACCACCATCGGTGATTGTTGTAACTCCTGTGCCTCCATCTGAAACAGCTATCAAGTCGCCAACTAATACTAGTCTTACAAATGCCATGTTATTCCTTTGGTATTGGTACTATCTTTTCTATAGGTTTCTTAGTGTAAGATTGTGCTGTCACTTGAGAGACTAGATCAGACCTAATCATCTCAAGTAACAAAACAACTTCAGCTACACTCAATTTATCTTCTGTGATATGAAATTGAATCAATTGAGTTATATCGTTATGAAGTTTCTCCATTATGTAACGAATACATATAGGTGGTCGTCGTCTGAGTCATAGAAAATTGTACCTACTGTAGTTCCAGTTCCATCCGTTGTTGGAGTTATGATAATCTGTGCAAAAGCAATATCTGTTGCAGCATTGTCAATAGCGTCATTTCCTACCGCGTTTGTGTTAAGCTCTTCTGAGTCAACGGCATTATCTGCTAGAGCAGAGTTCTCAATTACTGCTGCTGCAAATTTATCATTATTATCAATAAACCCTGCGGCTGTATCGTGAACGTGATTGTCTCTTGCTGCTTCTGTTCCAGCACCAACTGCATTAGCTACTCCCACACTTTCGGGAGCATTTGATGTTAGCTGTGCAACTGAACCACTTCCTCTTGATATTTCAATCCATGCCCCGTTAGTATCTTGGGCCACATCATAAATAAGAAACAGATAGTCATCAATATCATCCATTGCATAACTAGTGTCTCCATCTAGAAGAATGTTATTGGTTGCCCCATTATTTTGGTCGTGCTGTACTGTGATAGTCTCAGCGTCGTCTTGTGGACGAATGAACAATAGTTGTCCATCTGCACCAGCACTAATTCCATCTAGTAAGTCGTCAGCAGCCGACTCAGCTTCAATTGAGTGATATGATCCTGTTTGAGTTACATCACCTGTTGAAATCTGAATATTAGCAATTGATCCCAGTCTGAAGTCATTAGTTGTCAAACTCTTTCCTGAACCAGAAACAGTTACGTCTCCTGCAAGAACGAGAGTAGCCTCGGCCTCAACTTCTGTTGTTGCGTCTCCTGTTAAAAGTAATTTTACAAAAGCCATTAGTTGTTACCTCCTTCCTCTCGTAATTCTGTTAGTATTTCCTGTCGTTTTTTAGTTAGATCAGTTTGTAGAGCCGAAATCTTCTTCTGTGTGCTCTCTACATCTGCAAAAGTAAGTTCATTAACTACCAACAGAACTAGTTTCTCAGTGATATAGTCTTCAATAGTACTATACCCCTCAAGTTCGGTTAATTTACGAACTTCTTTATCTAGGGTCTTCGTTAGGTTTAACTTAACCACTTCTTTTTACTCCTTTTTGTATCTGACTTCGTAACTTTTGCAGGCTTCACCTCTTCTATTATACCAAACTTATTGTATGCTCTGCAAGAAGTACAGTTGTAATGGTTGGTAACTAGGTTGAGTGTCCCGCACGTACTACATGTTTGCTCGAATCGTTCTTTGTTGCTCATTATTCCCCTTTCCTATCCTTGATCTAGATATAGATGGTTATCGGTTGATAGATAAACCAGCCGCCCTGTAGTTCCAGCAGCCGGAGTTGGATTGACATTTTCTATCTTGATATTGATAAACTCATTGAGTGCCATATTTAAAACATCGGTATCACTAATCTTAAGACCTGTATTCTGAAGGGTTTCTCCATCAGTACCGTTCCACCGTGCGATAGCTTCATCAGTGGATAGGACTGGGCCACTTACGTCACCAGAACCAGAGCCACTAGATGCTGTAGTTTCTTTCCACACAGCAGCACCAGTTGTCTTATCTAAACATACATACTCCTTATCATTAGTAGTGTCCCACCAGCGCGATCCGACGAGATACCCTCTTTCTTGGTCATCGCTTGTTCCGGGGCCAATAGTTTGTTCCCTTGCATTTCGAGGCATAAAAGCAGGCCCACCAGAAATAATATTAGTAGGCCCAACTCTTCCTTCTACTCCATCCTTTCCTTTTTCTCCTTTGGCTCCTCGTAGCCCATCTTTTCCGTCCTTGCCATCTCTACCGGGGTCTCCTGTAAGACCCACCAGTCCATCTATACCAGCTAGCCCGTCTATTCCTGCGGCACCAGTTGATCCTTTCTCTCCTATAGTTCCTGTTTTACCAATGGCTCCTATTAAGCCATCTATTCCGTCGTCACCTCTATCTCCTTTTAATCCGACAAGTCCTTCTCCTGTGACTCCCTGTGGGCCAGTTTCTCCTATCTCTCCTTTATCGCCTTTGAGAATTCCATCTGTGATTCCTTTAAGTTCAGCATTAGCTCCGTCTTTACCATCTAGACCCGGATCACCTCTTTCCCCGCGCTCTCCACGTTCCCCGCGTGTTCCTGTGGTACCTGTATCACCGCTTTCTCCTTTTGTTCCTCGTGATCCAACTTCACCACGCAGCCCTACATCTCCTTGTCCTCCGCGTAGCCCTGAGATGCCTTGTTTTCCGGTTAAACCTTTCCCAACCCTATTACGAGCATTCTTTATCGCCGCTATTTTATCTAGTGCGTCAAGTTGTTTTATTGTATAACTTGTAGGGATGGTGTTCTCCTATTCTCTCGTGTATAGATAGTCCATTTTATGTTCTATAGACGTGAAAACAAGTCGTAAAACCGACTGTGGCATCTACTTATGTCTGTTCTCTGTTTTAACATAGCAGCCACATCCTCGTGGATGAGGAATCATTGTATGAGGATCGGCTTTGTGATGCCCCGGAAGCTTTCGAGTCTTCAAGTGATCCACCTGATGACCGAGAGGAGATGACTTCGTAGAAGTATATCCCTTACTCGTATACCTTCGTGACTCATATGATTTCTTTACTGTGTACATGTTGTCCATGTCTATTTCTCCTTATCTATTTTTGTACTTCGGGCTGGTCTTATCGAAGAACTTGCCGAAGCCCTTCCCCGATGTGTGTACGCTGAAGTCTTCAAAGACTCCTATGCCCGCTGCTTGGAACGCTGCGATCTTCTTCTTAGAAGCCTTTCGAACATCGTCTGGTAGTTTGTTAAATGCCACTAGGTCGGCCTTCGTAAACTTAGGCTTCGTCCCACCACTACTAGAAGATGTACTAGTACTACTACCACTAGAAGAGGTATTGGCGTTTCTTGCATTGTTCTTATCTCTAGCCTCTCTCGACGCTACAGTTGAATCAACATTTTTATCAGGATTCATTAAATCTCTTGCAATATGACCAATACTATGAGCCATGTCTATTTCTCCTTATACTTTTCACTAACCCCCTTGGGCTTCTTATAGTGCATATGCTTACCTTTGCCACGAGGATTAGAGATATTCTTTGGTTTAAATGGTTTCCTTTGTTTTACCACTTATGATCTTCTGCCTCCGCCTCCTGATGCAGCGTTAGTGTTTGGCTTCGATTCTTCCTTCTTTTTCTTCCTTTCAGCAGCAGCTTTTTTTGCTTCACGAATTTGAGCAAAACGAGCAACCTGTTGTTTAGCCGTTACATATGTTCTAGAAGAACTTGCTCGTCTACCACCACCGCCTGAAGAAGCATTAGAATTTCTGTGTGACCCTGAGCCTGCTGGTCTCGTTCTTTTCCCCAGAAAAGGTACTGCCATAATAGCATTCGCAGGGTTCATCAATTCCTTTGCAATATTACCTATATTATGCCCTGTTTTATGAGCCACTTAGAATGGGCCTCCCTTTCCACCACTACCAACCTTCTTTACTCGGTCAGGAATGCGGTTAGAACTATACTTTCCACGGTTCTTGATACCGTGTCCAACATCGGGTGACGGGGTTAGAGGGCCGTTCTGATCCTTTACCTTCGTGCTTTTCTTTACTCCATGTGTTCCTTTCATGTGAAACACCTCCTTTTTTATACTAGTCTATATGGTCTAACTTCATTATACTACATATTAGGAGAATGCTACTGTTGGTACAGTTGTGTACCAAATTCTAATGCTCATTGTATTAGCCACATTTCCCCCACCCCATTCTCCATCTCCGACGTTGAAGATTTGTATTGCTGCATTATCATCAGGAACTTCTTCAGCAACAAGAGGGGTAGTGTAAATACGATTCACTCCACCACCTTGAAGGTTATCGGCTGTAATACCGGTGCTGATGTTGGTGCCGTCAGCATACTCGACTATAAGATCATCGGAAGTGTTGGTATAGGTTCCAGCCGCGTCGTCACACACTATGTAGATTTTCTGGACGATATTACACAAACCAGCCCCCGGCGCAGGCACTACGGCAATTGGAGTAGCTCTAAAAGCTAATATTTCAGCGTTAGTTAGCTGCTTGTTCGCAACTCTTAGTTGTCCTAGCTCAAAATCAGTTCCAGCGTCATCTGTAAACTTAGGACGATTAGGAGTAGCTGTCTCTACCCAGAATTGTCCATAAGCTGCTATATCAGTATTAGCCGCTGCTTGTTCTTTCATCATTACTGTTCCAACAACCTCAATTCCACCATCATCTATTTGAAATATTGGTATTGCATCTACAACGAATTTAAATTCTCCGGCATCGCCACTAGCAGAAGCAGTAGCCGTAGTAAAACTAACATGATTAAGTGTTTGAGCATCTGTATCATATATTGGGTTTATGATTAGATTGTTTGTTGCGGATGAACCAATCCTAATAAATGGGTTTCCGTTGTTAGTTGCATCATATAGATTTAGAGTAGCAGCTCCAAGAGTCTGCGTATAATTGGAATTAGTTGTCATCCCAGATTCAATGATCTTACCTGTAGTACCATCAAATGTCACAATTTCACCATCTATGGAAGCACTATCTCCTGTAACATCTCCTCCGCCTGCTGCATGTGAGTGCAAGGTTGTTTCAGAGGCGTCTGTTAGTTCGGTAAGATTAGTCCCTGTTGCTGTGGTATCATGTGATACAATATCAAATACCTTTACTGTTCCTACTTCACCAGTAAGAGTTGTCTTGGCCCCATAGTATACGTTCCCTGATCCTGCATCAACATCAATATCATATGTAGGTGGATAGTTAGCTCCAAATATTGAATTCTTAAATGATCCTTTAACTATTGGATAATCTGCACTTTCAGCGTCAAAGTTGTTACCTTCAAGAATTAATACAGTGTCCGTATCACCACTGAAAATCTGTGGATTAGTTTCTGATGCGTTCTGGCGGAAGTAACTATCTTTAACAGTAAGTACATTTTGCTGAGGACTACCCGCACAAGCTTCAATATAGATCATACCAGTAGTTGTGTCTGGTGATGGGAAGTCACATCCTATAAATGTGAAAGTAAAAGTACCGGCACTATCATCGAAGTGAAGTTTAATCTCACCGGGAGCTAAGTGACCACTTCCCATGTGACAACCAATGAAGTAAATCTGATTTGCGTTATCAGTAATTATAATTTGTGCGTTAGTATCCCACTGACAGTTAACGAAGTAGTGCTTGTCTATGTTGTTCGCCCAGACACTATTTCCTGAGAAGCGACAGCTAGTAAACTGAATGTTAAATGGTGTAAGGCTTGTCCCAGTATTATATCCTTGCTGGAAGTAGCAGTTGATGTATGAACCATACTCAGTATTAGTTTCAACCTTTTCATCGAATCGAACGTTCTCGAAGTCACAAGTGGCGCTACCTGTTGAGTAAACAGCAGAACCATCACTATCTGCCTGAAGACGAAGATTTTTAATGATAACTGTACATCCTGAGTCTTCGACTCTGAGACCATCATTACCTGATGCACCCTGTGGGCCAATTATAGTTTCGTAATCTCCTGCTCCTTCAATAGTAATGTTCTGGTTTGGTGTTGAACTATCAAAGGTTATTGTTTCTTGATATTCACCCGCAGTAACATAGATACTATAGTCGGTTCCTAATATATCCCCAGCCTCAATAGCTTTCTGAACAGTCGTTTGTTCAATATACGACGATGTACCGTTGGATAGTGTAACTACAAGATCATCAGTACCGTTAGCATCAACTACGTAGGTATACTTTGTAAACCCTGACCCTGTGCTGTTGGTAGAACCGTCTGCTCTAGCGGTCTCAACCCACGCACCGTTGCTGCCCTCTAGAGCCTCTTCATAGATAAGGGTAACGGTGTCGTCATCATTCCCCACGAGAATTAGGTCAGCATTATTATTAAGAAGAATCTTGTTCCCTGTCGAAGCTCCCGCATCGCTGTGCCTAATAGTAATCGTGTCACCCGGTATGGCCTTAACTACAATTAGCTTGCCGTCCGCTCCGAGTCCGATGCCATCCAGATCGTCAGTGAAGCCTGTCTCGGTGGTGGCGAGTATAAAGCTGCCTCTGGGCGAAGTTATCTCATCGCTAGCGATGTCCTCAGTAAAGATTTTCAGTTGGAGTCCTTCCAAGACAAGAGTAGCCTCTCCCTCTACGGCGAGGATGGCCTGTGCGTCGGTGTAACCGCTTGCGGGCGCGTTACCCAATCCTGAGATCATCTGGTAGTTATCAGCAGATGACTCGTATACCACACAAACCATCTGTCCTGCTTCAATATCTCCCGCAGCCAGAGCTACATCGTTGTGCTTCACAATAGCCTTCGCTCCATTACCATCAATGTTAAGCGTTACGGCCCCTGTGTTAAGATCACCAGCCTCGAAGTAAATCAATTCACCGTTATTGTCTCCGGTATAAGTAGGAGTTAGTCCTAGTGTAACGGTATCTGTCCCAGAAGAGACAGCGAATGACCATACGTTACGTCGTACGGAATCGGCAATTTGTGATGGAAGACCTACTAGTGCGCCAGCAGCCGCAGTATCCATCTCTGCTTGGGTAGCGTGCTCTGAAATACCAGATACACTACTAGTAGCAGCAGTAGCAAAGTGTCTGTGATCCTTACGAGCGGGGCTTTCCTCTGTTCCATCTGCCGCTACTGTAGAATCAGTAGGAATGGGATCAGAGGTACCATCATCGAAAGGCATCATTGTTTGAGTCCCAGTTTTCCCAGTTAAACTAATGTTTGATCCGACGTACATGTTCCCTGCACCAGCCGAGATATTAATGTCGAAGTTGGGAGGCCAGTTAGGGCCGAAAGTACTACGGTTGAATTGTCCCACTACGACAGGAGAGTCAGAATTAACATTATTACCAACAAGACTTAACTCTTGGGCCTCACTAGCATCACACTTTATGAAGGGATTAGAACCGCCTTTGAAACTACAGCCAGTAACTATTAATCCTCGTTTGGAAACATCTGTAGTATTTTGTAAATCCTGAAGATAGATATTACCGTTAGTAACATTATTGGTGAAGAGACAGTTAGACAGCATTAATGCATTAACATTACTAGAGGCTGAGTTAACGTGCATCCAAGTAGTGGTATTAAACATCTCGCAGTTAGAGAACCCTACACCATTTAAGTCACAACCACCCGTGACGAGAATCTGTGCGCCTGTGTTCCAGCGGCAGCTTGAGAAGAACACACGAGTCATTTCCTGTCCAGTCCAATTAAAGGTGCCATCAAACTCGCAGTTTATAAGGAAAACTACGTTGCCGTTGAAGCTGCTTTCGCAGTCGTAGCTCGACTCGAACTTACAGCTTCTAAACCAACCACCTGTTAGGTCTGCTCTAACATCATCTTCAAAGGTAATTTCCTCAAAGAAGCAAGTTTTGTTAATTCCATTAGAAAGGAAGGATTGGCCGGATGAGTTTCCACGCAGAGTTAGATTATCTAGATGAAGAATGCCAGTACCAATGAAGGTCATGGCAATGTTACCAGAAGCAGTACCTCCTATCGAAGTTTGCTCGCGCCCTGCCCCCGAAATTCGTAGGTTCTCACCACTACCATAATCAGAGGGAATAATAACGTTTTCACTGAAGGTGCCGGGAGTAACATAGATAGAAATATCTCCACCAAGAGCAGCACCAGCAGTAATGGCTGATTGTAGTGTCTGGTAAAGAATAGTAGTACTTCCACCAGCGGTAGTAATCGACTGTCCTGTATCATCAGAGGCACTTGCATCTACGAAGTAGGTAGGAGAAAGAATTCCTGATGTAGTACTCAGACTATCTACGTATGCTTTAACAGATTGCTGAGTAGCTGCTTGAGTATCACTGTCTGAAGTTAGATCATCTTCATCCAGCATAGTAAAGTGCTCGCCCTGAGCAAAGTTATCAGCAGTATCGTGATCTACCACGAAATCCATGTTATCATTGGCATCATCGTATGTAATTGCGATACCTGTCTTAGTACCACCCGTTGCTACTAGTGGGCCAGCTATATCCATCACTTCCTCGGCTGTAAGAGAGACATCAATACTCTGTCTGACTCCATTTAGCCAATAATCGGTAACAATGCCCGTACCAGAGGCCGTAATATCGCCAGCATCTACGTCAAACTCTAAAAAGGCCCATCCATTCTGTCCACCATCGGAAATGAGCACCGTAGCGGCATCATTTACAAGGCGAGTCCCCATTCCCATGCCCATAATCGTAATATTGTCGTTTGAGCGGGTTACAGTGGCCGAAAGAGTGAATGTACCCTCTGAGAGTATTACCATCCCTCCTGTAGAGGGCAAAGAATCGACCGCTGCCTGTATCTCTACATCATCAGCGGTTCCATCACATAAGTAATCGGGTTCTGTGCGGCTGCGTTCGTCTGAATTGCTCGCCGCAACGAATGCGGTACCTGTTCGGGTTGATCTAAACATTTCTTAAGTCCTCCATTACGTCTGATAGTGTCCGTTCCACCGCTCCGGGCCTATATGGGGTAGATGAGTTCAACGAGGTGATTCGGTTTTTCGCGCTAGCCACCTTTCCTACCATTTTACTCATTTTGTTCTCTAACGTGCTTATCTGTATATTGTCTGGAATGACCCTTTTGGCCTCTAATTCCAGTTTCTCTCGTTTTTGGGCCTCAACACGTAGTTTGGCCTCAGATTCGACTAAATTAGTTTTTACCTCAATCATCTCTTTTTCTAGATTCTTCGCATGATTGCCTATAATCGTCTTTTCGTCCTTACTCTTGTTATATCGGGCCTCTAGGCTCCTTAACAGGTTAAGGTCATTACGGACTATCATTTCAAGGTTCTCTACTTTTTCCTCCATAGCAGCCTTTTTCTGCACAATCTCCTTTTCGAGTCGATTACGCAATTCGTCGGTCTGTAGCTCAATTGTAGCTAGTGCCACTACGAGTGCTGCTTCGCTCTTCGCCAACCTATTAGTCGCAATTTTTCCGTCGCGCTCGGCTATTGACACCCGTTCACCCAGTCCCTTGTGTATAATCTCTAGTTTACGGTGTGCTACGCGCAATTCGTCTAATTGAAACGATGTCTCTTTGAGGCTACGCGAGTCAGTGTAAGTGCTTAGTGGAATAGTAGTACCCTCCTGTTCATGTATCTATCCTTATTATACACTAATGCGCGTATTCGAATGAAAATACGATAGTCAGTTTGTCACAGCAGGTACCCCACCCCCACACATATACTATGTACACACAGGGGAAGGTCTGGTCGGCTGCGTGGGACGGCTACGCCGTGGCGCGTGCGTGATCTCCGCGCGCTCTGCTGGTGTCCAGCAGTACACAGGGAGACGTACGGGGTGCAGC
>Ga0209988_10002802_pt1 | contig 11517 bp, 7 predicted proteins | sample N075metaG_FD_183115 | JGI IMG/M metagenome (GOLD analysis project Ga0209988, IMG submission 183115) | Deep subsurface microbial communities from Kermadec Trench to uncover new lineages of life (NeLLi) - N075 metaG (SPAdes) (version 2) | ecosystem: Environmental > Aquatic > Marine > Ocean trench... | reverse complement strand
CCGGCTCGGCTTCGGCGTGACGACGCGGTTGGACGCCGATCTTCGCCTTCGCTGGCCCCTGACGGGACGACGGCAACTCGCCGGCACCGTAGTGGTCGATCGTGCGGTGCTCAACCGCGACCTCAATCTGGATCGCGAGATCCTGCGCGCGATCTTCGACCCTGAACTGGACACCGGCACGAGCCGCCTGCTCGAGACGGTGGACCTCGAATTGACGATCCTGACCGATCAGGGGTTGATCATCCGCAACAACCTCGCCGAACTGCGTGCGGATTGGAGCCGGCTCGACGTGCGCGGCACGCTGGCCGATCCGCTGTTGACCGGAGTTGCCGAAGTCGCTGCGGGAGGACGGTTCCACCTGCTCGGCGAGACGCTGCGGATCGATGAGGCCTCGCTGAATTGGAGCAGCTCGCCCCCGGGCGAGCCCACGATCACGTTGCAAACGACGAGTTCACGCGAGGATCCGACGATCGGGCAAGCGTGGAGGAGCGGCTGGTACACCACCGACCTCGGGCCGGGCAAAGGGGGCACGCTCGGTTTCTGGGGCGCGGCGATCAGTTCCACGGAAAGTTCGCTCGGCACCAGTCTGGCGATCTACACGCAGGACCGTCTGTACGGGTCGCTTGCGCAGGTGCTCGACCGCACCGAGTTGAGTTACGAGCCGCTGCCGCTGTTCGGCGAGACCGATACCGAGGCGCGCTTCACCCTGTCCCAGGACCTGACGAGCAATCTCAGCTTCATCGCCTCGAACAACCCGCGCGAAGCGGAAGGCCAGACGTACATCCTCGACCTCCACAACTTCTACCTGGCGCCCAGACTGCGCGCGCAGGTCTTTACAGGCGACAACGAAACACGGGGCGCGACGTTGCAGCAGACGCTGATCCTCGGCAATCGCGAGCACGGTCAGGTGGGGGACGATCCCGTCGTTCGCGAACGAATCCTCGCGATCCCGAACGTCGCCCGGCGCCGGGATATCAAACGCGCCGTCGGTTTTCGCAAGGGCGATCCGTTCCCCGCCGGCGCCGAATTGGACGTCGAGGTCGATGTGGCGGAAGTGATGCGCCGGTCCGGCTACCCCGACGCGACGGTGAACGTCCAAACGACCGAAACCGGCAAGAACAAGATCGACCTCGCCGTGAGTATCGAACCGGGGCAGCGCGTCGGTTTCGTGTTCGACGGCCCGAGAGAACTGCCCCGTTCGGTGCGCTCACGGATCCGCGGCTCCTACCGTTCCCAGGAGGAAGAAGCGCGATCGCTCAACGACATGCGCAGCCAGGCCGAACGTGCGCTGCGCGCCGTCGGGTGCCTGGAACCCATCGTCGATGTTGCGCGGGTCGCGCCGGTGCCCGGCGAGAACCGCCGAATCACAATCACCAGCGCTTGCGCACGGGAGGCCGATCTCGAAGCGCCGGTACTGCTCGGCCTGCCGGACGACGTCGCCGAGTGGGTCGCGGGTGGGTTTGCATCGCCCTTGTCGAGGATCGAATTGGCTGCCGGGCTGCTCGAGGCCGATGATTACCTCTTGCGCATGCTCGATGCCGTGGGCTACGCCGACGCCGGCATCGTGGCTCGCCGCGTTTCTGCGGACGGCAGGAATCTCGAAGTGACCCTCGATCCCGGTCCGCGCCGCTATGTGGAGGACATCCGCATCGAGGGCGCCGACGAAACAACGGCGGCTCGCGCGAAGGGGTTGATCTCGATCCGCAAGGGCGATCCACTACGCCGCGACTGGATCGCCGCGTCGGCGCGCGCGCTGGAAGCCGATCTGCGCGACCGCGGCTATGCCGAGGCCGTCGTCCGGCGCTTCGTCGAGGAGCGTCCCGACGACCCGACGCGCGTCGGGGTGCTGTTCAAGGTTACGGCCGGACGCCCGTCCGAGGTTCAACAGGTCAAGATCGAAGGTTTCGAGCACTCCAAACCGTCGTGGATTTCGAGCAAGGCCGGGTTGGCCACCGGCACGGTCCTGCGACGGGACGAGATCGCCGAGGCACGGGGCAGGTTGTACCGGACCGGCGTCTTCGAGCGCATCCGGGTGACCACCGAATCGCTTGAGGACAACGGCGAGGAGCCCGCTGATGTGACGGTTCCGCGCCCGGTCGCGATCGCCTTCGAACTCGACGAGGCACCGCGTTACCGACTGTCCTACGGCGGCCGCTGGGAAAGCGATGTGGGACTCAGCGGGGTGATTGACCTGGTCAACCGCCATTCGCTCGGCCGCGGACACCGCACCGGCGTGCGCGCGATTCTGAACGACGAAGTTCGAAGCCTGCGGCTGTACCACCTGATCCCGCAGCCGCTGCGCTCGGAGCGCAGCAGCCTGGAACTGTTTGTCGAGGCCAAGCGCGAGAGGATCGAGGACGTGCGTTCGGACGTGGTCGAGGCGTGGGCGCAGTTGACGTTCCCGTTGACGGACCGGATGCAGACCCGCGTCTACATGGCGGTGGGGAAACGGCACATCCTCAGCGGGATCCCGAGCCCCGACATCCCGTTGGAGGAGCGCGTGATCAGTCCCCGGTTCGGCTGGCAGTTGGCCTACACCACCGTCCGACAAGGCCTGATCAACCTGCGCCGCAAGGGTTTCTTCTTTGGCCTCGACATTTCCGGATCGCACGCCAGTCTCGGGAGCACACTGACGACCCTCGGTGTATTCACACAGTTCAAGGTGTACGCGCCCTTCGGTCCGATCAACACGGGCCGGTTCTCCTGGCACCAATCGTACCGGGCCGGGTTGTTGACCGCGCGCGAGCAGCCGATCCCGTTCGTCGACCGGCTTCGCGCGGGCGGGGAGTTCTCGGTCCGCGGCTACCCGACGAACGGCATCGGGCCGCTCATCGTCGACGACACGCCGCTCGGCGGGGAGCTGTTGTTCGTGGTCAACCAGGAGCTTCACGCGCGTCTCTGGGATTCGCTGTTCGGAGTCGTGTTTTTCGATGCGGGCAACGTTTGGATTTCGCCGGCCGACTTCAAGTTCGAGCTATTCCGATCCGTGGGCATCGGTGCGCGCTACACCTCAGCGGTCGGTCCGCTACGCTTCGACATCGGCTTCCCGCTCGACCGCCGCAGCGTGGAGCCGAAGTACCAGATCTACGTCGGTTTCGGGAGCGTTTTTTAACCCGTCCAGGGTTCGGTCAGGTCGTGACGCACGCCTAGCAACGAAAGCACGCGGCCGACGATGAAATCGGCCAGGTCATCGAAGCTCTTGGGCGCGTTGTAAAACGCGGGCATCGCCGGACAGATGTGCGCGCCGGCGTTCGCCGCGCGGCTCATGTTGTCCAGGTGGATCCGATTGAGCGGCGTTTCCCGCGGGACTAGCACCAGACGTCGTCCTTCCTTGAGCGTGACGTCGGCGGCGCGTTCGATCAGGTTGGTCGATGCGCCGTGCGCGATGCCGGAGAGCGTCTTCATCGAGCAGGGGATGACCGCCATCCCGTCCCAGCGCACCGAACCCGACGCCAGTGTCGCGCCGAGATCATGGATCGAGTGCTGGATCAGGGTGCCTGATCGCTCCGCCGGGCCGTAACGTTCGTCGAGCCAGGCCGGAATCGACATGGTCTTGAGATTCAGACCGCATTCTTCGATGAGCAACCGCTTGCCGTAATCGCTGACCACGAGGTGAAGTTCAAAGCCCATCTCGAGCCCGGCCTTCAGCATGCGAACGGCGTAGAGTGCTCCGCTCGCGCCGGTCACGGCGATCACAAAACGCTTGCGCTCGACTTCCATGTCAACTCCAGAAGCGGCCGGCCAGCACGGCAGCCAACACGTTGACGAAGTAAAGTACCGCAATCACGCCGTTGAGGTTGAAGAACGCGACCCCAACGCGCGAAAGATCCTCGGGCCCGACCAGGCGGTGTTGCTGTGCGAGCAATAAACCGATCGCGACGACGCCGATCCAGTAGACGGGGTGTAACTGCCCCCACCGGCCGACCGCGATCAGCAGGACCCAGGCGGCCAGGTGAAACACACGGGAGGCGAGTAGCGCGGCCGTGGGTCCGAACCGCGCCGGCAACGAAAACAGGCCCACACTGCGGTCGAACTCCGTGTCCTGGCAAGCGTAGATCACGTCGAACCCGGCGACCCACAACAGCACGGCCGCGCCGAGTATCCAGGCCAGTAGCGAGAAGTCTCCGGCCACCGCGACCCACCCACCGACCGGGGCCACGGCCAACGCCAGACCGAGGAACAGGTGGCTTAGCCACGTGAACCGCTTGGTCAGCGAGTAACCACCCACGAGCCCCAGCGCGAGCGGCGAGAGTTTGCCGCACAGCGGACTCAGCCGGAAGGACGCGAACACGAACAACGCGCTGAGTGCGAGCGTGACGAGCCAGACCGTGGTTCGCGAGAGCCGCCTCGCGGGAAGCTCGCGGTCCGCCGTGCGTGGGTTGGCGGTGTCGAACGTGTGGTCGACCAATCGGTTGAAGCCCATCGCCGCGTTGCGTGCGCCGAACATCGCGACGGCGATCCAGCCGACCTGGCGCCCACTGATGCCGTGGTTCGCCGCGGCAAGCACCGCGCCCGACATCGCGAACGGCAACGCGAACACGGTATGGGAAAACTTGACCATCCGCGCCCACGTGCACAGCGCTTGCCACGGCGCGCTCATCCGTGCGCCTCGTACGACGCGTCGGCCAGCGGAGAAACGGTTTCAGGGCACGTGCACAGGTACTCGAACGGATCGCCGCCCCCGTCGAACGGGACCACCGTCAAGCGGCCGCTCTTGCCGGGTTCGATGGTGCCCAGGTGATCGTCCAGGTCGAGCGCCTCGGCGCCGCCCAGCGTCGCGGCGCAAACGACGACCGCGGGATCAAGTCCGGGATGCGCGCTTCCAAGCGCGGCCATCTCGGCGAACAGATCGAGGTCCGGTGTGGTGGCCAGCGAGTCGGTCCCCAGCGCCAACTTCGAGCCCGCGTCCAGCAACGCCGTGATCGGCGCGACCCCGACACCGAGGTAGGCGTTGCTACGCGGGCATGTCACCACCGTGGCGCCGCTCCGGCCCAGTCGCTCGATTTCGTCGCCGCTCAAATGAACCGCGTGAACCACGAGCGTGTCGGGCCCGGGGATCCCCGCGGCCTCGATGCGTTCGAACGGCGTGCAGCGTGGCGCCTCGAACGCGGCTTCGAGAAAACCGCGCCGCTCGAAGAATTCCCGAAACGGTCCGCCACCGCTCGCCAGCAACGCCGTCTCGCCGGCGCTCTCCGCGAGATGAATCGAGAACGGCACCCGGTTGCGCTTCGCGTGTCCGGATAGCCGGCGCATGAGATCGAGCGACGTCGTGTGCGGGGCGTGGGGTGTGGCGCTCCAGCGCCAACCGGCCGGCGCCGGGTGCGCGGCGATGCGTTGCTGCGCCGCTTCGAAACGCTGCTCCGATTCCTTGCCATCGAGGGGTCCGAGGAGTTCGTGGAACAGCACGCCGCAAACGGGTCGGTCTTTCCATACGTCCGCGATCCAGGTGTCGTTGCAGATGTCGCCCACGGCGACCGTCCCGCGCGCGATCAGCCCATCTCGCGCATGCTCCGCGGCGCGCCGGGCATCACCACCGTCTTCCACCGCGCGACGCTCGAGCAGCCCTTTCAGCCAGTCCAGGTAGTTGCCGCCCGGTGGGCGGTCGTCCCCCATGAAGGAGAGTTCCAGATGGGTGTGCGCGTTGACCAGACCCGGCATGATGATCGCATCGCCCAGGTCGCGCGCGTCCGCGCCGCCGCATTCCCGCAGGACTTCGCGGAACGGCCCCGTGGCGACGATCACCCCGTCGCGGACAGCCACCGCCCCGGCGGCGATTCCGGCCGGAGTCAGTAGGTGAGAGCAGCGGTAAACCGGCATCGCGCGAGCGTACTACAGCCCTCGCCCGCCCTGCGACTCGTCATGGGCGATGGAGAATACCGACAACGCGGCTCGTCGTGCGATACTTGCACCGGTGGAAAGTCGCGGAACGAAAAGGAGCGCCATGCGCCGCCCGATTCTCGTTGTCAGCCTGCTTGCCGCCGCAGCAGCGGTTGCTTGTTCGGCACCAGTCCGACCGTACGCGTGCGGCATCGACCCGCGAATCGCCGACGTCGAGGTGGACACCGTGTGGACGTGCAACCGTGACGTGCTGCGCCGGGCGTTTCGCAAGAAACCGTTTTCACTCCGTGAATTCCGCACAGCCGCTGCGTTCTTTGAGGAGTTGACCGGTTTGCAGGTCGACACCTGGGCCAGCCACCTAGGCGCGCTGCCGGGTCGCGATCTCCGGCAAGATGTTCAGGACCTGGATGCCTGGTACGAACTCAACCGAGACAAACTCAGCTGGGACGCAGGATTGGGCAAGATCGTGTTCGGAGGGTTGGCCCCGGCCCCCGGTACGCGTTAGATTGGAGATCATGAGAACAACCCAGCGAACATTTGCGTGCGTTCTTTTCGGGATCGTTCTGTTCACCCTCCCCGTGTCGGCCGGTGTCGAGGCCTACGCGGTGATGGGCATTGACAAGGGCAAGGTGATCAGCGCGACCTTGATGACCGCGCGAGTGTTGCCCGGTGATGACAAGCAACTCGTTTGTCTGGTCGCCTACCTCAGCGGAAAGAGAGAAAAAAATGCTGCGGTCAAATTGCGCTTGGCCGTGCTCCGGGTGAGCGAGGGCAGTTACACGATGGTCTGGGAACAGGACTTCAGCGCCAAGTACGGTGGCAGCGTCGGCGAGGGTAACCTGGAGTTGCTCGACCTGGATCGCGACGGGCAGAGCGAGATCATCGTCAGCTTCGATCTCTTCTCCGACCCGTTGATTCGCCAGCGCCTCGGCGAGGTGATCGTCTGGGAACAGGACGGGTTCAAGACTGCTTGGTCCGGGCTGTTCGAGTACGACGCCACCAAGGCCGTGCGCGACGTGCCGGTCGAGCGCCGCGACCATTTCATCCGCGAACTCGATCTGATCAGCACGCTACGTACGCGCGGGGTGACGTTGTTCTTCAACAAGACGATGATCGCCGTGGCCGGCCAGCGGCTCGCCGAGCCGAAGGTGGTCGAAGAGACGTTCCCGCTGAGGAAACGTCTGAACTTCTGACGTCCGTCGTTCGCGCTATGCTGGTGCCGTGAGCGAACCCACGGCCAACCTTCTCGATCCAGACCGCATCCGCTTTGTCCTGGTCGAACCGCAACGCGCGGGCAACGTCGGCGCCGCCGCGCGTGCCCTCACCAACCTCGGTTTCTCGCGTCTGGAGATCGTGCGTCCCGCCGGTGACCCGCGCGACGACGAGGCCCGGCGCATGGCCGTGAACGCGGCGCCTCTGCTCGAAGCCGCGGGCATCCATCCGACATTGGACACCGCGCTGGCGGGCGCCCAAACCGTGGTCGGGACCACGGCGAGAACGGGCAAACAGAGGAAGCCGCACTGGCGCATCGATACGTTCGCCGAGCACGTGATTGCGAGAAACGACCCGGGCGAGTTGGCGATCGTTTTCGGCCGCGAGGACCACGGGCTCAACGATGACGATCTCGACCGTTGCACGCACCTCGTGTACCTGCCCGCGGATGCGGCGTACACCTCGTTCAACCTGGCCCAGGCGGTGCTGCTCGTCGCCTGGGAGTTGCGCCGCGCCGGCCTGGGACCCGCCGACGCGCAGGACCCGCCGGCGACCGACGAGGACCGCGAGGCGTTTTATCGCCACTGCGAGCAGGCGCTCCGCGCCATCGGTTTCGTGACGGACCAGACGGCGCCGTCGATCATGCGCCGGCTCCGTCGGATCTACGGGCGCGCAGCAGTGACCGAAGAAGAACTCGCGACGCTCCGTGGGATGGCGCGGCAGATCCTGTGGGCGGCGGACAAGGCCGGTCTATGACCCCGCGGCAACGCACGGCGGCGCTCAAGCAACGCGCCACCGAGGAAGGCTTCGATCTGGTCGGCGTCGCGGCGGTTGGCACGCTCGATCGTGATGTGGCGGCGCTCGACGCCTGGTTGAACGCTGGGCATCACGCCACGCTGGCATGGATGGAGCGCTACCGTGATCGTCGCGCCGATCCCGGAAAGCTGCTTCCCGGTTGCCGGAGCATCGTCGTCGTCGCAATGAATTACTGGCCCGGCGAATCGGAGGCGGCCACGCCTGCAGGGCACGCGCCCGTGGCGCTCTATGCGCGCGGTCGCGACTACCACAAGGTCATGGGCAAGAAACTAAAGCGGTTGGCCGCGTGGTTGGCCGGGGAAACGGGCGAAACGACACGGGCGTTCGTAGATACGGGACCCGTGCTCGAACGCGGGTGGGCGCAACGCGCGGGTCTCGGCTGGATTGGCAAGAACGCGAATCTTCTGACGCAATCGATGGGTTCGTGGTTGTTGCTGGGCGAACTGTTGAGCGCCGCCGAATTGCAACCCGACGATGGCCCGCACGCCGATCATTGCGGCACGTGCACGGCGTGCCTCGATGCGTGCCCGACGAGCGCGATCATCGCCGACGGTGTCGTCGATTCACGGCTGTGCATCTCCTACTGGACGATCGAACATCGTGGAGAGGTTCCCGAGGACAAGCGAGCGGCTAACGGGGATTGGATCTTCGGCTGTGACATTTGCCAGCAGGTCTGCCCGTGGAACGAGACGCACGCCCGCGCGGTGGGTGCCGAACGTTTCGAACGTCGCGACGATCTGCGCGGACTCGACCCGCTCGCAATCCTCGCGATGGATGAAACGACTTTCCGCAACGCGTATTCGGGTACACCGTTGATGCGCGCAAAATGGGAGGGGCTGCGCCGCAACGCGTGCATCGTTCTGGGGAACCGGCGCGACCCCAGCGCGTTGGACGGGTTGCACGCGGTGCTGGACGATCCGGACCCGGTCGTGCGAACCCATGCGGCCTGGGCAATCGACCGGATCGCAAGCGGGCCACACTAGCGGCCGGTCACAAACGGTGCGCTGATTTCGGCGCAAACCCAACCCCGGTAGGGCCTTCCGGAACCCCGCGTGATACACTGCCCAAGACACGAAAGCACGGCAAAAGCCGACGTAACTTTTTGCTTGAAAAGGGTTTCGCGGTCGCCAGCCTCGACCACTAGATATTGTGGTAGACCTGGCCGTTGATGCCATATTTGGTAGAAACGGCACGATTTCGATTGACGTCAAGGTTGGCGGACTGCTAAATTCCGCGAGCTTGCTCGGCACAGTGCCAAGAGATCAAAAAACCAGGAGGTCCCCCACATGCTCGGTCCGGAGAGTCGGTCCCGTCAAGATCGCGTTACCACGGCTCAGATCGGTTCGGAAACGCAGGTCAAGTCGGCCTTTCCCGACCTCGGAGAGGGCTTGCGCATCCCACGCCGGTACACCGAGCCGGGGGTCCATCCCTACGACCGTATCGAGTGGGAACTGCGTGATGCGGTCATCACGACCGACAAAGGCGAGGTGGCTTTCGAGCAACGTAACGTCGAGGTGCCCGCCTTCTGGTCCCAACTCGCAACCAACGTCGTCGCGCAGAAATACTTCCGTGGCCTGCTGGGCACGGAAGAGCGCGAACACAGCGTGCGCCAGTTGATCGATCGTGTGGCCAAGACCGCCGCCCGATGGGGCCGCGAAGGCGGCGTGTTCGCCTCCGAGGCGGATGCCGAGGCGTTTGAGGCCGAACTGACCTACCTGCTGGTCAACCAGCACATGTCGTTCAACTCGCCCGTCTGGTTCAACTGCGGCGTCGAGGAAAAACCGCAGGTCTCCGCCTGTTTCATCAACTCGGTCGAAGACAAGATGGGCTCGATCCTCGGGCTGGCCAAGATCGAGGGCATGCTGTTCAAGTTCGGTTCGGGAACGGGTTCGAACCTCTCGACGCTACGCTCCAGCCGCGAGAACCTGGCCGGCGGTGGGACCGCTTCGGGTCCGGTCTCGTTCATGAAGGGCTACGACGCCTTCGCCGGCGTGATCAAGTCCGGTGGCAAGACCCGCCGCGCGGCCAAGATGGTCATCCTCAACTGCGACCACCCCGACATCGAAGGGTTTGTCAACTGCAAGGCCGACGAAGAAAAGAAAGCGTGGGCGCTGATCGACGCGGGTTATTCGGGCGAGTTCAACGTACCCGGTGGCGCGTATGACTCGGTGTTCTTCCAGAACGCCAACCACTCCGTACGGGTGACCGACGAATTCATGCGCGCGGTACTGGGCGACAGGGACTGGCAGATGCACGCCGTGACCACGGGCAAGCCGGTGGAAACGATCAAGGCTAAGAAGCTGATGCGTCAGATGGCCGAGGCGGCGTGGCTGTGCGGCGATCCGGGCATCCAGTACGACACCACGATCAACGCCTGGCACACGTGCCCGAACACGGCGCGTATCAACGCGTCGAATCCGTGCAGCGAGTACATGTTCCTCGACGATTCGGCATGCAATCTGGCCTCGCTGAACCTGATGCGGTTCCGCCGCCCCGACGGCGAGTTTGACACCGAATCCTTCCGTCATGCCGTGGCGGTCACGACCACAGCGATGGAGATCTGGGTCGACAACGCCAGCTACCCGACGTCGCCGATCGAGAAGAACTCACACGAATATCGGCCGCTGGGCCTGGGGTACGCCAACCTGGGTGCGCTGTTGATGTCGCGTGGCTTGCCTTACGACGACGACGCGGGCCGGCACTACGCCGCTGCGATTACGGCGTTGATGTGCGGGGAGTCGTATTGCCAGTCGGCACGCATCGCGGCGAAGAGCGGACCATTCATGGGCTTCACACGCAACCGTGAGCCGTTCCTGCAGGTCATGCGCAAGCACCAGAGCCACGCCGACGGTATCGACTCCGAGGCGGTTCCTTCCGATCTATTGTCCGCCGCACGCGGCGCGTGGGCCGATGCGGTCACGCTTGGGACCAAGCACGGATTCAAGAACGCGCAATCCACCGTGCTTGCGCCGACGGGAACGATCGCTTTCATGATGGATTGTGACACCACCGGGATCGAGCCGGATTTGGCGCTGGTCAAGTACAAGAAACTGGTCGGCGGCGGTCTGTTCAAGATCGTCAACCGCTCGGTGCCGCTGGCGCTCAAGACGCTCGGCTACGAACGCGAGACGATCCAGGAGATCGTCGACTACGTCGACGAGCAGGGCACGATCGAGGGCTGCAAGCAACTCGATGAGAAAGATCTTCCGGTGTTCGATTGCTCGTTCAGACCGCAGAGAGGCGTACGCACGATCCACCACATGGGCCACATCAAGATGATGGCGGCGGTGCAGCCGTTTCTCTCCGGGGCGATCAGCAAGACGGTCAACATGCCGTCGGACTCGACCGTCGAGGACATCGAGAACGCCTACATCGAGGCCTGGCGCATGGGGCTCAAGTCGATCGCGATTTACCGCGATGGCTGCAAGCGCACGCAACCGCTTTCCACGGGCGCCAAAGGATCGGCCGCCGTCGTCGGCACGGCCGTGCAGCCGGCCCGGCGCAAGCTCGAGGACACCCGCGACTCGATCACGCACAAGTTCTCCGTCGCCGGCCATGAGGGGTACATCACAGTCGGCTTGTACCCCGACAGCCGCCAACCCGGTGAAATCTTCATCACGCTCGGGAAGGCCGGTTCGACGCTCGCCGGAT
>Ga0209988_10002795_pt1 | contig 11531 bp, 8 predicted proteins | sample N075metaG_FD_183115 | JGI IMG/M metagenome (GOLD analysis project Ga0209988, IMG submission 183115) | Deep subsurface microbial communities from Kermadec Trench to uncover new lineages of life (NeLLi) - N075 metaG (SPAdes) (version 2) | ecosystem: Environmental > Aquatic > Marine > Ocean trench... | reverse complement strand
TTTCGATGATTATTTTTTTCATCTTATGATATTCACCATCCTCATCAATTTCGATCAGCATTTCGTGCCCATGTTCAGATTTCATTTTATCAAGATATTCTTCAGCCTCTTCCCCCTCATAGATCTCTGTTTTTTCCTCTCCGTTCTCTTTAGTGGTAACGGTTACTTTCTTGTTGCCGTCTTCGATCTCTATTTTTATCTCTTTACCCAGATTATGGAAGCAATCATCATCACTAAACCAAACGGCATGGTCGCCTCCATCTGTTTTAAATTCATAAACTTCCTCATCGCCGCCATACGACTTAATTATTATCTTCTTTGTTCCTTCTCCTCCTTCATCAATTTTCACTATAAAAGTATTTGAACTTTTTGTATTGGATTGCATTCTATTAAAAAGCTTTTCTGCGTCTTCACCTTCAAAAGTAAATTCCTCTCCACCGGCGCTGATGGTTATCTTGTCGACATGACCTTCTATCTTACTTAATTTATCCTTAATATCTTCCTGGGCAAAACCAGATGAGCTTAGTATAAAAATTATTATAGCTGGGAGAATGATCTTTCCGGAAGTTTTTAATCCAAACATTTAACACTCCTTAAATTTTGTTTATTATTTTATATTCTAATTTAGTATTATGACGATTAAAAATGTGTTAATGTGCTGTTAATTAATGTTAAATAATGTTAAAATAGAAGTAAAGTTGCCATAGTTAGCGTATTTTTAATGTAATAAAAAGAGTCCCGACGAATTGGGACGAGTTCCATCTGAAAAAAATAAAAAATAGTAACAGATGAAAGAGAAAAAATTAAAAATAATTATTGGATTGATGAGTGTTGCTCTGCTTGGTTTAATAGCAGTACAGATCTATTGGATAAAGAATGCAATTGAACTTGAGGAGAAACTGTTCGATTACAATGTTAATGACGCAATACACTCCGTTGTAAAAAAAATCAGTCGGCATGAATCAGCAACTTATGTTATAAATAAGCTGATTAAACCGGGCACAGATGATGTATTTGTTATTAAGAGTGATTTATTGAATAATGAAGACGTTGTTCTTAGGAAAAAAAGAATGTGGGTTAGCAGCTATAATTATGATGTTTGTGATTCTGATATTGTAATTAGATTGGAAGCACGTAAAAATGATGACAGTTCAAAAGTTATTGTTGAGATCAATACAATCAAAGAGGGACATAAAATTGGCATAACGCAAAAAAGAATAATAACATCTGTACAAATTGATTCCATTAAGGTATATAAAGAAAAATTTGTAAGCGAAGTTGTGGAAGAGTTAATACTTATTGGTGAAACACAAAATGTTGAAGAGAGAATAAACGAAAGAGAACTGAATAATTATATTAAGATTAATCTAATTAATAATGGTATCTCTGCTGATTTTATATTTGGAGTTAAATCTGAAAGAAGAGACACTATACTATTTTTGAAAAATGCTGATCAAATTAGTGAATTAAAAGAATCATTGTACAGAGCGCAGCTTTTTCCCGAAGAACTATTTAGACCTGCCAACTATTTGGTACTCTCGTTCCCGAACAGGACAGGATACCTGCTTCGTTCAGTTTCCACTGTGTTGCTGATTTCTGCGCTATTCATATTTTCAATTATCTTTCTATATTATAAAACAGTTAAGATTCTTATCATGCAAAAGAAAGTAGCAGAAATTAAAAACGATCTCATTAATAATATCACTCACGAATTTAAAACTCCGATCTCTACAATTGCACTTGCCGCCGAAGCATTGAAGGAACCCGAATTAAATAAAGATAGAGCCGCAATAGAAAAATACTCAACTATGATTGAAGAGGAGAACGACCGCTTGAAGAATATGGTTGATTCTTTGCTTAATACTGCTTTAATCGAAAATGGGGAATATAGCCTGGAAAAAAGTGAGATAGATATTAACTCTCTCATTGAAAATTTAGTTAACAGAAATAAACTTAGATTGGAAACAACTAACGGTGAAATAATATTAGAACTACTTGCTGAAGATCATCAAGTATTTGCAGATCAGCATCACATCACTAATATATTAAATAACATTATTGATAATGCAATAAAATATTCCAGCCATAAACCACTAATTAAAATTAGTTCCGTTAACGAGGGTGAGGGAATATCAATTTCAATATCCGATAATGGAATTGGAATAGATAAACATCAACAGAAAAAAATATTCGACACATTTTATCGTGTACCTACAGGAAATATTCAGGATGTAAGAGGCTACGGAATTGGATTAAGTTATGTGAAAAAACTGGTTGAAGCTCACGGTGGAACGATCACTGTTGAAAGCAAACTTAATAAAGGAACAATATTTAATTTATTTTTACCGCATGGCAGATAATAAAAATAAAATATTATTGGTTGAAGATGATATTAATCTTGGGACGATTTTAAAAGATTTTCTTATAATTAAAAACTATGATGTAGATCATGTCCTCAATGGTGTTGATGGATTTAATGCATATTCTAACGGTTCGTATGATTTGCTTATTTTAGATATTATGATGCCGAAGAAAGATGGATTTACACTTGCAACTGAAGTGAGAAAGCTGGATAAGAAAACACCAATTATTTTTCTATCAGCTAAGTCATTAGTTGAAGACAGAATAAAAGGATTAAAACTTGGAGGCGATGACTATTTAACAAAACCATTCAGCAGCGAAGAATTATTGCTTCGAATAGATAATATTTTTAAACGAGTTTATATTTCCAGGCAGAAGAAAACCATTGTTGATCCCTTAACCATTGGGAAATATATATTCGATTATTCCAGAAGAACTCTAAAGATAAACAGTAATGTTCGGAAACTTACCTCAAAAGAATCTGAACTTTTCCGCATGCTTGCAATTAGTAAGAATGATATTGTTGACAGATCTGCTGCACTTGAGGAAATATGGCGAAACAATACATATTTCACTTCAAGGAGTATGGATGTATACATTACCAAATTGAGATCATATCTAAAGGAAGATCCTGCTGTGGAAATAGTGAATATACACGGTACAGGTTTCAAACTGCTGGTTCATTAAATAATCCATCCATCACAATTCAACTGATTTTTATTAAATCTATCCTTATTTTTAACTGTTTATAATTGTTAATTCTTGTCATGTGTAACTCGATTCGCTCAAGCGGGACTCGTTTCAAAAGTTTTTTTATGAAATTTAAATAAGGTTAAAAATGAAAACAGTATTTATTTATTCTGCTCTTACAGTTTTAGTAGCTGTATTGTTAATATCTTGTTCAACGGAAGAGCATTTTAATGGCAGTTTTTATTACTCACCGGATGTAATAAAACCCGGAAAAGATATAACTGTAAAATACAATCCTGATAGCAGTAATCTTAACGGAAAAGATGAGATCCGGTTAGTAGCATATCTTTACGGTAATAAGCTCAACAATGCTATAGATATTCCCTTAACTAAAAGTGGAAGTATTTATTCCGGTAATGTAAGAACAGAGGAAAATACACTCGGAGTTTTATTCAAATTTGCATCAGGTGAAGAGATTGATAACAATAACAAAGAAGGATATGTGGTTTTTCTTTCAAATGATAATGGTGAAAGAATTGCAGGGAGTCTCGCCGGTTATGGAGAAGCTCTCAGTCGCTGGGGTGCATATTACAGTGATCTTGAATTAGATAGGGAAAAAGCCTATAAATATTTATCCGAAGATTTTAAAGCAAACCCCGATATAAAACCTCGTTTCCTCGACTCGTATTTTAAGGTAGTAACAAGTGTTAAACCTGAAAAAAAAGAAATTATTATTAAGAAAGAATTAGATGCTTTTGCTGAAACGAATCCGACTGATGAAGAGGCTCTTGCAGTTTTATCAAATTGGTATAGTAGCGTTGGACTTAAAGACCAGGCGGAAAAATATAAAATTATTAGTATAGAAAAATTTCCAAATAGTGAATTTGCAGAATCTGTTAAAATAAAAGAGTTTAAAAAAGAAGAAGATTTAAATAAGAAAATAGAAATAGCTGCAGAATTTGAAGATCAATTTTCTAAGAATAGAAATTCCGAATACTTGTATGATCTTATTGCGAATGTTTATCGTAATAATAAAGAATATTATAAAGCGTTTGAATTCTTAAAGAACAATATTAATAAACCAAGTTCATACCGTTTTTATTCGGTTGTTAACAGAATGCTTGATGAAAATGCCGATATGAATCTTGCGCTTAAAATTGCTGATTTGGGTGTTGAAAGATCACGTGGTGAATTAAGTAATCCTTCCAAAGAAAAGCCCAATTACTTAACCGTAATTGAATGGAAAAAAGAAAGAGAATATTATCTTGGGCTTAACCTGTTTGGAAAGGGTAAAGTACTTAATCATTTATCCAAAAAAGAGGAATCACTAAATATTCTGGAAGAAGCTGCAAGGTTAACTAAAGAAGAAGATGAATTAATTAACGAACTATATGCCAAAGCGTTGATCGAAAACGGAAAGTATGATATTGCGATGTCGAAAATTTCGCAATTTATAAATTTAGGACATAACACATCTCAAATGAAAATTTATCTGAAAGAAGCATATCTGAATGAAAAAGGAACCGAAGATGGATTTGATGCTTATTCATCACAGTTTGAAGATGCAGCAAAAGAAAAACTGATTGAGAAATTAAAAAACGATATGATACTTGAACCTGCACCAACTTTTACTTTATTTGATATTGATGGTAATAAAGTTTCGTTTAATGATTATAGAGGTAAAATAATTATTTTAGATTTTTGGGCAACCTGGTGTGGTCCCTGTCTTGCATCCTTCCCTGGAATGAAAAAAGCCGTTGAGAAATATGAAAATGATAGTCGGATTAAATTTTTATTCATCAACACATGGGAACGGGTGGAAGAAAAAACTAAAAATGCTGCGGATTTTATTTTGAAGAATGACTATCCCTTTCACGTTTTGGTTGATGATGAAAATAAAGTGATTGAGAAATATAAAGTATCGGGAATACCAACTAAGTTTATAATCGATTCGGAAGGGAATATTAGGTTTAAAAGTATTGGCTTTGCAGGATCAGATGATAAGCTGGTTGAAGAATTATCTACAATGATAAGTTTAATTAAATAGATAAAATTTAAATTTATTTTTCTCTAGGATTGCTGAATCTGTAGCACAACCTCAAAATATTGAAGTTGCTTAAAGGATTTTTATTTGTTTGTCATTCCCACGGAAGTGGGAATATTGACGGCAATAAGAATTTAGATTCCCGTTTACACGGGAATGACATAAATAGTAGGTGTGTTTGACAATCTAATTATATCGGGCAGAATAGCATGCAATTTTTAGTATATAATTATTTTATTAACTGTTTATATTGCCTATACCTTTCTAAAATTTCTTTAACATATTTTACAGTTTCCCTTCCACGGGCATATCCTCTTTTGACTACTTCATCATTATAATATTTTGGTTTCGATTTCAACTTTAGATAAACTTCTACATTATCGAACCAAATATTTGGGTTCCCTTCGTACTTTTCTGTTAGATTTCTCGCATCAGTAATATGACCGGGACCTACATTGTAAGAAGCAAGCACAAACTTTATTCTTTCAGTTGAATCGGTTATTGTTTCTTTCCAGAGGTTATCGAGATAAACTAAATATTTAAATCCACCTTTAATATTTTGTTCGGGATTTTTAAGATTCGATATGCCAACTTGCTTAGCTGTGTTTGGCATAAGCTGCATCAAACCAACAGCACCAGCCCACGATTTTGAATTTGGGTTGAACTGAGATTCCTGATAAACCAAAGAAGAACCTAACCGCCAATCCCACCCAACTAAGTCCGAATATTTTTTTATCAGGTCATCGTATTTAGAAATTCCGCCGCCAGTGTTGGAAAAGTAATCACTGGTAACCCTTTTTTTGAAAGCATAACGATTTGTAAAATACTTTTTGTAGATAACAGCAAAATCCACTGTAGCTTTCATGCTATCCAGCCATCTGTTAACGTCGGCTTCAAAATCATCCGAATTTTTTTCTACTGCCCATGCAATTCTTTGTGAAAGAGAAATATCCGTTTCAACATCAATATTTCTATAGTAAACTGTATTTAAATGTGCAATGTTATCATCCGAAATAGTGTAATCAATCGCTCCCGAATCTACTAGCGCAATCAAGTCTTCTATTGTTAATTCCGGCTCTGCTTCCACAACATTAATGTCTCCTCCAATCTCATCTGAAAGATTGATCAATCTTTGTACATAAGCAGAGCTGCTTCGGACAAAAACAGTTTTACCAATTAACTCTGCAGGATCGCGAATCAGCCGTTTCTCAATTTCGTGAAGTTTCATCTTTCTCCAATCTTTCGGTTTACGCTGCACCAACACTTGTTTTATAGTATTAATGGGTTTTGTAAAGTCAACTATTTCCAGACGTTCTTTGGTAATTGTTAGATTGAATGCTATAAGATCACCTTCACCGGAGTTCAGCATTTCAAACATCTCTTCAATACTCCTAATTACTTTTACTTCTAATGCAACATTAAAATACTCTGCAAGTTTTTTAACAAGCTCGTATTCAAACCCCATCGGCTGCCCCTTATAGATGAAGTAGCTGTAGGCGTTGTAGCCGGTAAGCGCAACAAGTTTATTATCCCGCAAATTTTCTATTTTTACTTCTTCTTCTTCTTCATCTTTTGAGGAACAAGATTGAAGTAAATTAAAAAAAATAATTAATAAAACAATCGCAAATATGTAACTATGTTTTTTCAATTAAATATAGGAATGAATTGTAATTCAACAAAAAATTACGAAATTGATAGCAATACAGCAAATGCATTAATTACCGTGAAAAATTATTTGAGGTTGTAATAATTTAATAATTCGGAACAAATCAATTACTTATTAAATTCGTTTTCTGAATCCTTCACCTAAAACTTCGTGAACATTATGAACTGTAACAAAAGCATCCGGGTCAATATTTTTTATAAGATTTATAAGTTTTCCTAGTTCCTTTAATGTAACTACAGTAACTATAATTTCTCTCTCAATATTTTTATATAAGCCTCTTCCTTTTAGAGCAGTTGCACCACGGCTTAATTCATGCATAATTGCTTCTGCAATTTTTTCAGATTTATCTGAAATTATATAAGCGGTTCGTGCATAATCAAATCCATCTATAATTGCATCAACCAATCTGCTTGATACAAACAATAAAAACAAAGCATAAAGTGTAAGAGTCATCGCTGATCTTTCTCCTGCAAGATCTTTATATTCTATTATTATTCCTGCTAAGCAAATAACAATAAAATCTATAATCATAATTGCAGTACCTGGTTTCATTCCAAATTTCCTTTGCATGATAGCTGCAACAATATCTGTTCCTGCAGTAGAACCGCGAAATTTAAAAACAATTCCTAAACCGATACCTAACAATGCTGCACCAATGATTATTAGAAAGAAAAAGTCATACTGACGAAGATGCATGATTGTTTCAGTATCCTGAAGACGAATGAAACTAAAGCCAGGTATGTCGCCCCTGAAGAAATCTATAAAAAATGAATTAAGTGTAAAACCAAAAAATGTTCTTATTCCGAATTGTTTACCCAATACTTTCACTCCCCAAATGTAAAGCGGTACGTTAAAAACCCAAATCATCAAACCGATGGGAACCATACTGCCGGTTAGATAGTAAAAAGCCATAGATAAGCCGCTTACTCCTCCGGGAACAACTTTGGCATCAACAAGAAAAACGCCGATTCCTATTGCCATAATTGCGGCACCAAACGCAATAGCTAAATAATCTATAACAGGTGTTTGTTTCGAAAATAAATTAGTCATCTTTATTTCGGATTATTATTTTTAAAAATATTTTTAATCGTTAATCGAATTATCATTAAATAAGAGAGTATATGATTTTTAACTTCAAAATTATGTAGATTTTAGACCAACAAAAACAGAGTTTTATTCCAAAAGAAAATAATCAATACTTTATTAAACAATTAAGGAAAGCAAAAAATGAAACCAAAATATGTCCTAACAGTTGCTCTCTTAATGTTGCTCCCTGTTATTTTATTAAGCCAGAGCATTGTGCAGAAATCACTTTCGGTAACTGTTTATAACCAAAACCTTGGCGTTATAAAAGATGTTAGAGAGATTGAAATCTCTTCCGGTAATTCCGAAATTAAAATAACCGGTGTTGCACAGCAGATTGATCCAACCAGTGTTCATATAAAATTAGATGGGGAAGTTATCGAACAAAATTATCAATACGACCTTGTTAGTCTTGATAAAATTTTAAGAAAATTTATTAATCAAGACATACGGCTTATAAGTGAAACAAATGAAATTGTAGAAGGGAAATTACTTTCTGCAATGGGCGGTCAAATTGTATTAGAAAAACCGGAAGGCGGGCTTGTAATGCTGCCAAATGTTAATAAATATCGTTTCTCTGTAGATTATCTGCCCGAAGGATTAATCACACAGCCAACTTTGGTTTGGCAGGTTAACTCTAATTCTTCTGGCAAACAGGATGTGGAATTATCTTATCAAACCCGCGGAATGAACTGGCATACAGAGTATGTTGTTGTGTTAAATGAGGATGATACCAAACTTGATCTAAATTCCTGGGTTAGCGTGGATAATCAATCGGGGGCGACTTATAAAAACGCTAAATTAAAACTTGTTGCAGGAGATGTTAATCTTATTCAGGATGTTCATATTCGAGGTGGAAGAGATAATATGTATATGCTGGAAAAATCATCTGTTAATGGTCAGCAATTTGAAGAGAAAGCTTTCTTCGAATATCATATTTATAATCTCCAAAGACCAACGACACTTGCTAATAACGAAACAAAGCAAATATCGTTATTTGAAGCAGGTAATGTTGCAGCGAAGAAAAAATTCTTTTACGGAAGTACAAGCAGCAGATGGTATTGGAACCAACAGGGACAGCAAAAGATTGCTGTAATTATTGAATTCGAGAACAGCGAAGAATATGGTTTAGGTGTTCCAATGCCGAAGGGTAAAGTAAGAGTTTATAAATCTGATGGCGAATCACTTGAGTTTGTTGGGGAAGATATGATCGATCATACAACAACAAAGGAAAAAGTTAGATTGAAAATTGGCGATGCTTTTGATATTGTTGCTGAAGAAGTTCAAACAGAAAACATACAGATATCTTCTAAAGTTTGGGAACAGGAATTTGAGATCACTTTTAAAAACAGGAAAAAAGAAGATGTGGTAATTGAGGTTGAAAGAAATCTTGGAACTAATTGGGAGATCTTAAAATCTTCATTCGATTATAAAAAGAAGGATGCTTTTAGAGTAACTTTTAATGTCCCTGTAAAAGCAGATGGAGAATCGAAGTTAACATTTAAAATTAGGTACAGATATTTTTAATTGATCTGTAAAATTATATGAGAAGATAAATTGAGAATCACAGTAAATAAAAATAATCCGTGACTTTCATAGCTGCAAAAATTACTGGCTGTCCTTCCAGGTGTGAAATAATTTTAACAAACTTTGAGTTCCTGTTAGGTCGTCTTGTACAACAGTTTTAATGTAAATCTTGTCCGCGTCTGATTGCCATATAATAACAGGGAAGTCCTTTTCTTCACCTAAATAATTTCCATTCGATTCTGAATAAGTTTCTCCGAAATCGCCCATGAAATATATCAACGGGCTGCAATCACAATCTTCCGATTTAAAGAATCCAATATCGTTGATATTAGTGAAATAGAATTCCACTCTACCGACAAGTATGCTGTCCTTTTCCAATAATTCTTTATTTGTTACCAGGTAATTCGGGTTATCATTTTCAAAACTTGTCCCTTCAATATAATCTGAAACTAATTCTCCAAAATCTTTAAACGAAACATCTTTTTCATCATCTTCAACTGAAACTAGGTTATAGAAAATTATTTCACCTTCACCCGAACCATCAGAATTAATCTCAAAAATGTACTCTTTATATTCTGTAGAAAGGCATCCGGTTAAATTTATTAGCGACAACGAAGATAATATTAATATGCTTATTCTTAAGAAAGACATCACTTTGTTTTCCTCAGTTTGTAAATGATTAAATTTTTATTGGGTAATTTAATAGAAAGATGCGAAATAAAAATTATTGAAAATCAAAAATAAATTCCGTACCAAACACCGGTTGGAGTGAGTCGTACAGTAGGCATCGGTAACCTAATAAAGTTCAACTCACTTTTGAAAAATTTGAAAAGATCACTTTCATTTCCAAAATCAATTTTCCTGAGATCGAGATCCAGTCCAACAAACCATTGTGGTCTGCCAAATTGAGGCGTTGCGGCTATACCTTCTGCCCCGTATCCAATTGCGACACCGAGCGGAGCTAACCATTTAGGATAATCTTTCTTCCAGGAATCAGGAAAGTAATGATGGGGATTGATTGCCAGCCAAAAAGTCATTCCTTCATAATCATCAATAAATGATTTAGGATTTTTTGTATAAGTTTTATTCCTCCATGCATCGGAAACATGATAACTAAATTTAGGATGAAGACCGCCAAGCACTTCCGGATAATATTGTTGAAGAACGAAAAATCCGGCTCCAAGTGTATTGGCAGAAAGATCGAGCCAACTAAATCCCCAATCTGCAAATAAACCATCCGATATTTCAATTTCCAACATCCAGACCCATCCTGTTAAGGCGCCAAACCAAACAGAACTCTCCCCTGAAAGTCCTGACCAGCGATAGAGTTTTGAAGTTAGATCACTCACAAAGTATGCATCGGTAAAATGTCCAAGCTTATCCATTCTTTGATAGTTATGAACATCTACCCACCAATTAATAGAATGTAATCCGGTTATATCATTCTGATCCCAGACACCACGTTGGTACTGATATATCGCAAGGTTGATAGTTAACATCGCTCCAAGTAATGGGAAAAGGCGTGAATAGTTTATCTCAGATTGTTCTCTCCAATATGTACCGTCTATCATCTGATATTCATATACATTTTCCGGATTTTTCTCAGTTTCTAAATCTTGATTAAGAGATACAGGTGAATAGGTTTTTCTTTCTTCGGTAAATTGTCCAACTGTTAAATTATTATTTTTGAATGCTAGTGAATAGAGCGATGCCCTGGTATTATTTCTCTCTTTTGATTTTGATGCATTGTCTGTTATTGTGTTATTAATATTTGTCCGGTAATGATGAGTTGTAGTATCAGCAGGTATAGTGTTAAGGAAAGCAATATTCTGCGCTTTACTAACGCAGACAGATAGTACCAACGTTATAATTAATATACGGTAACGATATAAAATCATAATTTCTCTCTGCCGTAAATTAGAATAAATTCTTGCTGCATCCTATAATATTGCTTTAACTTGTATTAATTACATAATTTAACAATTGCTGTACCAAATGTTTCAATTCATTATTCGAAAACTTACTGTAATTTGACTGTGTCAATTGCTAATTTTTTGGAATTTTAGGAGATAATGGAGAAGTATTAAATGAAGTCCATTTCCCTGCTGATACTAATGTTAATTTTACATGGTAATTCTTTCCCTAAGGACCATTCGGAAA
>Ga0209988_10002794_pt1 | contig 11534 bp, 10 predicted proteins | sample N075metaG_FD_183115 | JGI IMG/M metagenome (GOLD analysis project Ga0209988, IMG submission 183115) | Deep subsurface microbial communities from Kermadec Trench to uncover new lineages of life (NeLLi) - N075 metaG (SPAdes) (version 2) | ecosystem: Environmental > Aquatic > Marine > Ocean trench... | reverse complement strand
CCATCCGATGGGGATCCCGCCGCTCAAGGAACTGATTGCATTCGCGCTGGACCATGGCGTCCCGGTATATACCTGAGGGCTGTGCGGCCGAGCCCGTGGGGTTACGGACGAAGATCTCGGGTGGCTAAAGTCGAAGTGGGTAACACCGAAAGAGGTTACGCAGATCGCGGTTGAGGTGGACCGAGTCATCAGCATCTAGCAACCGCATCTTTCCCTCGAGCGGCGGGACAATGCCTGCCCAGGAAGCGGATGAGTGGCATCGACGGATCGTGGCCTGCTAGGGGACGAGTTGCTTGCCGCTCACGTCGGTCACGGACAGTGCGTCCACCGGGCAAACCCGGCAGGCCTCGATCAGCTTGTCCCGGTCGACGTTTCCGGTGTCCTGGTTGAACCGGCAGATCTGATCGTCGTCGAGCTCGAAGACCTCGGGCGCCACAACGATGCAGTTATCGGTGGCGATACAGGTGCCGCGGTCAATGACGACCTTCAGATCCCCGAATTGCCGTTCCAAGGTGTCCAACATGGCGCCCGCATGATGTGCGAGGAAGGATCGGAGGTCAAGGCGTTCATGGCTTTCCCTTGCGCAGGAAGAAGGGCAGCTTCTTCGAGAAGTCCACCGGCATGCCTTTGCGCACGTTATCGAGGACCTCCGGCGTGATGCGGCTGTGGCCCTCACGGCGCGCGAAGTCCTCGACGCGCTGCATGACGACATTGCGAACGAACGATGGAATGCGGGCCATTCTGGCCTCGGCCTCGGGCGTCCACTCCAGTTCGAGCTCGGCCTGCGCGCCGCCGTACGTCATCTGCGGGATCACCACGATCGGCGTGTCGGTGGACGGCTCGTAGCTGCACGATTCGTCGGCTGCCATGACGTCGCCGCCGCTGTCCGCGTACGCCCTGGCCCGGCAGCCGCCGCAGACTCTGCGGTACTCGCAGTCGCCGCACTTACCACCGAGCCCACCGCTGCGGAGCTGTCGAAACAGCTCCGAGTCATTCCAGATCTCCGCAAACGACTGCTTCCGGAGATCGCCGGCCTCCGCAGGCAGGTACGGGCACGGCGTTAGCTTCCCATCCGGCGTGATCCGGCAGTACTGGATCCCGCACGGACACCGCGTCGAGTAACTCATCAACGGCGACTGGGGATCCAGCTCGTGCACGTGGCGCATCAGCTGCGGCTGACACTTGCTACGGACCAGCATCCGGCCGCGGTACTCCTTCTGCAGCCGAACAAGCTCACGCAGAACGGTATCGTTCTCTTCGGGCGGGAGCCCCTTCATGCCGGAGCCGCGCCCCGTCTCCACCAGGAAGTAGAGGTTGAACGACACGGCGCCCTGCTCCGCGGACCAGGCGACGAGGTCGGCGATCTCGTCCCGATTGAATCTCGTCAGCGTCGTTTGGATGATGAAGTCGAGCCCGGCCTCCTGCAGGCGCCCGATCGACCTCAACGCCTGCTCGAGCGCCTCGTCCCCGTGGCGGAAGCGATTGTGGTACCGCGCGTTGAGCGAGTCGATGCTGATCGCCACGCCCTTGACCCCGGCCTCCATCAGGGACCCGATCCGGGCCGCCGTGAGTCCGATTCCGTTGGTGCCCACCACCACGGTCGCGCCGCGCTTTACCGCGTAGGCCGCGATCTCCTCGAGGTCGGGTCGCGTCAAAGGCTCACCGCCGGTGAGGATGAACATCGGGTTGGGGTTGACCGCGAGGATCTCGTCCGTGATCCGTGCGCACTCCGCCACGGTGAGGTCGTTGTCGGTCGGCTGCCACGGCCCGGCCGATATATAGCAGTGCGCACACTCGAGGTTGCAGCGCCGCGTAATGTTCCACGCCACAACGTGCGGGATCGGCGGCGCCGTCTCGTTGTAGACCTCATCCAGAAGCATCCTGCTCTTTGACGCCCTTTTCACGCGGGACCCTCGAGTCGTAGGTTGTCCGGCAGATCGTCTTCCTGCGGGGCGGGGTTGCCGAGCTTGCCGGTCAGCGGCATTTCGATCCAGGTAAAGAACTTCCCGATCGCCCCGAGCATAAATTCCTGCTGAAATTCGAAGAAATCCGCGTCGAAACCGCCCCGTTCCCCGACGTGCCCTTCGATCGTGAGCACGAGATTACGAATAGCGCCGGGGTGCCGATCCTGGGCGAGTTTTGCCAGCGTGAAGACGTCGTCGACGGCTCGCTCGAAGTCGTCCTCTGCCGTTACCCGGTGCTGCAACAGCACAACATGATCCTCCCGCATCGTGATTTTCGATCGCGGCGAGAGTTGCGGCGAGTCCGCAGCGGTCATCAGGGCGCCTCCAATAAAGAGAGAATAGTAGCAGCGACCGTTTCGTGCCCGGTTCACTGACCTCACCGAATGGTCAATGCTGCGTTGCAGGAGATTATGCTGTGCGAGGATGGATCGGAGGTCCAGCTGTTCGTCGCCTTCTCGCGAGTAGTGTAGAATCGGTACCAGGGTAGGCACGCCGGACTCGACGCAGAGGAAACCCCGCTGGTCCGGGAGAGACCGATGAACGATCACGCGCTGCGTGTGTACGAATCGATGCTGGGATTGCTGTCCGGCCCCGATAATCCCACGCCGATGGTGCGACTTAACCGAGTCGTGCCGTTCGAGCATGCGACGGTCTACGCCAAGCTCGAATGGTACAACCCGTTCGGCTCGGTCAAGGACCGCGTGGCGGCCAACCTGGTGCGCGACGCCGAAGAGCAGGGTGTGCTCGGAGGTATCAAGAAACTGGTCGAGCCGACCTCGGGAAACACGGGGATGGGGCTGGCCATGGTGGCCAACGCCAAGGGCTACAGGTTGACCACCCCGCTGTCGAGCGCGATCCCGCTGGAGAAGCGAACCGTGCTGCGCTTTTTCGGCTGCGATGTGATCGAGTTGGAGGACACGCTGTGTCCCGCTCCCGGCGCGCCGGAAGGCGCGATCGTCATGGCCCACGAGATTGCGAGCAAGCCCGACTTTCACATGCTCAACCAGTACGAAAACGAGGCCAACCCCGGGGCGCACTACCTCACGACGGGTCCCGAGATCTGGAAGCAGACAGGGGGAAAGGTGACGCACTTCGTGGCCGGGTTGGGGACCTGCGGAACGATCGGTGGCACGGGGAGGTTCTTAAAGGAAGAGAACCCCACGATACAGGTACTGGGTGTGTACCCCGACGAAGGGCACGACATCCCGGGAGTACGTAGCATCCGCCAGCTGAGTCAGGCCAAGCTGTACCGTCCGGAGGATTACGACCAGACGATCGAGGTGCGCAACGAGGTCGCATACCGGCTCTGTCTGCGCCTGAACCGGGAAGAGAGCCTGATCGCCGGCCCGAGTTCGGGGATGGCGCTCGCGGGCGCGTTGGAGATGGTCCCCGACGAACCCGGCACCGTCATCGTGGTGATCTTTCCCGACAACGTGTTCAAATACGCCACGTCTGTGCGGAGACACCTGCCCGAGCTGTTTCCCGCGCAACAGGCGACCCCGAACGCCGACCCAAGTCCCGGTGAGGCGATCTTCGACTCGATGGTGGCCCACGCCCGCAGATCGCCCGACGTGATCGACGCCGGCGCGGCCGGCGCACTGCTGAAAGAGAAACGCGCACTCTTGATCGACGTTCGCTCTCCCGAGGAGTTCGCAGAGCGGCACGCAAAGGGCGCGATCAACATCCCACTCGGAGAACTCGACGACGAGGCCGATCTCCCGGACGACCACGAGGCCCCGCTGATCACCATCTGTGCCGTCGGCCAGCGGTCGCTGCTGGCGATGCTGGTGCTGAAGTCGATCGGCTACCGGAACGTGAAGAACGTGGCCGGGGGTCTTAACGCCTGGGTTGCCGGGGGATTGCCGACTTGACCGAGCTCCAGGAGCTTCTCGACCGCCATGAGGCCGATCCGCACGGTTTCGCGGCGAGCCTGCTTCCGCAGGACACGACTGAGAGCGAAGTTCGCGGTCCGGGCTGCGCTTGAGTACCACCCGGCCCGACCGCTCCCGGACGAGTTTGGAAACGGTTCTGGCCTACCACGAACGGACCAAGCACCATCCGCGCAGCTATGCGCGCTCTCTGGGATACCTGGACTGGGATACTCAGCCCGACCCTTTTCGGAGCTACAAGGCGAGCGAGTTCCTTCGACTTGACGAGGTCCCGCCCAAGGCGGAGCCCTTCTACGACGCCATCTTCCGGTCCGGAGGAACGGAGGCCCGTGCAGTAGACCGGGCGAGTGTTTCACAACTCTTCTACGATTCCCTCGCCCTGTCAGCATGGAAGGAAATGGGCAACGCTCGCTGGTCACTACGGGTCAACCCGTCGAGCGGCGCGCTCCATCCCACCGAGGGCTATCTACTGGCAGGCCCCATTCCCGACCTGTCTGATTCGCCGGCCCTCTACCACTACTCGCCGTTTCACCATGGACTGGAGCGGAGAGCTGCGCTCTCGAGTCGCGAGTGGTCCGAGCTGAGCCGCCCTCTGCCACCGGGCGCTGTGCTCGTCGGCCTGACCTCGATTCATTGGAGGGAGTCCTGGAAGTACGGAGAGCGGGCGTTTCGCTACTGCCACCATGACGTCGGTCATGCGATCGCGGCCATTGCCCTGTCCGCCTCCGTTCTCGGCTGGCAAGCCCACTTGCTCGAAGGGTGGACCGATCGGCAGCTGGCGGTCCTGCTGGGTGTCGCTGCCCAACGGGGTGTCGAGGCTGAGCACCCGGACTGCCTGCTCGTGATCTACCCGGCTGGCCATGTGTTTCCCCTCGAGGTGCGTCGGACCTATCGGCCCACCCGGGAACTCCTCGCACGCCTGTCCCGCATCCCGATGTCCGGTGAGCCAAACCAACTCAGCCCAGCGCATCACCCGTGGCCCGTCATCGATGAAGTCGCAGAAGCCAGTGTCCGCGTGGTGCCTCCACCGGAGGCGTACTGGGAATCCCGCCCGCAGAAGCAGGCTGATCCGCCGGCTCGGGCGAGCCGACTCTCTGCTCGTCAGATCATCCGCCAGCGCCGAAGTGCGGTGGCTCTGGACGGCCGTACAGGCCTGGGCCGTGACACCTTCTACGGAATGCTTGAGAGGGTCCTGCCCAAGCCGGGTCGTGTCCCGCTGGGGTCTCTTCCTTGGAAACCTGCGATTCACCTCGTACTTTTCGTGCACCGTGTGGACGGGCTCGACCCGGGACTGTACAGCTTCGTCCGCAGTCCCCAGGCGCTGCACGACCTGAAGGCGGCCATGCGGCCGGAGTTCGAGTGGTCCCGCCCGGCGGGATGCCCGGATGACTTGCCGCTTTTCCGCCTGATGCAGACCGACTGTCGCGACGCGGCCCGGAGTGTTTCCTGTCACCAGGAAATTGCCTCCGACGGGGCCTTCGCTTTGGCGATGATCGCCGAGTTCGAGCCGGGTCTGCGAGAGTACGGGACGTGGTTTTACAAAAGGCTGCATTGGGAAGCAGGTGCCATTGGCCAGGTGCTCTACTTGGAGGCGGAAGCAGCCGGCGTACGGTCTACCGGGATCGGCTGTTTCTTCGACGATGCCCTGCACGAAGTTGTCGGGTTGGCCGGTTGCCGCTACCAGGACCTCTACCACTTTACCGTGGGCGGCGCGGTGGACGATCCGCGTTTGAAGACGAGGCCAGCCTACGCCCACCGCGAAGGATCTTCGTCTAGCCGGTTATCCTCGATGACAGCTAGGCGTGGCGTAGATTGTGAAGTGTGCGTGTCATGAAAGCCGGAAAGAAAGAAGCGCGCAAGTTCGGGGGAACCCGGGTCTCCTTGATGCGTCGTGTCCGCGTGGTGCACGACGATGAAGACATCGTCGTGGCGGACAAGCCGGCCGGGTTGCTGACGATCGGCACCGACCGCGAGCGCCATCGCACGCTTTACCGACGACTGTTCGATGCCGAGATGCGCCGACGCCGGGGTGGCCGCGTGTTCGTGGTCCACCGCCTCGATCGCGACGCCTCCGGCCTGCTCGTCTTCGCCAAGTCCGAGGAGGCGAAGCGCGTGCTCCAGGCACAATTCCACGACCGCACCGCGAGCCGCACTTATCACGCGGTCGTGGGCGGCTCCTATCCACGTGACGAGGACGTCCTGAAGTCGTACCTCGCGGAGAACAGGGCGCTGCGCATGTACGTCACGGCCGATCGTCGCCGCGGCAAGCTTGCCATTACGCGCGTGCGGGTCCTGCGCCGCACTCCCTCGGCGACGCTGCTCGAGGTCGTCCTCGAAAGCGGCCGCAAACACCAGATCCGCGTACACCTCGCGGAGACAGGCCATCCGCTTCTCGGCGACCGCCGTTACGGCGAGGACCGCGCCGGTCCCATCGGGCGCCTTGCGCTGCACGCCGTTGCGCTCGAGTTCGAGCATCCCACGACCGGCAAGCGCATGCGGTTCGAATCACGGCTGCCGCGACGCTTCCTCACGCCGTTCCCGTAGTGTCCCACTTATTCGACCCGGGTAGACTGGGCTAAAGGGTTCGATCGAGTTTTCGGATACCAGGGTCGGCGAGTGGACAGAGGCGCACGAGTCGGGCTAGGCTCGTTCGTTCTCACGGGTGGTGGTACCCGGACCCGAACGGAGTGAACGATGTCGATGGTCCGCATGATTCGTCAACGTGGAATCGCCAAGATTGGCTGCCTGATTGCGGGCGGGGCCGTCTTGCTGGTCGGGCTGATCCTGGTCTTCATGTTCGCCGGTCGCTACAACAGTCTGGTCAGCCTGCAGGAAAAGTCCACGGCGAGTTGGAGCGAGATCGACAACCAGTACAAGCGCCGCTTCGACCTGATCCCCCAGCTCGTCGCGACCGTCAAGGGAGTCGCCGATTTTGAGAAGTCGACCCTGGAGGCGGTCACCGAGGCTCGCGCCAGCGTCGGCCGGGCGCAGCTTCCGCCGGGCCTGCCCAGCGACCCCGCGCAGTTGCAGAACTACATTCAGGCGCAGCAGGGTCTCGGTGCCTCTCTCGGGCGCATGTTCGTCGTCGTCGAGCGCTATCCGGAACTCAAGGCCAACCAGAACTTCCTGTCCCTGCAGGACCAGCTGGAAGGAACCGAGAACCGCATCGCCGTCGCCCGGCGCGACTACATCGACTCGGTACGCGCTTTCAACACCTACCTGAGACGGTTCCCGACGAATCTCGTTGCCGGCATCTACGGGTTCGAGAAGCTGCCGCAGATGCAGTTCGACGAGGCCGAGCGCGAAACACCGAAGGTCGAGTTCGACTTCGGTAACGACCCGTAGTGCGGATTCGGCCGACAACGATCCGTGTCGCAACCTGCTGCCTGCTGGCGCTGATCTGCACGACGGCGAGTTCCAACGAGCAGCCGATCCCGCAGAACGACGGCTGGGTCACCGACCTCGGCGACTTCCTCACGCCCCAGCAGGAGACGATGCTCGAGGCGCTGATGGAGTCGTACAGGGCGGGCAGCGGTCACGAGATCGCCTTGCTGACCGTTCCCGATCTCGGCGGACGGACACTCGAGCGATACGCCCTGGAGGTCTCGCGCGCCTGGGGCCTCGGCGAGAAGGGCCGCAACAATGGCGCGCTGCTGTTCGTCACGCGGGCCGAGCGCAAGATGCGCATCGAGGTCGGCCGCGGCCTCGAGGGCAACCTGACCGACTCGATCTCCGGCCGCATCATCCGCAACGTCGTCGCTCCCGAGTTCAAGCGCGGTCATTTGTACGAGGGGCTGCGCGACGGGATCCAGGCGATGCACGCCGCCGCCGGCGGTGATTACGGGAGGATCCCGCGAAGTCGCGGAAGACGTTCCGGCGGCCTCGGCCTGATGCCGATGATCTTCTTCATCTGGCTGATCTTCGGCTTATCCCGCCGCCGCGGTCGAGGGCGGGGAGGCGGCCTGCTCACCGGGATGTTCCTCGGTTCGATGATGATGCGCGGATCCCATGGAGGTCATTCGACTGGCTGGCACGGCGGCGGCTTCGGCGGCGGCGGCGGTTTTTCCGGCGGCGGCGCCTCGGGGAGCTGGTGATGTTCCTCGGCACGGACTGGACCGCGGCGGGCGAGCAGGCCGCAAGCGACCTCTGGCAGATCGCGGGGCTGGTGGGTGGCGCGGTCTTTGCCGCACTGCTGCTGTTCTTCGTCGTGCGTGCGCTCCTGCGCCACGGTCGTTACCGGGTGGTCCGCAGCTTCACCGAGGAAGATGGACGCGCCGTCCACGACGCCGTCGCCGCCGCGGAAAAACGGACCGTCGGCGAGATCCTACCGGTCGTCGTCGAACGATCCGATCCGCATCCGGGAGCCGACTGGCTTGCCGCGCTCTGTTTCCTGCTCGTCGGGTCGGGGCTACTCGCGCGCTGGCTGCCCTGGGAGTACCCGCTGCTCCTGTTGCTCTCCCAGCTCGTGATGGGAGCGCTCGGTTTCGCTCTGGCCCGACTGTTACCCGACTTCAAGCGGCTGTTCATCTTCGAGGACCGTGCCGGCGCTGTCGCCGAGGAGCAGGCGTTCCAGGAGTTCTACGCCAACGGGTTGCACAACACCGAGGCCGCCACCGGCGTCCTGCTGTTCGTCAGCCTGCTCGAGCGCCGCGTGATCATTCTCGCCGACAAGGGCATCGACGCGAAGGTCGATGCGGATTTCTGGGCTGGCACCGATGACGCGATCCTCGACGGCATCCGCAGGGGATCGCTGCGCGATGGCTTGGTCGCAGGCATCCATTGCGCCGGCGAGCGGCTGTCGGAGCTGTTTCCCTGGCAGGAAGGCGACCGGAACGAGATCCCGGACCGTGTGATCGTGAGGCGGGAGTAATGAAGAGGTCCACTTCAGCGACACATTGAACGCCTGCATCGTGACCATCGCGGAGCGATGACCGACGCCCTACTGCGAATCGACGCCTGGGGGCCTACCATTCCCAAGCTAGCGCGCGTAGCGGTTTCTTGTAATGAGTCGTCTACCTGACTGGGAAGCTTGCGGAGGTACCGGAAGATGAAAAAATGGCTCGGGAAGACACTTCGCGTTGGACTCGTCGCCCTCGTGTCCATGACCGCTCTGGCTCTACTTACCTACTGGATCTGGTTCCGCAATCCCTATCACGACCACCTGCGTCTCGATGCCTCCACCGTCATGACGTTGCCGGTCGATAAGCAAGGTCTCCTGATTCAGAATGCCAACCTCGTCGATGTCGACCGGGGAATCGTCGTTCCTGACGTAACCGTCCTCATACGCGGAGAAACGATCGAACGGATTTTCATCGGCGATACCCCGGCATCGGATCCCGGGCTCGTTGTGATCGATGCACGCGGCAAGTATCTGATGCCCGGACTCTTTGAGATGCATGCGCACCTGGGGAACGGTGGTATCGGTGGTCTGGAGGAACTGGAGTCCGAGGTTGCGTTGGAACAGTTCGTGCTGTACGGCGTCACGACCATTCTCTCCCTCGGAGGCACCGGGGGGAACGACGAGAAGATAGCCGAATTCAAGCGACGAGAGCGATTGGGCGAGATCGTCGCACCACGGATCTTCGGCACCGGCGACATGCTCACTGTGCCGGGGAGTCACCCCGTGGGGACGCTCTGGAGAATGTCGGAGGATGCAGACCCCGAGATCGTGCATGCCGCCGGTGCCACGCTCGTGGAGGAGGGGCAAGATCTTGCTCCGTTGCTTCAGCGAAAAAGGGAGGCCGGCCTTGACGGCGTGAAGATCGTCATCGAGTCCGGGCCCGAGCCGTTTTATCCTAAGCCGCGCATGTCGTTGGAACTGGCCACGAAGATTGTTCGGGAAGCGAAGGCCGTGGGCCTTCCCGTGTTCGTCCACATCTCATCGGCCGATGAACTTGCCGACGCCGTGCGCGCCGGCGCAAGGGCTGTTGTGCATGGCGTGCACGACACCCTGATCGATGATGCCGACATCGAGTTAATGAAATCCGGGGAGGTCTACTACATTCCTACGTTGTCGATCTACGGGATGGACGGTCGGTTCAAGAGCGATCTACATCTGGATTACGTTTCCAAACATGCGCTGCGCAGCCTGAACAATCCGATGTTTCGGTTCATGGTGGGACGGATGGACAAGAAATACGGTGGCGGAGGGGCGACTTATAAAACGGCGGAGAACAACCTCGCCCGGCTCCACGCCGCTGGTGTACCGATCGCCCTCGGTTCGGACACCAACATGCCCTTCGTGTTTCCCGGTTGCAGCACGCATCTCGAGATGCAGCTGATGGCGCGGGCGGGTCTCTCCAATGCCGACGTCTTGCGCATCGCCACGCTGGGGAGCGCCGAATTCCTGGGCGTCGAAGACGAGGTTGGCGACGTGGCTCCTGGTTACTTGGCCAACCTGATCATCCTCGACAAGAATCCGCTCGAGGACCTTCGCAATACCTGGACCATCGACAGGGTCGTGCTCAAGGGCCGTGTGATCGAGCCCCCTACGGGCGTCGTTCCATAGGGGTGATGGAATCCGAAAGCCTTGATCGCCGCCCTTTTGATTTGCCCTCATACTAGAATCGCCTGGATTCAGGCTCGATCAAGTTTTCGGATAGCACGAGGTCTCGAAGTGATTGGTCGGACTCTCTCCCACTATGAGGTGAAGCGAAGTCTCGGCGCCGGGGGCATGGGAGAGGTCTATCTCGCTCGGGATCTGGCTCTCGGCCGACAGGTTGCGCTAAAGGTCATGCACCGTGACCTCGATGTCACTCTCCGGGGGAGGCTCCTTGTGGAAGCGCGAGCATGCGCGCGTCTGCAGCACCCGTCGATCGCGACGTTCTATGAATCGGGAGAAGCAGACGGGGTCGGCTTTCTGGCGATGGAGTACGTGGAAGGGGAAACACTCCGGAGCCGTCTAAAGAGAGGACGCCTCGAACCTCCACAGGCGCTTGGTGTGGTTTTCTGTCTTCTCGAAGCGCTGGTCCACGCTCACGCCGCACGGCTTCTCCATCGCGATATCAAACCGGAGAACATCATCGTTCGGGCGGACGGTTCCGCCAAACTTCTCGATTTTGGTCTGGCCAAGCTTACGCGCCTCGACTCGGGACAGGATATCGGCGACGCTTCGACGGTCTCCATGCAAACCGATCTGACCCTGCCGGGCCAGCTCCTCGGAACGGTTGGCTACATGTCGCCCGAGCAACTCCGCGGAGAATCGCTCGACGAAAGATCGGATGTGTTTGCGGTCGGAATCGTCTTGTACGAGTGTCTCGCAGGGCTTGGACCGTTCCACAGGCGGTCTCCGATGGAATCGATCGCGGCAATCTTGTCCAAGGACCCGCCGCCCCTTCCTGCAGATATCGTCTCTCCCGATCTGGCTCATATCGTCGGCAAGTCCCTTTCGCGAGACGCCGATCAGAGGTACGCGTCCGCGAGCCTGTTTCTTTCGGACCTCAGAAAGTTGAAGGAAGGGGAGTCGGTCGCGGAGTCGGTCCCGAGCCTGGCGATCATCGATTTTGAGAACCTGACCAAGGTATCCGAGGACGATTGGATTGGCATCGGAGTCGCCGAGAGCCTGACAGCCGACCTGTCGGGACTGTCGGGATTGAGCCTCGTGCCACGGGAACGGGTGATAAAAACGCGCGCGGATCTGGTTGCGGGTCAACGATTGGCCGAGGCAATCGACCTGGGGCGC
>Ga0209988_10002793_pt1 | contig 11535 bp, 6 predicted proteins | sample N075metaG_FD_183115 | JGI IMG/M metagenome (GOLD analysis project Ga0209988, IMG submission 183115) | Deep subsurface microbial communities from Kermadec Trench to uncover new lineages of life (NeLLi) - N075 metaG (SPAdes) (version 2) | ecosystem: Environmental > Aquatic > Marine > Ocean trench... | reverse complement strand
CGACGATGCCGCCGCGACGCTCGCCGGCATGAGCAGCCGGCTCCGGGCGAACCCGGCGTCGCTGCCGCTGGGGACGATCGCACTGAAACGTTTCGTGGATCGTTATCCCGACCGCGTCGCGGGCGCGGCGGCCGTGCGGCAGCCGCCCGTGGTCCAGGAGCCAGCGGTCGATCCGGTCATCGTTGACGTGACCACTGACACCATAACCATCGCCGCCGGAAGCCCCGGCCGCTTCGACGTCACCCTCGACATCGGCGACGGCTACCACGTCAACGCGAACGAGCCCGGGAACACCCTGTTGACCGGCCTGGAAATCCGGCTCGTCGGCCGCGGGCTCGATCTGGCCGCGGACTACCCGCCCGGCGAAGCGTTCCGGACCGCGGGATTCGACGAGGCGATCCAGGTGTACTCCGGCTCCGTGACGATTCCCGTCACGGTCACCCGGACGGCGGCCTGGAGCGGCACGCCGCGATTCGTGCTGACCTACCAGGTGTGCACCGACGAAGTGTGCCTGCGGCCGAAGCGGGTCATGCTGCCGGTGCGGATTACTCGCCGGTAGACTGCTGAATGACGCCTGACAGATCGACTTCCGCCATCGCCCGCCGACTCGCGCGGCCGGTCGCGTGGAGTTCGGTCGTGGTGATCCTCGTGGCGGTGACCGTGCTGGCGCGGTCGTTCCCCGTGGATCGCGCGCTCGATTGGATCGAGGGCGCCGTCAGCGGGCTGGGTTTCGCGGCGCCGCTGGTCTTCGGTGCCGTCTACGCACTCGCCGTCGTATTGCTCGTACCGGGCTCGGCGCTCACGCTGGCGGCCGGCGCGCTGTTCGGCCCGGTGTGGGGGCTCGTCGCCGCCTCGCTGGGGTCCACGACGGGGGCGGCCGTGTCGTTTCTCATCGCGCGGTTGGCGGGCCGGGATCGCTTTGCGCAGACGCTGGAGCGCCATCCGCGGTTCCGCGCGGTCGACTCGGCGATCAGTGAGGGCGGCTGGAAGGTCGTCGCGATGCTGCGCCTGACACCGGTGGTGCCGTTCAGCATCTCGAACTACCTCTTCGGGCTCACCGCCATCCGGTTCGCGCCGTACGTGCTGGCGAGCTGGCTGTTCATGCTGCCCGGCGGGTTCATGTACGTCTACTTCGGGCACGTCGGGAGGGCAGGCCTGGCGGCCGCGTCCGGTGCGGGTCCGGGGTCCGGGGCGCTGACGTGGACGATGCGGGTCGTGGCGCTTGTGGCGACGGTTGCGGTTATCGTGTACGTCACGAGTCGCGCCCGCCGGGCGCTTGAGCGACAGACGGGACTCGCGGCGACGGACCGCCCGATGAACCACGACACCAACACGCCCGACACCGCCCCCGATACGACAGGCTGGCCGTGGGGCGCGACGGCGACGCTCGTCCTGGCGGTCGTCCTGCTGCTCGCGGCGGCCGCGGCGTGGTTGCAACGGGACGCGATCCGCGCGCGGCTGGGCCCCCCCACCGTCGTTCTCGCCGAGGCGTACCAGGACACCGCCCAGTACACGGCGCCGCTGTTCGACCACTCGTTGTTCGACGCCCTTCTGAAGAAGCACGTCGACGTCGACGGGTGGGTGGATTACGACGGGCTCAGCGCCGACGCCCCCCGCCTCGACGCCTACCTCGAAACGGTCGCGGCGGCACCCTTTGATCGGTTGAGCCGCGACGGGAAGCTCGCCCTGCTCATCAACGTGTACAACGCGGCGACACTGCGGCTGATCCTGGACTTCCGGCCCCTGGAGTCGATCAAGGACATCCCGGCGGCGAAACGCTGGGACGACCGTCGATGGGTCATCGGTGGCAAGACCATGAGCCTCAACGACATCGAGCACGAGGAGATCCGGCCAAAGTTCAAAGAGCCGCGGATCCATTTCGCGCTGGTCTGCGCCGCCGTCGGCTGCCCGATACTCGGGAACGAAGCATTCGTCGCCGAGCGGCTCGACGCCCAGCTCGACGCCCGGATGCGTTACGCGCACACACACGACCGGTGGCTCGAGTTCGACGCCGACAGCGGCGTGCTGCGGCTGACGAAGCTCTATGACTGGTACGGCGGCGACTTCACACAGTCGGGCGACACCGTCGAGGCGTACGCGGCGCAGTACGCGCCGACACTCGAACAGGCGCTGGACGCGGGCCGTCGCGTCAAGATCCGGTGGCTGGCCTACGACTGGGACCTCAACGGGCGTCGCAGCGCAGGCGGCAAGTCAAAGCCGTGAATGTCTCGGTGATCATCCCGGCGCTCGACGAGCACGCCGGGATCGGCGCCGCCATCGATCGGGCCCGCGGGGGCGGGGCGTCCGAGGTCATCGTCGTTGACGGCGGCAGCGTCGACGGCACCGCCGCCGCGGCGGAGAAACACGGTGCCCGCGTGATCGAGACCCTGCCTGGACGCGGCCGGCAGATGAACGCGGGCGCGGCAGTCGCGACCGGTGACGTGCTGCTGTTCCTGCACGCCGACACGACACTGCCGGCGGCGTACGCCGGGCACGTCGCCCGCATCCTGGCACGTCCGGGTGTCGTCGCCGGCGCGTTCGAGCTTCGGATCGACGCCCCGCACCGCGCGCTGCGTCTGGTCGAGGCGTCGGCGAACCGGCGTTCGAGATGGCTCGGGATGCCCTACGGCGACCAGGCGATCTTTCTGCCGGCGGCGACGTTCCACCAGATCGGTGGCTACTCCGAAGCCGACGCGATGGAGGACTTCGCGATCGTTCGCAGCCTGCGGCGGCTCGGACGCGTCTCGATCGCCCCGGCGCACGTGACCACGTCAGCCCGACGATGGCTCGCTTGCGGTATCTGGCGAACGACCCTGCTCAACCAGGTGTGCGTGGCGGCCTGGTTCGCGGGTGTCTCCGGCCGCCGAATCGCGCGGTGGCGCCGGTGCGGCGAGCCGATCCGCCCGACCGCGCCCGCGGCGGTTCCGCAGTACCGCTGAGACCGCCCGGTTTTGGGGCGACACTCGTGCCGTGCCCGGACGGACGACGATACTTGCCGGCTCGCTCGCGCTGGGGATGGCGGTGGCGACATCGCTGCCCGGCGCGGCCACGTGGCCGTGGACGGCGGCGGGTCTGCTGGCGCTGGCCGCCGCGATCGCCGTGACCGTGCGGCCACGGGGGTTCTCCACGGCCGTCGCCATGGCGCTGATCGCGTCGGCCGCGTTCAGCTTCGGCGGGCTGTGGGCGGTCGTCCGGTACCACTGGGTCCCGCCCGATGATCTTGCCGCCCTGGACAGCCGAGCGCCGCGGATCGTGCATCTGCGCGGCCGGGCCCTGGAGCCGCCGCGTGTGCGCGAGCCGTCCATCGGGACGCTGTCGGGTTTCGGGCACAACCCGCCGGTGACCTACTTCGCGTTGGGTGTGACGACGCTGATCGGCCACGACGGCACGACGGCCGACGCGAGCGGCAGCGTGCTGGTCCGCGTGGACGCGGTCGTCGAGCCGTTCGCCGCCGGTGATCTCGTCGAAGCCGTCGGCCTGTTCTACCCGCCGTCGCCGCCGCGCAACCCGGGCGAGTTCGACGCGGTTCGCCTCGCTCGATCGACGGGTCGGGCCGGCCTGCTGGTGGTGACGCGGCGCGAACTGCTGGCGGTGACGCCGGCGCGGCGATCGGATCTCGGCAGCGCCGTGCTGCGCGGCAGGTCGGCGTTGCGGCGCCGCGCGAGTGGGTGGCTGCTGGCGGACCTGCCCGCGACGACGCCCGGCGCACCCGGGCAGCGCGATGCCTTGCTCGTGGCGTTGCTGCTCGGCCAGCGTTCGGAGCAGCTCGACGACCTCGGCGAGGCGTTTCGCGGCGCGGGGCTCTCGCACTTTCTCGCGATCTCCGGGATGCACCTGGGCGTCCTGGCCGGGTTCATCTTCTTTCTGTGCCGTCTCGGCGGTCGAATCCATCGTTGGCACGCATGGCTGGTGATCGTCGTCATGCTGACGTACCTGTTGATCGTGGAGGTGCGGCTGCCCGTGCTCCGAGCCGGCATCATGACCGTCGCCGCCTGTATCGGCGTCGCGGCCGGCCGGCGACTTCTCGTGAGCAGCCTGGTGTCGATCAGCGCGGTGGGGTTGCTGCTGTGGCGGCCCGACCAGTTGTTCTCGCCGGGGTTTCAGCTGAGCTTCGGCGTCGTGTTCGGGCTGATACACCTGGCGCCGCGTCTGCGCGCCCGGTGGTTCGGCCGGCCCGACGCCTTCGCGGCGACCTCGGCCCGGATGATCGGCCAGTGGTTGCGGACGGCGACCGCGGCGTCGGTGACCGCGTGGATGGTCGCCACGCCGATCACGCTGTTTCACTGGGGTGTGCTTTGGCCGCTGGCGGCGCCGTTCAGCGTCGTGCTGCTGCCGCTGGTCACCGCGGTGCTTGCGCTGGGGTACCTCAAGATCGCGTTCGCACTGGTCCTGCCAAGCGCCGCGGTTCTCACGGCCGTGCCGCTGGCGCTGGCGGCGGAGGTGCTCATCGCGATCGTGCTGGCGATGGACGCGGTCGGGCTTTCCGCGGTACGGCTCGTGTGCCCCCCCGCCGCCTGGTCCCTGGCGGCGCTGGGCTGGGTGGCGGCCTGGGCCGTGCTCGGAGGCACGGTGGCCGGTTTCTGGGGCGGGCGTCGCGGACGGCTCTCGATCCGGCTCGCGGCCGTGGTTCTCGTGGCGTGGTTCGTCTGGCCGATGCTGCCGGCGGCGTTGCGGCTCGACCGGACGGTGTTCCGCATCGACATGCTGGCGGTCGGCGATGGAACGTGCATCGTCGTGCGCAGCGGTTCGAGCACGGTCCTCTTTGACGCCGGTTCGAGCAGCGATCGCGCCGTGGGCCGTCGGGTGATCGTGCCCGCACTACGTCGGTTGGGTGTGCGGTCGATCGATGCGCTGGTCGTGAGCCACCCGAATCTCGATCACTATGCCGCCGCGCTGGAACTGGCCGACGCGTTCACGATCCGGGAGGTGCTTGTCACGCCGCAGCTTTCGCGCGAGGCCCGGCGCGATCCGTACGGCGCGGTGATGTTCCTGCTCGGCGGGTTCGCCGAGCGCTCCGTCAGGGTCGTCGAGGTTGCCGCCGGTGAACACCGCGACTTCGGGGCGTGCCGCTGGTCGTGGCTGCACCCCGTCGGGACGGAGACCTACGGGAAACTCAACGACGGCTCCATGGTCATCCGCATCGAGGTCGCCGGGCGATCCGTGCTGCTGACCGGCGACATCCAGCGGGCCGCGATCGACGCGCTCGGCCAACTGCCCGCCGCCGACATCGTGGAGTTGCCCCACCACGGCAGCCTCGACACGCGGGCCGAGGCATTCGTCGCCGGCCTTACACCGAGCGTCGTCCTGCAATCGACGGGTCGCGTGCGACTGCGACGCACGGACGCTCGCTGGTCCGAGGTACTTGGCGGATCGGTCCGTCTTGTCACCGCCCGCGACGGCGCGTGCAGCGTCGTGATAGACCGGTTCGGCGCGATCACCTTCGATCGCTGGATGGCACCTTCGCCTACGATACCCGACCATGAAAAGGCTCCTGCCCGCCGTCGCCGCCGTGATCGGAACCCTCGTGTGCACCGCGGTCGCACGCGCCCAGGACGGCGAGACGACGTTGCCGTCGGTGCAACTGCGGCGCGCGTTCGGGCAACTCGAGTTTCACCGGCCGGTGCAGGTCACGCACGCGGGCGACAACCGCCTGTTCGTCGTGGAGCAGAACGGGCGTATCCGCGTCTTCGAGAACAGCCCTGACCACGGGACCCCGGACGTCTTTCTCGACATTCGCCCGGCGGTGCGCAGGAAGAACAACGAAGAAGGGCTGCTGTCGCTGGCTTTTCACCCGCTGTACGCGACCAACGGATTCTTCTACGTGTACTACTCCGCGTCCGATCCCCGGCGTGGGGTCCTGTCGCGGTTCCAGGTCAGCGCCGACGACCCGAACCGCGCCGAGCCCGGCTCGGAGAAGGTGATCCTCGAGGTCGACCAACCCTACGGCAACCACAACGGCTCGACCGTCCTGTTCGGCCCGGACGGCTACCTCTATATCAGTCTGGGTGACGGCGGGTCGGCCTTCGATCCGCAGGACAACGGCCAGAACCTGTCGACGCTGCTGGGGACGATCCTGCGGATTGACGTCGACCGCGAGCAGGACGGCCGCGGGTATGCCGTTCCAGCGGACAACCCGTTCGTCGATCGGCCGGGCGCTCGCGGCGAGATCTGGGCCTACGGGTTGCGCAACGTCTGGCGCATGAGTTTCGATCGCGAGACCGGCGAACTGTGGGCCGGCGACGTCGGGCAGAACATGTGGGAGGAGATCGACCTGATCACGCGGGGCGGCAACTACGGCTGGCGGATCCGCGAGGCCGCGCACCCGTTCAAGCAGGGTACGCCGCCCGACCCGATGATCGACCCGGTCGTCGAGTACCCGCAGCGTCGAGGCAAGGGGCGGTCGAGGGAACTCGTCGGCATGTCGATCACCGGCGGGTACGTGTACCGCGGCAAGACGCAGGAGCAGTTGGTCGGTGTGTACCTCTACGGCGACTACGTGACCGGGCGTATCTGGGGGTTGCGGTACCGGGACGGCCGGATCACCGAGCACCGCCAGATCTTCGTCCGCCCGCCGCGCGTCTATATCAGCTCGTTCGGTGAAGACGCCGCCGGCGAGGTCTACGTCTGCTCGTTCGACAGGATGAACGGGTCCGGCGGCGGAACCGGTCGCCTGTACCGCGTCGTCGTCAAGTGAGAACAGTCATCAGTTGTCGGACGGTACTGTTCTGACTGACCACTGACCGCTACTGCTCCGTCAGCTCGCGGAAGATCGAGTCGAGCAGGCCGTCCTTGTTCCAGCGATGCACGAGCTTGCCGTTGATGAAGAGGAACGGGATCGACCGCAGCCCCAGCCGCTGCGCGAACTGCGCTTCGTTGGCGATTTCCGCCGCGATCGCCGGCGACTGCATCTCCTGGAACAACGCCGCAGGGTCGAGACCCATGTCCAGGGCCGCTTGCGTGAGGGTTTCGTCGCTGAAGGTCTTCTGGTTGGTCATGAGCCAGTCGTGCATTGCCCAGTAGGCGTCGTTGCCGCCGAGCGAGCCGGCTGCCTCGGCCGCCTCGGCCGCGCGGCATGCGAGTTCGTGCTCAAAGGGCGCCCGGGTGACCGGATTGCACGCCGGGTTGATCGGGTAGTGGCGGAACGTGTAGCTCGCATCGCCGCGTGATGCGATGATGGCGCGCAACGCGATGTCCGCCTTCGCGGTGTAGGGCTCCTGGTAGTCGCCCCAATTCACGATCCGGATGGCGGCGTCAGCGGGCCCCGTCGTCCACTCGCGCGCGTCGGGTGGCAAGTTCAACTGTGGCTGGGTGCGCCAGTCGTCGACGTATTTCTCGCGGGCCGCCGGCGGGCGGTCCTGCGAGCCGTCGCCCGGTGGCGGATTCGTGGCGGCCAGCGCGTCCACGGCCCTGGTCAGCGCGTTGGGCACCGACCACCCGCGGAGTTCGACGCCGTTGATGAAGATCATCGGCGTGTTGTGCAGGCCGAGCTCGATCGCTTCGGCAATGTCCGTCTTGACGAGATCGAGGGTCTCGTCGCTGAGCAGGACGCGCTTGAACTCGGCGTGGTCCCATCCCCATTGGCCGAGCGCGGCGTTCAGCTCCGGCTCGGTGAAGCTTCCCGCGCGGTCGAAGAGCCAGAAGTGCATCTTCCAGAAGCCGTCGTTGCCGTGCAGCATGCCCGCGGCCTCGACGGCGCGGGCGGCCCAGCAGGCGTTGGGGTGCTTGTCCTTGGTGATGTTGTCGTTGCACTTGGTGGAGAACGGGTGGTGCTTCGCGGATAGGGAGACGTCCGGGCGCCTGGCCATGACCTGGCGCAGCTCGGACTCGATGTTCCGGCAGTCGGGGCATTGGTAGTCGGAGATGATCACGATCCGGATCGGCGCCTGGGCCGGCCCCGTCACGTACCGCCCGACGAAGGGCTCGCCGCCGGCGTCCTTGATCCGGGCGATCGACGCGTCGAGCTCGCCGCGAGCCCGGCTCTCGGTGTACGCGCCAAGGCCCAACTGCAGACCCGTGACGATCGCGAACGCGCCGAGTCCCCAGCCGGCCAGTCGTCGCGTGACACCCGTCCCGGCGGGAGATGCTGCCGGGCCGCGCGACGTGGTCTCCAGGACTGCCAGGAACGCGAAGTTCGCGGCGTGCGCCAGGATGCAGTACAGGCACGCGTAGCCGCCGGTGGTCATGGCCACCAGGAAGACCACGCTCATGGCGGCGCCGGCGCGGACGACATTGCGCAACGCAGACGGCAGCTGGACGGCCTGGCTGCGCCACGCCGCGATCCAGACGACGCCCATCGACGTGAAGTACGCCATGCCGACGAACGAGGTCGGCCATCCCAGCACGGGCACCGCGCCCAGCATGCTCTCGGCGGCGCGGACGCACGGGCTGCCGGCGCCGCACCCGGGCGGCGTGAACAGGTGCAAGTGCCCTGCAACGAGCATGAACGAGGCCGCCGTCGCGACGGCCAGGCAGGCGAGCCCGATCGCAAAACGGACGGGCGAGAGCAGGGCGGCGGGGTTGACGTCGCGATCGCGTGTCATCGGGATCTCACATTCGCGTCGGGGCTTCGATGCCCAGCAGGTCCAGGCCGTCGGCCAGGACCCTCCGGACGAGGCGACACAAGCGTAGGCGCGATTTCCGCAGGGATTCGGGCTCGGATCTGAGAACCGGGCAGTGTTCGTAGAACACGCTGTAGGCGTTGGCCAGCTCGAACAGGTAGGTGCAGAGCCGGTGCGGCTCGAGCGACTCGGCGACGGACCCCACGACGCCGGCATAGCGGAGCAACGCCAGCGCCAACGTCTTCTCCGACGGCTCGCCGATCCGGTACTGGTCACCGGTGCCGAGCGGGTCGTCGACGTCCAGTCCGGCGCGGGCGAAGATCGAGCACACGCGTGCGTGGGCGTACTGCATGTAGGGCCCGGTGTTGCCTTCGAAGGCGATCATCCGATCGAGGTTGAACACGTAGTCGCGGACGAGGTCGCTCGAGAGGTCGGCGTACTTCACCGCGCCGATACCCACCGCGCGGCCGATTGCGGTAAGCGTGTCGTCGTCGAGGCCGTGCGTCGGCGCTTTCGGGTCGGCGGCGCGGGTTCGCACTTCCGCCGTCGCCCGATCGGTTGCTTCGGTCAAGAGCGCCGCCAGCGAGACATTCTCGCCACTGCGCGTCTTCAGTGGCTTGCGATCGGTTCCGAGAACCGAGCCGAATGGGATGTGGACCAACTCGGCACGGCTGCCGTCGCCCAGGCGGTCCCAGCCGATGAGACGGATGGCGTCGAAGACGTCGCGGAAGTGGTCGCGTTGCCGGGCGTCGACGACGTAGATCACGCGCGCCGCGCCGAGTTCCTGCACGCGGTATCGCACCGCGGCGAGGTCGGTCGTCGAGTACAGGAAGCCGCCGTCGGACTTGCGGATGATCAGCGGTCGCTCGCGGTCGGCAAACCGGACGATCACGGCGCCGTCATCGACCTCGGCGAGCCCGGCGGCGAGGAATTCGTCCACGACCGGGGCCAGCCGGTCGCGGTAGAAGGACTCCGGGCGGTTGTGTTCGGCGCCGACACGCGCGCCGAGCGTGTCGAAGCTTTCGTACACGGCGCGCATGGTGACGTCGATGATCTTCTGCCAGTCGCGCCGGAGCGCTTCGTCGCCCTGCTGAAGCCTCAGGAGCGTTTGTTTGGCGGGATCGGCCGCGTTGGCAGTGTCAAGCGCTTTGCCGGCGTCCTGCTGCGCCTTGCGGTAGGCAGCGTCGAGGTCGTCGAGCGTGAGCGTGTCGAAGTCAGCGCCGCTGGAGCCAAGTTCGTGCAACACCATGGCGATGGTGAGGCCCCAGTCGCCGAGGTGGTTCTGCCGGTGCACGGTGCGCCCGCAACGCTCCAGGACGCGGGCCAGCGCGTCGCCGATGATCGTGCTTCGCAGGTGCCCGACGTGCATCTGCTTGGCGATGTTGACGCCGCAGAGGTCGATGGCGATCGGCCTGGTGTCGGTGTCGGGCGCCAGCCCGAGCTGGGGCGTGTCCATGATGCCGAGCATGGCGTCGATCGCCGTTGACTTGAGCCGTACGTTGATGAAGCCGGGCCCGGCGACCTCCAGCGGCTCGGCGATCGCGTGGGCCGAGGCCGCCGCGCCTTCGGCGATCCGGCCGGCGAGCTCGCGCGGGTTGGATTTCATCTGTTTGGCGAGCTTCATCACGCCGTTGACCTGGAAGTCACCGAAGTCCGGGTTCTGGCTGACGCGGATAAGCGGATCGGCGTCGGCGTGCTCGTCGCCGAGCACGGACCGGATCGCGTCGCGGAAGATTGCCTCCAGCACGATGACCGGGTCGCAGCTTGTCCATGATGTCTGAATGGTCGCCATAGACCGTGAGTATAACTGGAGGCGAGAGCAGACCCCAGCCGATGTCGGACGTCGTTCCACGGCTGGCGTCGCTTCGCGACGTCAACCGTGCCACCCCCCGCCGCGCGTTTGTCCTTGCACGTCGGCCCAGACTCGCCGAATGAATTCGGCGAGTCGTACGAAAGCGAGTGTCGGCCCGGAGGGCCGTACGGAGCGCTCGAACAAGTCCCCGGAGGGCCGTACGGAGCGCTCAAGAAAGTCCCAGTCTATGATGGCGGACACCAATGCCCGTACCGACAACGAAACCGACGACGGCAGTTGAGCGCATCGACAGGGTCGGCGACCTGTCGCACCGCCCGCGCGTCCTGCTTGGCAAGATGGGGCTCGACGGCCATGACCGCGGCGTCAAGCTCATCGCCCGCGCGTTGCGCGACAGCGGCATCCACGTGATCTACTCCGGGCTCTGGCAGACGCCGCGGAGCCTTGCGATCTCCGCACGCGACGAGGACGCCGATTGCATCGCCTGCTCGATGATGAGCAACTCCCACCTGGTGCTCGTGCCGCGGTTGATCCAGGAATGTGCCAACGTCGGCCGCCCCGACATGATCGTGAACGTCGGCGGGATCATCCCCCAGGAGGACGTCCAGAAACTGCTCGACGGGGGCGTGAACGAGGTTCACCACACCGGCGCGAGCATGCAGGACATCGTCGACACCGTCCGTGCCGCAACCCGACCGTACACGCCGCTCGACTCCGAGCACCCCTCGGCGCGGCTTGCGCGGCATATCAGTATGGCCCACACCGGCGTGAAGTGCGACGACGCGCCCACGCGGCGACCGGCGTGCGTGGTGGGGCTGACCGGCTCACCGGGCGCCGGGAAATCGACGCTCGTCGCCGCGATGGCCGCCGAATCCGTGCGCCGCGGGGAGCGCCTCGCCGTGGTGGCCTTCGACCCGATGAGCCCGATCACGAGCGGTGCGCTGCTGGGCGACCGCTTGCGCGTCGACTTCAACGCGGTCGACGAAAACGTGTTCTACCGGAGCCTGGCGATCGTCGGCGAGGACTATGCGTCGCTGCCGGCGATCATCGAACTGATCGGTGGGGCGGGTTTCGACAAGCTCATCGTGGAAACCGTCGGCGCCGGCCAGAACGATGTCGCCATCCGCGAGTATGTCGATCGGACCGCGGTCGTCGTCGTGCCGGGCA
>Ga0209988_10002792_pt1 | contig 11536 bp, 8 predicted proteins | sample N075metaG_FD_183115 | JGI IMG/M metagenome (GOLD analysis project Ga0209988, IMG submission 183115) | Deep subsurface microbial communities from Kermadec Trench to uncover new lineages of life (NeLLi) - N075 metaG (SPAdes) (version 2) | ecosystem: Environmental > Aquatic > Marine > Ocean trench... | reverse complement strand
GTCGGTCACCGCGGACCAGATGCAGGTCGTCCTCGAACGGGTCATCCCAACCGAACTCGCCAACCGAGGCATCCCGAATCCGGATGAGGTCTGCGGAACCCTCGCACGCTGCCTTGCCGAAGTCGTCTCGGAGAAAGCCGGCGACACGCCGGAGTCGGTCTTCCATCGTCTCGCCGGGTCCTGATCGACGCGATCGAGTCGCAACTCGATCCAAACCCTTCCAGCATCCCAAAGCCCGGCCCGCTCGCCCCATGCACTGCTCTGCGCGACCGATCTCCTCGCGAAGCGGCCCGGCCGTCGTGTAGAGTAGAAACGACGGCGCCAGCCTACGTCGGTGTGTCCGGTTTTCGGAGCGCGGGGAGAGAAGCGATTGAGCCAGATCGAAAGGGCCGGATTCTCTCTCTACTACGAAACGGATGGATCGGGTCCGCCGGTTTTGTTGACCCACGGCTTCGCGGCGACATCGCGCATGTGGCGCGGCCAGGCCAAGGCTTTCGATCTCCGCCACCAGCTGATCACCTGGGATATGCGAGGCCATGGCCGGTCGAGCAGCCCCACCCAGCAATCGAGCTACAGCGTCGAAGAAACGGTGGACGACATCAAGGCCTTGTTGGACGCGTTGGACCACGAACACGCCGTCATCGGAGGACATTCGTTGGGCGGTTACATGTCGCTGGCGTTCTACATGAAATATCCCGAGCGCGTCCGCGCACTGCTCCTCATCGACACCGGCCCCGGCTACAAAAGTGATTCGCCGCGGGACGAGTGGAACGAAATGGTCAGCGGCTTGTCCCGCCGATTGAAGCGAGACGGTCTCGATCACCTGAAAAAGCTGAGCCGTGAGATGGATCCTTCCGAGCATCACTCGGCCGAAGGGCTCGCGAGGGCGGCGCGCGGGATGTTGATTCAACGCGACAGCGCGATGATCGATTCGCTATCCGAGATCAGCGTGCCTACCCTCGTTCTCGTCGGCGAGAAGGATCGCTCCTATCTCGCCGCTTCGAAGTACATGGCCGACAAGATTCCCGGGGCGGAGCAGATCGTGATCCCGAACGCGGGGCATGCGGTCAATTTCCACCAGCCGGAGCGCTTCAACGAGGCCGTTGGCGCGTTTCTCGCGCGGATCAAATGAGAAAGCGATAGGCCAATGAATCTGGTGCCGGATGATGACCTTCTCCTGATCGCGGACACTGCGCGTCGCTTCGGCAAGGACGTTCTGCTTCCGCGCATGCGAAGCGCGGAAGCCGATCGAAAGCTCGACGCGGAGACCCGTCGCGCCTTCGCTGAAATCGGGCTCGCGGATCTCGAACGCCCCGAAGAGGTTGGCGGCGCGGGACTCGGCTGTGTCGCTCGAGTGTTGGTGAACGAGGAGTTGGGCGCGGCCGATGCGGGTGCGGCGCTCGCACTCGACGGGTTTGGGCCGGCGCTCTATCCGATGCTCGAGATGGGCGGCGATCTCTCCCTGCTCGCCGAAGCCCCTGGCCGGACCCTGCTCGTCACCGAATTCGACGGTGAATTCCAGGTCGATGGCGCAAAGATCAGTGGGATGGTGCCGTGGGTTCCTGCCAGCGAAGCCGAGGCCGTCCTCGTGCTGATCAAGGACGAGGCGATCCTGCTGCGAGACGGATGGACCCTCGAATCGATTCGCGGCGCGGGACTCCGCGCGGCCGGCGCGGGCGTTCTTCGCATCGACGATGCGCAACCCGTCGCGCGGCTGGCGGAAGCGTCGGGTGCATCGCGTGCACGCGCGCGGGCCCGGCTCTATGTCGCTTCGCTCCTACTCGGCGTCCTGCGAGCCAGTTGCGACTACTCTCGAGAGTATGCGATGGAACGCCGAGCGTTCGGCAAACCGATCGCCCATCACCAGGCCCTCGCCTTTCTGATCACCGACATGCAAATGGCGCTCGACGGCGCGCGACTGCTGGTACACGAAGCGGCGTGGCGACTGGATGCCGGCCTTCCGGCGGAGAGCGCGGCCGCATCGGCCTTCGCCGAGTGTATCGATGCCTCGAGATTGATCGGACCGAACGGAGTACAGATTCTTGGCGGCCACGGATTCATGGCCGACTATCCGGTGGAAAAACACATGCGCGAGGCCCGCGCCTTGGGCTTGTTATTCGGTGGCTTCGATGCGGCCATCGAGGAATCGGGGCGACTTCTCGTCACCCGCGAAGCCCCCCTCGCGATCGGGATCGGGGGGGCGCTCTGATGGATTTTGGGGTCGACGAAGCGACGCGCGAATCGCTGGCCGCCCTGCGTATCTGGGGGCGAGAAGAGGTTCGTCCGGTCGGCCTCGAAGCGGACCGCGAAGCCCGGCCGATTCCCGTCGGACATGCCTACTTCGACCGCTGCCTTGCGCGCGGCGACGGGAGAACCCATTGGCGACCGGAGGGGGCGCCGAAATCGGGCAGGAAGACTTCGACCCTCTCTCGCCTGCTGCTGGCCGAGGAGTTCGCCTACTGGGATCGGGGCGTCATGATCGCCGGTCCGGGGCCCGGGCTTCCCGAATTGAGCGTCATCAGCAGCGGCACGGAGGAGCAGAAAGAACGTTTCCTCGGACCCTTCGTCGAACCCGATCGCCCGCGCTGGGCTTGTTTCGCGATGACCGAGCCCGGAGCCGGCTCCGATGCGGCGGCCATCCAGACGCGAGCCCAAAAAGACGGCGACGGTTGGATTCTCCACGGCGCGAAATGCTTCATCGGCGGCGCTTCGCGCTCCGATTGGATTCTCGTTCAGGCCACTCTCGACCCTTCGAAGGGACGTGCCGCCCAACGCGCCTTTTTCGTCGAGCAGGGAGCCGAAGGATTGGGGCCCTTCAAGATCGAAAAGAAGATGGGACTCAAGGCCTACGAATCTTCGTCCTTCACGCTCGATCACGTCAGGGTACCCGCCGAGAATCTACTCGGTGGAGAATCACGCTACGAACGCAAGGCGGGATTCAAGGCCGCGATGGCCACGTTCAATGCCGGTCGGCCCATCATCGCGGCCAACGCCGTCGGCATCGGTCGCGCTGCCCTTGACGAAGTCATCCTTTTTGCGAACCAGCACGATCTTCTCGGCGACGCGCGGGTACGCGATCGTATCGAGGCCATCACGCGCAAGGTGCGAATGGCTCGGCTCGTTTGTTTGAGAGCGGGTCAGCTCGCCGACGAACAACGTCCGAACATCGTCGAAGCCTCCATGTCGAAGGCGATGGCCGCCCAGGTCGCGCAAGAAGCCACCTCGCAGGGCCTCGAATTGCTCGGCACGGTCGGTGCACGCGGCGATCACCTCATTGAAAAGCTCTACCGCGACGCCAAGGCCATGGATATCGTCGAGGGGACCGGCCAGATCCAACGAATGATCATCGCGCGAAGTCTGGTCGGATTGCCGAGATGAACCGATTCTCGAAGGGGCCAGCGTATGACCAAGACTGAAGAAGTGGGCGACATCGGAATCGAGATCGGCGACGATTTCGTCGCCGTCGTCGAGATCCGGCGCCCGCCCGCCAATTTCTTTGACCAGGCGCTCATCCGCGGCCTCGCGGATACGTTCGAACGTCTCGATGCGAACGATCGATGTCGCGCGGTCGTACTCTGCTCGCAAGGAAAACATTTCTGTGCGGGCGCCAACTTCTCGGAAGCGCCGAAGAAAACCGGTGCTTCCACGACGACCGACGAGGCTGGCGTTCATCTCTACGATGAGGCGGTGCGCCTCTTCGCGACACGAACCCCCGTCGTCGCAGCCATTCAGGGCGCCGCCATCGGAGGCGGGCTCGGGCTTGCGCTGTTTTCCGATTTCCGGGTGGCGAGCCCCGAATCGCGCTTCGCAGCAAATTTTGCGCGGCTCGGTTTTCACCATGGCTTCGGTCTGAGCGTCACCCTGCCGGATCTCGTCGGATCCCAGGCCGCAATGGATCTCCTCTTTACGGGTCGACGTGTGCGCGGAGAAGAGGCGCACGCGATGGGACTATGCGACCGACTCGTACCCGCCGAAGAGCTTCGCGAAGTCGCCCATGCCTGGGCAGTCGAAATCGCCACTTCGGCCCCCCTCGCGATTCGCTCCATCCGCGAGACGCTACGCGGCGATCTGGCCGATCGAATTCGCGTCGCGACCGATCGCGAAAAGGCCGAACAGGAAAGGCTCCAGAAAACCGACGACTTTCGCGAAGGCGTCCGGGCGATGGGAGAGCGGCGGCGGCCGGATTTCAAAGGCCACTAACAGGATCGGCCTCGGTCGGATGTCCATGCTAGATTTCGCCGCCGAGAGCTATGCGAGAAACCACCAGAGCGTCGCGATTTCGAGGCCGAGCAAAACCGCGGCCACACCCCTCCAAAAGCGAACGGGGTCCCGCTCGATGAGCGGTCGATGGCCGTCCTTCATGAATCGCATATTTGGATGTTGCAACTCGTAGACGAACTCGGAAAACGTTTCGTATCGGCGGTGCACGGGAAGTTCGACGGCTCTACGCAGAGCGCCGTCGATCCAGACCGGAATCATCGGGTTGTGGTGATAGCTCGGCGTGTACGTGAGAGCTTCGAAATCACTGGGAGCGCGACAATTCTCGATCGCTTCGCCGTAGGGAAGCTTTCCGGTCAAGAGTTCATAGGCGACCGTACCGAGCGAAAAGAGATCCGATCGGGTACCAGCCGTCTCGCCCCAGCGAGTTTCCGGCGCGGAATACGAAGCCGTTCCGAGCGCGACATCCCGCGCGATCGGTGCCGCGATCTCCTGTATTCCGGCCACCCAACAGGAGCCAAAGTCGATGATCCGTGCTCGTCCCTCCGAGTCGACGAGCACATTGTCTGGCTTCAGGTCCTGATGAATCATTTCCTGTCGCTCGAACGCGCGCAGCCCCGAAGCGAGTTGCCGAACGAGATCCACCACATCGCGAATCTCGACTTCCGATCGACTCGTTCGCCACTCCGTCAGCGTCGGCCCCTCGATATATTCGGTCAGATAATAGAGATGGCTCGGCCGGCGCGGATGGCTGATGACACGAACGACATTCGGATCGTCGATACGCCCACCCACCCACGACTCCATGATGAACCGCTCGATGTAGGCGGGATCGTCTTCGAAATTCACGGACGGCGTCTTCATTACGAGACGTTGGCCGCTGGCCTCATCGAGAACGATGTAGATCTGGCTGCGAGCGCTGGCATGAATTTCCCGCTCGACCAGGAAGCCGTCGAGCCGCATCCCACTCTCGAGAGGAGGTGGGAAGGGAAGCTGCGTCAGCTCCCGAACCATTTCGTCCCGCTCGGCGGTTTCGACCGCATCGACCCGAATCAACTGGCAGGTCAAATTGTCATCGCTACCCGCCCGTTTCGCGTCTTCGATGATCCGCAGGCAGAGCGCTTCGTACGAGTCCGAGCCGTCGATGCCTGCCGAGAGGCGCGCGCAAATTTCGCGATCGTCGAGCCAGTCGTGTATTCCGTCCGTCGATAGAAAAAAGCAATCTCCGGCACGAACTTCGACTTCTCGATAGTCGACCTCGAGATCCACATCCATACCCATCGCTCGCGTGAGAAATCGCTCCTTCTCATTGATCTGGGTCGCGTGGTCGCGAGTCAGTTGCAGGAACACGCCCGCCCTCAATCGGTATATCCGAGAGTCGCCAACGTGGAAGAGATAGGCAGTACGTGATTTGATGACCAGTGCCGAGAACGTACTGACATAACCTCGACGGGCTTCGTGTGGGCCTTGCGACCTCGCATAGAGCCAGCGGTTCATCGCCGTGAGAACGACCTGCGCCGCGTGCTTGACGGTCCACGAATCCGGCGTCGCGAAATAATCCGAAAGGAAACTCTGGACACAGACTTCGGCCGCCTCTCGGCCCGCCTCGGCACTGCTCACGCCATCCGCAATGACGGCCGCGATCCCCTTGAGCGTGCGTGTCGAGGCGTCGGGGATTCGCAACCCCATACAATCCTCATTGGCCGCACGCAAGCCCCTATCCGAGGCTTGACCGGCCGTGAGATCTAGACGTCCTTCCAGATGCACCGCCGAGGAGGCTACACCAGAACGAGACCCGGACAGCGGCGAGTCAGGCGACCTCGATGAGTTCGACCGAGCCATCCTCGCGCACCTCCGCCAGATGACCGCTGGGCTCCTCCATGAAGGGGAGCACGGCGAAGAGCACGCCCGCGCTGGCTGCGATGACCAGGAAGAAGGTCGAGTAGTCGACGAAAGAAAGGATCGTCAGAAAGGTCACGGCGCCCACGTTGCCATAGGCCCCGGTCATCCCCGCGATCTGCCCGGTCATCCGACGTTTGATGAGAGGCACCATCGCGAACACCGCGCCCGAGCCCGCTTGAACGAAGAACGAACAAACCATGGTTGCCACGACCGCCATCGCCACCGACCAACTCCCACTGATCTGTCCCAGGGTGAAATAGCCGAAGGCGAGGCCCAGCGTGAGAAATTGAAGCGTCGACCGACGGCCCAGTCGATCGGAGAGCCATCCGCCACAGGGACGTGAAACGAGATTCATGCAAGCGAAACCCGAGGCCAACAGGCCCGCAGAAACCGGATCGAGGCCTTCGAAGATGTCCAGAAAGAAGAGCGGCAACATGGAAACGACCGCCAACTCCGAACCGAAGGTGACGAAGTAGGCAACATCGAGAATCGCGACTTGTTTGAATTCGTAGCGGTAGATTTCGGGGACGCCGGATTCCAACATCTCACGGTTCACCCGCCAGATCTGGCTGAGCTGTAGAGCGAAGAGTCCGACCAATCCGAGATAAAGGGCACGGGTCGAGAAGGTCGAGAGAAGTCCCAGATTCTGCGGAGAGAGTTTCCAGGCGAGAATGCCAAGACAGAGAAAGAGTGGGACGTTCATGACGATGTAGAAATAGAAATCTCGTCGACTCGTCACGGCGAGTCCACCGCTCCTCTTCGGTTTGAAATACGTCGATCCCTTGGGCGTGTTTCGAACGTTTCGATAGTAGATCGGCGCGTAGGCCAGGGCGAGGACACCCGTCGTCGCGACCGCGAATCGCCAGCCCTCTGGACCGCCGAAGAGCAAGGCCAGCGCGGGAAGCGACATGGCGGCCGCCGCCGAGCCGAAGTTGCCCCAGCCCCCGTAGATGCCTTCGGCCAATCCGACATCTCGCGCCGGAAACCATTCGCTCACCAGCCGAATGCCGATCACGAAGCCCGAACCGACCAGGCCCAGGGCGAATCGGGCGAGTGCGAGTTGTTCGAATGATTGCGCCGACGCGAAGGCGAAGCAGAGAAACGAACTCGCGACCAGGAGACCGGTATAGATCGCACGCGGGCCGAATTGATCGATGAGAATTCCGATCACGATTCGAGCGGGGATCGTGAGGGCCACATTCAGGACCAGAAGGACCTTCAATTCCTGATCGGAAAGTCCTAAGGAGTCTCGGATATAGGCCAGCAGCGGCGCGTGGCTGAACCAGATCATGAAAGTCAAGAAGAACGCGATCCAAGCCATGTGCAGCGTTCGGATCTTGCCGGCGCGCAGGTCGAGCAGATTAAAACTACTCATCGACATCCCGCTTCGATTTCCAGATCGCCGACCGAGGGGAACGGCCGAGGGATGAAGAGGAAGTAGACGAAGTCACTCGCTCGACACGAACCGCACAATATTTGTATGAAGGCTGGCGTGAATAGGGATCGAAGGCCGGAAAGGTCAGCCGATTCGTCGCAGGGTCGTGCATGGCGATGAAGAGTTCGCCCTCCCGAATCGTCTCTCGGACGAGGGCTCGGGCCACGAGAGACCCGCGACGTGACCGAACACGAACCAGATCCTCGGCCTGGATCGCCCCCTTGTTTGCATCCTTCGGATGGATCTCGACGGTACACTCGTCGCGATAGAGCCTTCGCAAGACGGGCGACTTGCTCGTGCGGGTCTGTGTATGCCATTGACTGGACGACCCGCGACCGGTCATGAGGACGAGCGGAAACTCGCTGTCCACCGCTTCGGGGAGCGCGCGGGGTTCCTCGAAGCAAAACCTTGCACGCCCACTCTCGTGGTAGAAACGGCCATCTTCAAAGAGTCGCCGCTCTCCCCCACACGACTCTTCCCCTTGCCGAAACGGCCATTGAATGCCGCCCTCTTCTTCGAGCATCCGATAGCCCTCGATCCCGGTGATGTCGCAGGGTTGATCGCGAGACAATTCTTTCATCGTCTCGAAGACGTCTTCGGGGCTTTCCCAACGCTCGAAGAGTTCGCGACATCCCCAGGCCTCGGCCACGAGTCGGAAGATTCGAAAGTCGGCCAGGGCTTCACCGGGCGCACGGCGCACTTTCCGCACCAATCCGATTCGTCGCTCCGAATTGATGAAAGTCCCTTCCTTCTCGCCCCAACCCGCCGCGGGTAGAAAGAGATCGGCGATTCGCGCGGTTTCGGTCGTCGCATAGAGATCTTGTACAACGAGCACATCGAGCTTGGCCAAGGTCTCTCGAAACTCGGCCTGATGGATCCAGGAATGCGCACCGTTCGTGGCGATGACCCAGAGCGCTTTGATCCGTCCATCGCGCACCGCATCGAGAATCTCGTCGTAGGCCAGACTCTTTTGGCGTGGAATTCGCGACTCGTCGATCCGCAGGATCCGGGCGACCTTGGCGCGGTCCTCTGTATTCCTGAAATCATGGCCCCCCAGCAAATTGGTCGTGTTGCTGAAGAGCCGAGATCCCATGGCGTTGCATTGACCCGTGATCGAATTCGCGCCGCTCCCAGGCCGGCCGATATTTCCCGTCATCAGCGCCAGATTGATCAACGCCTGTGCCGTGCGAACCGCTTCGTGTCCCTGGTTCACGCCCATCGTCCACCAGAACGAAACCCGCTTTCCGCGCATGATCGTTCGAGCCAGTCGGCGAATTTCGGAAGTCGCAACGCCCACATCCGGAGCAACAGAGGCCGGGGTGAAGGGTTCGAGGAAGCGACGAAGCGCTTCGAAACCCTCGGTGTGCGCGTCGATGTAATCTCGATCGATTCCGCCGCATCGAATGATCTCGTTGGCAATCGCGTACAGGAAGAGGAGATCGGATTTCGGCCGGATCGCGTAGTGCTGAGTCGCCGCCATCGCCGTCTCGGTCTTTCGGGGATCGACGACGACGATCTCGGGCCGGTGGGGATTCCGACAGATTCGTTCCCAAAGAATGGGATGGGCGATACACAGATTCGAGCCCACCAGGATGATGACATCGGACTCTTCGAAATCCGCGTAGCTATAGGGCGGCGCGTCGAAACCGAAGGCCTCCTGGTAGGCAACGACGGCCGTCGCCATACACTGACGCGTGTTTCCATCGCCGTGGATCATCCCCATGCCGAATTTCGTGAGCGCGCCGAGAAAGACCATCTCCTCCGTTGGAATCTGACCCGTACTGAGAAACGCCATCGCCTCGGGCCCGTGCTCTTCGGCCACTGCGCGGAAACGAGCAACAAACTCTCGCATCGCCACATCCCAGCCAACCGGTTCGAGTTCGCCCGTCGAATTCCGCAAAAGTGGCCGGGTCGCACGATCCTTCGCGTCGAGCGGCGCCAACGCTTCCCAACCCTTCGGACAGGCCATGCCTCGATTGACCGGATATTCGCGATCCGGCGAAAGGTTGACCGCTTGACCGTCTTTCATGTGGGCCGTCAAGGAGCATCCCGTGGCGCAGTAGCCGCAAACGAGCCGAACGGTTGCGTCCGGCACGAATCGGGCCGGTACCTGACCAAGGCCGAAACGCCCGGGCGCGCGCAACAGCTCGCTTGTGAGCGGTCCGTCCTGTTGTCGCAACAACTCGGCGGCGGCGCGGGACAGCCCGCTGGAAACCCGTTTCGATCGCGGACTCACGTCGTCTTCCTCAGCGACCCGGCATCGCGGGACTGGCCTCAGCCGTGAAATAGAGATGCCGCTCGACGAACTCCCCCGACGCAAAGAGCAGGAGGGTTGCGAGCGCGAAGACGAATGCGATGCCCAACTCCTGTGTGCCCGAGAGAACCCAGCTGAAGCACCCAAAGAGAAGACCACCGAGTGCAAAGGCGAAGCGCACGGCGACGCGACGAAGCAATGGACCGCGCATCAATCGAACGCCCCGCGCAAGCGCCACGTCGGCGTATGCCTTGGGCTTCGCGAGCTGCCAGGCTTCCAGCCCGAGCTTCAGCAATAGAACCGACATCCCGGCGAGAAGAAGAGCGGGCGTGCCGATTTCGCTGGCCTGCCCTTCGACCCATGCGTCGCAAGCGACGGCAACCGCCACGACCAGAGAACCGAGCCCGAGCAGGGTTCCGGAAAAGAGCGGCACGGTTCGCGAAAGTGCCCAGGCACGGCGATGGGTGTCGACGTAGATCATCATCGAGCACACGGTGGCGAGCGCGCCGACGGCGAGCGCCAGGGGCAGAAGGATCGAAATCGTCTCGATCGATCCCGTCACGACCGCTGTGATTGCCGCCATAACGATGGCCGGGACATAGACGCCGACGACGATGATCTCCCGACTCATCCACGACGTTCGCCAACCCAAGAACGCCCTGAACGCGTAGAGGGGTCGACCGAGATGGAGGGTGGCCGCACAGAGGCCGAGTACGGCGGTCAGCGCAGAAAACGACAGGGCCATAGACTGCGCGAACACCGGCAGCGTCCCAAAGGTCCACACGAAGCACCCCACCGCGAGGGTCCCGACCGACATCTGAAGCAAAACGAGCATGGCGGCCAGCGGATCGTGCGCCTGGGCGGGCTCGACGCGATCGAGATCGGCTGGGCGCAGAGAAGCCGCTCCTCGCGCCGAGACATAACGGGTCGTCGGTCGTGTGTAGGCGGAATCGGGCACGAATCCATTCAGACCCGAGAGGAGTTCTGGCGTCGCACCGACACCGATCGGGTCCACGATCTCGATCGTGATCGCACCATTTGGGCAGCCCTGCACACAGGCTGGCGACTCGCCGACGGCGAGCCGACCCGTGCACATGTCACATTTGCGAACGATCTTCAATTCCTCGCTGTATTTCGGAACGTCATAAGGGCATTTGAGGACGCAATATTGACAACCGATACATTGGTCGTCCAAATGACGAACGATTCCCGTTACGACATCCTTTTCGTAGGCTTGAACGGGGCATCCCGCGAGACAGGCGGGATCTTCGCAATGATGGCAGGTCGTCGTGACGGTCTGTTGGACGCTATCGGACCCGTCTCGACCCACGACGAGACCGACTTCACGCCAGGTTTCCTCGGCCGCGAGACCGTTCATCGAATGGCAAGCCGTGACACACGCCTTACAACCCGTGCACGCATCGAGGTCCACCTGGAAGGCCAGTTGTTGTCCCGGTTGTAGCGGACGATCGAGCGGAATCGTTTGCTCGTAGACTTTCGAAGAGGGCGATGACTCGCCGGCAAGATGTCGGCGGGCGAAGGTCTCGACGGCGGGCAGCGATCGCTGCTCCGCCAACAAGAGATCGAGCAGACTCGGCACGGCGGCCGAGTCGTCGAAGAAGGCCAAACTCATTTGGACTCCGAACAGACACGCGGCGACGCGAACGATTCACGGGGTGGGAGCTTGACCCAGACCTCGTCTCCACGAATTTCGACCGGATAGGTCC
>Ga0209988_10002791_pt1 | contig 11537 bp, 9 predicted proteins | sample N075metaG_FD_183115 | JGI IMG/M metagenome (GOLD analysis project Ga0209988, IMG submission 183115) | Deep subsurface microbial communities from Kermadec Trench to uncover new lineages of life (NeLLi) - N075 metaG (SPAdes) (version 2) | ecosystem: Environmental > Aquatic > Marine > Ocean trench... | reverse complement strand
CACGTCGTAATCAATCCTGGCATCCATGATGCTACGCACTGTGACTCCCAGCATTATCACCACGACAAGTGCGGCCGCTACCTTTGCTACCAGACTTAGAATCTTCATCGACTTAGAGTCCTTTTTTGTTGGCGATCACTATTGAAGCCGCAAAAAGAATGAAGAACGCGACATTCAGTGCGATCGGCATGAGGTACTTGCCTATCGAGGGCACTAACGCGTAAACCAGGAAACTCGCCACTATCAACAGGATGGGATTCAACAGCGCGACCCAGCGCGGGTAGTGGCTGCGCCCACGTACGACCAGTGCAACGAATATTATCGAAAGCACCAGTACCGCTATACGAATAACTTGCAGTAAGGTCTCGTATCGAAATTCGTATAGATCAATCAGATGCAGTACATCCGTCGACTCCGGCATGTTGACCAGCGCGCTGATACTCGCCCTTGATCCGATCCATACAAGTCCCACGACAAAGCCGTAAGCCATGACAAAAAATGCCACCAGCGACCAGCGATCATTGGCGGGTTTTAGCATCAGCCGAATATGCCAGCAACCAATGAGATACAGTGGCGCGCCGAGAACGGCGACAAAGTGACCAACATTGCTGCGTTGTTCCGAAATGCCGCCCAGGAAAGCGTATTCCACATCAAATCGAGCAAGGGCATCAAAATGCAATATGAACTCGCCGGCACCGGTCAGCAATGAACCCAGCAAACCGATTACGCCGGTCACGACGATGGTGGATCTCGTCATAGTCTTGATCCTTCCGCGGAAACACGCACGCTAAAGGCTACCAAACCTGAGAAGACAAAAACAGTCGCTTCGGCCTACCAGGCTGGATATTGTAGTAGCAATGCCTCCATAGCATTCGCGACACCGGCTGGAGTGATTTTGGATCATCCGTTCAGGCTATAATTGCCGCACTTTCAGTGATTCCGGTTAATTGATTTTTTCGGTGGCGTAAGTCACCAAACCTGTGACGAGCCATACCATGATTCGAGCTCTACTGATAAAAAACACGAAAGAGGTTCAATCACTGGACCGAGATGCGGCGCTTGCCTGGCAACCTGATCAGGGCTTGTTGTGGCTCCATTTCGACATCAAGGAAGATGAAACGAAAAAATGGTTGCTCGCCGATAAACTATTGCCCGAAGTTGTTAGCGCCGCGCTCCTCGCCAGCGAGACACGCCCACGAGCCAATACAATCGGTGACGGTGTCCTTCTGTCACTTCGTGGCGTTAATCTGAATCCAGGTGCCAATCCGGTAGACATGGTTTCGATTAGCCTATGGATCGAAGCTAACCGAATCATCAGCACCCGACGCCGGCGTCTGCTGTCAGTCGATGATGTTGTCGACTCGCTGGATGAGCATCCATTAACGGGAGCCGGAGACATGGTGGTCAGGCTCGCTGATCGATTGGTGCGACGAACAAGTGACGTCATTGATAGACTGGACGACCACATCAGCAACCTTGAGGACCACGCTGCACAGCAATCAGACAAATTGAATCGAACTGAACTCGCAGATCTTAGGCGTGATGCAATTGCGCTGCGGCGATATCTTGCTCCTCAACGTGAGGCGTTGACCCAACTGCATCGTGGTGACTTTTCGTGGCTGGCTGATGCGGATAAACTAAATCTGCGTGAGGTAGGTGACCGATTGCTTCTCTATCTCGAAGACCTCGATGCGTTTCGCGAACGGGCCAGTGTTTTACAGGCAGAATTAGCCAGTAGGCTTGCAGAACAACTAAATAAGCGAATGTATGTACTGTCGATCGTCGCTGCGATGTTCCTGCCATTGGGGTTTTTGACCGGATTGCTTGGCATCAACCTTGGTGGTATTCCAGGCGCTCAGAGCCCATTTGGTTTCATGATATTCTCGTTGCTAATGCTGGTGATCATTGGGCTCCAGCTGTGGTTTTTCACCAAGAAAAGCTGGTTCTAGAGGGCACTGTGGATACAACCATGCGCATCAGAATTAGTCGCAAACCCGGCTGAAAAAAGAGCGGCAATTAATCAGCGGGCGCTTGATCGACAACGATTTTGATCGGCTGCTTTGAATCCAAATGAACGTCACGTTGTGGATAGGCGATAACAATGCCAGCCTCATTGAAGCGCTTGTATATTTCCCGACGCAGCTCTGTGACGATTTTCCGCCAGCTGTAATATTCATCGATGAAAAAGCGAAGTGACAACTCGAGCGCGTTGTCACCGAAATTCTCAAACGTAATGGCCGGTTTCGGCTCATTCATCGCATTGGGATCGTCTGCAGCAACTTCGCCCAGTATTTTCAGTGCACGTTCCACATCGCTGCCATAGGCGATGCCTACCGGAATACAAAACCGCATGTGTGAATCCGTCAGTGTCCAGTTCAACAACCGACCGGTGATGAATTCCTTGTTTGGCACCAGCAGCTCTTTGCCATCCACATCGCGAATGGTAGTAGCCCTGATGCGAATTTTGGTGACCTCGCCATCATTGTCACCGACGGTGACGATGTCGCCAACGCGGATCGGTCGCTCAAAAAGTATAATCAGCCCGCTGATGAAATTGGCGACTATTTCCTGCAAACCAAAACCGATTCCAACACCCAAAGCCGCAACTAACCATTGCAATTGCGACCAATTCAGCCCGAGGGCCGACAAGGCGCTGATTATGCCGATGCCGATGATTACGTAACTCATCAGGGTGCTTATGGTATAGCGGCCGCCCGCAGTCATATTGGTGCGCGCGCGCAGTACCAACTCAACCAGGGCAGGCAGGTGTCGAGCCGCACTTATAGTGACACCGACCAGAAAAACGACGATAACCAGCGTCTCCAGCGTGATTTGCGTCACAAACATTTCGCCCTTCACCAGGCTGGTCGATGTCCACAAAGTAATGCCGGAAAGCAAATCGAAAGCGGGAAACAACGGGGCCCAGATAGTCAACATCACTGCAATTGTTATGACCATCGTGACCAAATGCAGTAGTTGCGTCGTTTCTACACTTATTTCGAGCAATTCGGCCTGGTCTTCCTCGATACTACTAATATCGCCTTTTGCTTTCTCTGTTCCTGCGTTCCGTAGATCATTGAACCGCAACCGTCGGTGGACGACTCGTAGCCAACGCATTAGCAGACCATGAACGAGTACCAGCACCACGCCGATGTAGACCGAAGTGAGCAGGCTGTAAGTAATGACACCGACCGAATAGCGTAGGCCCCAAAAGACGCCCGCGGCCAACAATAAGAGGATTCCGATAATCAATACTCGCAAGCGATTTGCAGTGACGATCGACCATCGCCACTCGCTGACCCGCGTGCCACTCCTACAGTTGCTGACGAGGCGACCGATAAGGACGCCTATCGCAGAAAGTAATACGAGACGGCCCACGGCCGCTGCACTATCGGCCAACATGAAGAAGATTGCCGCGAGGGCGGCGATTGGGAGCCACCATCGAATCAGCCAGCCGATGTCTTCAATCCACAGACTGCATGCATTCGACGCCCAATCAAAGTGTGCTCGGGCAACCCCGAATTCTTCACACAGATTACTAGTGAGGATCAACACGAACAATAAAACGGCGATGAAATCGATTGCGGTCGAAAGATTCGCTGCCGCCAACGTCGAATCCTGCGAAATCAGAGCGCCCAGCGCAATAATCAGCAACGCTGCCGGCAATGAGCGCAACCCCGTCAGGAAGAGCGCAACGAATGTAAAACGAATTGAGTCGCGTTCCGGCTGCAGTATCCGTGCATTTTGCACACGCTGGGCATTCCAGATACGTCGTCGCGAAAGGTACAGAACGCTCGCAAAAAGAAGTGCCATAAAAAAAGATGGTGTGGTGCCGAAGCGAATGTCGCGAATAGAGCCAATAACGCTGCTTACCTCAGCAGGCAACGCACGCAAATTCAAATTCCATATCCGTTGGCGGCTCGGTTTCCAGAGAATCAGTACACTTAGATATTCCTCGTATTCTTTGATTGCAGTGGTGAGCTGAGTGTAGTCGGTCTCGAGTTCACTCAGCACGAATATATAGTCCGATTCCACCGCGATGAATCTACGCAAATGCTCTCGCCTGGCACGGGCGAGCTCGACCAGCACGTCTCTGGCCTGCTCCGAGATCGTGGCAGGATCCAGGCCCGCAGCTTCGATCTGGCCAGCGATGTAAGCGGACACATTGGCCGTTGCGGCGAGTGCCTCTTCGTGATTGATGCGATTGATCACCGTATCGCCCAGGTGCTGAGACAACTCGGTCGTAGGATCGACAAGACGATAAGAATCAATACCTTCCCAGTGCGCAATCAGTACGGTTCCGAGAATATCGCTGTCAGCGGCGAATTCCACCATACGTCGGGCTGTTGCGAAGTGTTCGCCGAGGGCACGCGTGCTTCGCACGACTTCATCCTCCTGTGCGCTGACGCCAATGACACGCTCTTCTACTCCGCGTCGTCGTGCTCGGAGCTGCGCATTTTCCAACAGCATGTCATTCGCAACGGCATAGACTGGATCGTCATCGTCGAGTCTGAGGACATCCTGCTCTTCCTCATCAGGCAAGCCGCGCTGCATGTCTTCCTCCAGCTCGACCACCTGCCCTTTGAGCCTGTCAACGCGGAGCGATAGTTCCGAACGTTCCGCCTGTAAGACGGTGTATCGAACCCTTTGACTATCGAGCTGTGCCTCATTGGCCCTTCGCTCGGCGACCAGGGCCATATACTCCGCCGCTGCACTCCAAAGTAATGCCTCGGCCATACTTGGAATCGCATCCGGGTCGATGGACAGCTCTACTTCATCGATCTCAGCCAGACGCTGCGAAATCTCGCTGACGCGCGTCCTGAGCAGGCCGGACCGCGCCTCTCGTCCCGCCAAACGCCGCTCACGACTATCCAGCGAATTCATTAGCTGACTAAGCTCGCTACGGGTTAACACCAATCTTGAGTCCAGTTCCTCGCTCGACAGGCCCGCCAGTTCGACTGACGTGCCCTCACTCCTGTCGAACGCGTCAATTCGCGACTGGATTTCAGCTTCCAGCCGCGGCGCGCTGGTCAGCGCTTCTACGTTCGTGCCGGTGTCCCGATCGAACGATTCGGCATTGTTTAGCCTCGTTTTTGCGACTTCGTAGGCCTGAATCGTTTCATCCGCACCTGTCACGGTACTGTCACGAAGAGTCTGCAGTCGAGCGTCAATCAAACTCAACGTTAGATCAGTGGACTGTCCGAACCCCGTTTGTGAAGCACCGAGCCCGACAATGAGCAACAACAGTAAAAGCAAGGAATTGGTTTGTTTACGCACAAGTGTTATCCGCAGACGCGGCACATCGACGAATCTCACTCGATCGACTGAGCAGATGCAGCAGTTATTGCGCTCGCGATATCTCGACTGAGCTGCTCGATCGCCAGACTCATCACCTCGACCAGGGCAACGACGTCGTCGCCTCGTCGAGGCGCCGAGAACCGCGTTTGCGAAAGCTTGACCGGCTCATCGGCCGCATCGTGAATCATCCAGGCTGCGTTGAGCACAACCTGCCCATCGGGATTGCTGCCAAATGCGATGACGCGAACCTGGACAGAATAATCAACGTCATGCGCTGTACGCAGCGGATAGGCAATGACCTGATCGCTTGGAATCAGCAACGACAGATTTTCACACAGCGTACGCGTAATATTATGATCCAGCGGCTCCGCCCAGCGGTCAAACTCGGCCGAATTCACTCGATACCGCTGATCGTGCGTCACGATCCCCTTGTGATCAAGATGCGCGGGCAGCGTGACCGGTCCGACCCTGATAACTAGACCCTCGTCAGCGTGTGTGCTGGCCGACGCAACCATAGGCTCGATAATGTATAGACGGGGTTCTGGAGATGTTGAGCACGCACTAAGCGCACTAATTAACAGCACAGTGATGAAAATAGCTTTTATTATAGGGCTGATCATTGCGTCTTCCCCCTGAATAACGATTCCGGATGCTCTTCCAGCGCGTCGGCGAGATCGCGAACCGATCGAGCGGCACTCGCGATTTCATGAAGTGCACCGCGGAGCTCATACATCAGCGGGTCATTCGCCTCCAAATGTTGGTGTACCATTTGCAATGTATTCTCTAATTCGGCCAATGTGGCATCGACCTGTACCAAGGTCTCATCGCCAATGGTTTGAGTCAGCGATTGCAATGAAGTACGCGCCACAGCCAGCGCTCGGCTCGCGTTTCGTGTTGCGTCAGTAAGATCGCGATTTACATACTGCCTGAGATCGACGAGCGTACTGTCGGCATCCATGAACAGTGCCGGTAGTACTGCCAGTGACTCATCAATGTGCGGATTTCGCAAAAGATCTTCAGCAGCCGAAAGTGCGCCGTTCATACGTACAAACAGTTCTTCGATTGGTAGCCCGCTAAGCTTCGCGATGGCCTGGTCAAGTCCCGAATCTATAGTGGGCAGTTCGGGAAATGCGTCTATTCCGCTACCAAGATATCGCTCCGGGGTACCGGGATAAAAGTCCAGTGCGACGTACAATTGACCCGTGAGAAGGCTGGCCGACTTGAGGCTGGCGCGCATACCTCTTGCAAGTAGAAAAGGAAGAAGCGTGTATTCTCCCTCCTCTACGACGGCGTTCTCCATGGTTTCAGGGTGAAACTCAAGGGTTACGCGCGGAATCATGTTGCCCGTTTCGGGATCGTACACGCCGTCGATTTTAAGCACCTCGCCGACTGGAATGCCGCGGAAGCGCATCTGAGCACCAACGTTGAGCCCATTGACTGACTGATTAAAGTACGCCACAAAAAAGCGTTTCGGCGTAAAAAGGTCCTGGCTTGAAAACAATACAAGCGAAGCAACGAGCAGCACCAGAGCGCCAATCACAAACACACCAATGAGTTTCGGGCTGGCTTCTTTCATGGCCCTGCCTCCTTCTTTGACTCAACGCTGACGCCGCGCCTCAGAAACTCACCCACTTTTTCGCTCGGCGGGTGATCGCGCAACTCTTTGGGATTACCGAGGGCCGTTTGCGTCCTGGCTTCTGCATCCACGAAAACGGCATTGTCGGCAATAGTGAAAATACTGGCGAGCTCGTGGGTGACGACGACGATTGTCGAGCCCAGACTGTCCCGTAGTTCGAGTATAAGATCATCGAGTCGCCTTGAACTGATGGGATCGAGTCCGGCCGATGGCTCATCAAAAAACAATATTTCCGGATCCAGCGCCATCGCCCTGGCGAGGGCCGCCCGCTTGCGCATGCCACCGCTTATCTCCGCAGGGTAATAGTCTTCGAACCCTGCGAGGCCCACCAACGACAATTTGAATGACGCCAGCTCAGCCACTTCCTTAGTGCTGTAGTCGGCATGCTCCTTTAGCGGCAACATTATGTTTTGCGCCAGGGTCATGGAACTCCAGAGTGCACCGCTTTGATACAACACGCCAAACCGTCGCGAGAAGCGGCGCCGCTCGTCTTCCGGCATGCCCCAGAAACTGGTTTCCCCGTAACGAATTTCACCCTTCGAGGGGCGTTGCAATCCGATCAGGTGACGCAGCAGTGTGCTCTTTCCGCTGCCACTGTCGCCCATGATTATAAATATTTCACCGACATGGATCCGAAAATTCAGATCACGCTGAATTACGAAATCACCGTACGCCATTTCGAGCTTATCGATAGTGATTGCAATTGTCTCGGCCGTCGCCATCAGATCCCCAATATGTTCGTGAGCACGGCGAACACTGCCGTCATGACAATGATCGCGATGATTCCGCTGACCACTGCCTTGGTTGCCGCATCGCCTACTGCTGATGCGCTGCGTCCACTCTGCATGCCGTGCATGCAGCCGGTGATCGCGACGAGAATACCGAAAATGCTACCCTTGACGACTCCAAGTGCGATGTCGCCCATGTCTATGGCTTTGCGGGTCTGTTCGATGTATTCGGTAGTGCTTATGTCCAGCATGCCCACACCAACCAGGTAACCACCGAAAATTCCCAGCGCATCCGCATATAACACAAGTAGTGGAAACATCAGCGCAAGCGCCAGCATTCGTGGCAGTACCAGGAAGTCCATGGGCGAGAAACCGAACGTCTTCAGCGCATCGATTTCTTCGTTTACCTGCATAGTACCGAGTTGCGCGGCATAGGCACCCCCGGTACGGCCCGCCATGACAATCCCGGTCATCATTGGGGCAATCTCGCGCGTCTGCCCCAGTGCCACAAGGTCGGCAACGTAAATTTGGGCACCAAACTGTTGCAGTTGAACGGCACCCATGAACCCCAGAATTACACCCAACAGGACATTGATTATGCCGACGATTCCTAAGGCCTGTGGGCCTGTCACCTGCATAAATTCTATGAAGTCTGAACGCAGGAATTGCGCTTTACCGCGGACGAACCGCCAAAGCGACAACATAGATTGTCCAAGGAATTCGTTGGTTTCGCTCAGCGACCGGCCAACCTCTATGGCCGATTGTCCAACGAGTGCCAACAGCTGGGTTGGCTCGTCATTCGATCGACGCTCACCTCGCGGCGGTACCGCTCGTGCCAAACGCAGCAGCGCGCGCATGCCATCCGGTAATCCTTGCAGATCCATTTCCAGGTTGTGCCGCTCCGCCAGTTTGGACGCTGCAGCAATCGCAACCAAGACTCGGGTGTCCCACCCGATCAACGCAGCACCATCCAAGTTGACGCGAACTGTTGCGCCGCTCCGCGCGTTTGGATCGGCCGCATTCTCGATTGCCTCCAGTACGGCATCCGATGCGCTGCTTACACTGTCGCTTGGGCCGGCCCAGTCACCTAGCAGTTTGATCGTGAGAATGCCATTTGTCGGCCCGAGCAATTCGAGGCCTGCTGACAAATGTTCTGGCGATACGGAACTCATAAAAGCATTTTCGAATTGCTCCGTTCACGATTCGACGCGCTACCGGAATTTTGTTTGTTTTTTTTACAGCTTCACGATACGAACGGAGCTGAAAATCGCGAACCGGCGTAAATACTAAACCTTTTCCAATTGACCGTCAAAATGCAACGGGTGAATGGAACTGTCACCGGAACTCTAATGGTCTGGCGGCAGCAGCCCTTCCCCTCGCCGCAGTCGACTGACATTCTCATGCTCGAACTCAATGGCCTCTAGGCTTACACGCAGCTCGGCGAGTACCAGAAACAGACCTGCCAAAGTTGAAACCAGGCCCAGCACGAACAAGGCTAGCGCCACGGCACCGAAAACGACTATAACGATGGATGCGCCGATCGCCAGCGAGCAAAGCACCATCAATAAAACACCTCCGACTAGAAAGACAAGCGCATTTCTCAGTGTAGCCAAGTTCGTTAACACCCTGTCCTACTGATTCTCCAGGCCTTGGGCGCGCTGGAGAAGCTGCTCGCGTTGCGCCGGCTCCGCGTCGCCCGCCTCCCGGAGCGCGGCCAGGCTCTCCCGCTGCAAGCCGCGCAACTGTCCAATAACCGCTGTAAAACGCGCGAACTGCGATAGACATATGAGTGCTCCGGCCGAGATCATCACAGCCGGCGCCAGAAAAGGTTGAATAAGTTCAATCATTGGTAGCGAAACTCCTTTGCGACCACCTAAAGCTGACTATCCGGGACAATCTTCATAAACCAAGCCTTGAAACGGCGCCACCAGCTGGTCAAAGGCTCTTTGGTTTCTATGATTTCTTCTCCGTCGATCATGGCATGCCATTCAAGCTTGCCCCGCTCATTTTCGACAACTTTGTATGCAGCGACTGCAAGCCTTTCTTCAACTGCAACGGCCATGGCACCAGCAAATTCCGCGGAGTCAATCAGCAGACCCATCTCCGCATTGATTTCGACCGATCGCGGATCAAGGTTTAGCGAGCCGACAAACAAATATCTACGGTCGAACAGGAACAATTTCGTGTGCAACGTGAGTGACTCCGGATCATCTTTGCGATCACTTAGCTCGCGCCCGGCATTTGCCCTGATTTCAAAAAGCTCGGCCCCGGCCCCTATAATGTCCTTGCGGTACTTCGCATAGCCGCTATGCACTGCCACATGATTATTCGAAGCAAGGGAATTAGTGATGATGACTACCCTTATCCCCCGATCAGTCAGGTTACGCAATAGCTGAATCCCATCATCTCGTGGCACGTAGTAGGGCGTGATAACGATGACTTCCTCTTCGGCACTGAGTAGCACTTCCCTTAAGTCATTCGCAAGCTGCATGTGCTCGTCGCTAATCTCGTTGATCAGTTTGTCGGGACTGTCAGACAAGACCCGAGCATCGGCTGGAATAAGCGGCTGGCGCCCCGCAAACAGATCTTGCAGCAAGTGGCTCTCAAACGCTCGCCGGTAGACCAAATCATAAACGGCATTCAGTCCTTCAGCGCTTTCGGCACGGACGGTTTCAAGTTCCTCATTTTTTTTGTTGGATGCGAAATAGTCGATTGGCAGAGCATGGGAGTGATTCCAGTACCGATCGAAGGATTTGGATATTTCGTCTGCAATCGGCCCGACTGCAAGCACGTCAAAATCGGCAAAGACGTTGTCGTCCTTCAATTGGAAATACTCGTCGGCTATGTTTCTACCACCGACCACGCTCACCTGGTTATCGACAGTAAACGACTTGTTATGCATGCGCCTATTAGCCTGCTTGAAACTCGTGAGAAAATTCAGCCCCCAAATACCACTTCGTGAAATCGGGTTGAACACACGCACCTCAATGTATTCATGCTGGTTTAACAGCAACAATGTACGATCGGGCGTTTTGGTAAATATATCGTCGAGTAAAAACCGCACTCGAACGCCACGATCCGCCGCTTTAAGCAGGGACTTAATCAGCACCGCTCCCGCAGTGTCATTTTTCATCAGGAAATATTGCAGATCGATACTACTTTCCGCCCGTTCGGCGAGGCGCAGCCGGACACCCAATGCATCCATGCCCTGCGACAGCGGGTAGAAACCCGATAGACCGTTATGTTCATGCAGCCATCTGGCAACATCCCTCCCCAACGACGTGTCCGCGGTATTAGTCATCACCTCACTATACTTTTTGGGTGTATCGAATGACACGGTCGCGCAACCGGACAGAATGGTGACGGCAATAAATAAAACTGCTACTTTTTTGAACCCGGTTCCAGTCAACTTAGCTTCGCACCACCAATATTAATTTGCAGATCTTGAATTAAGCCTGGAATATAGCCTGAATTACGCGGTATCTGGCGCGTTTACCTGATCACGGACGATTTCACTTGGGAATATCGCTGCATGCAACTGGCCACAATATATAGTCGGTCAGTGCAACTGCAGGTTAACCCTAAATATTACCAGCAAGCGAAATGCGTCAGCCGTTCGCCGAACATGACTGACTATAATACTATTCGGCTAGTGGAGCCAATGGGATACCACTGGTCCAAAAATATCGTTTCACAGCATCAAGCTTGGTTTCGATCTGGTAATATCGAATGAGCTTCGAGCCGGGTAAAACAAGGGAAAATTTCTCGAAATACACTTGTTTGAATGCTTGGCGTTGTTTTTCTATGCGCAGCGATTCCATAACAATGCGCTTTCCCTCATCATCTGTGAAGGCGTTATCAGCCTCTTCAACGTA
>Ga0209988_10002789_pt1 | contig 11540 bp, 11 predicted proteins | sample N075metaG_FD_183115 | JGI IMG/M metagenome (GOLD analysis project Ga0209988, IMG submission 183115) | Deep subsurface microbial communities from Kermadec Trench to uncover new lineages of life (NeLLi) - N075 metaG (SPAdes) (version 2) | ecosystem: Environmental > Aquatic > Marine > Ocean trench... | reverse complement strand
GAAAAAGACAGGTCTTTGGACTGCATTTTCCGGTAAATGCTGTACGGGGTCTTTTCCCTGCCCTTGATGTCACAGGGGATACCGGCATCATTCATTTTTCTTTTCAGTGCTTTATGAATGTCAGCGATGATTTCGCTACGGTCGCCGGTGACGGTGCGAATGTGCTCTGCAATGGTGCGGTGCCGCCAGGGGTAAAGATTTGCGAAACCGAGATCCTGCAGTTCCGATTTCATGCTGTTCATACCGAGTCGGTCAGCAATGGGTGCGTAAATGTCCAGCGTTTCGCGGGCAATCCTACGCCGTGACTGGGGGTTCATCGAGCCCAAGGTGCGCATATTGTGCAAGCGGTCCGCCAGTTTGATGAAGATGACCCTTAAATCCCGTGACATGGCCAACATCAGCTTGCGGAAACTCTCCGCATCTGCCTCGTGGCGGGTACGGAATTTCATCTTGTCCAGTTTGGTTACCCCGTCAACAAGCTCGGCGATCTCCTCACCAAAATGGGCTTCAATTTCTTCGCGGGTTAAAGGCGTATCTTCGATGGTGTCGTGCAGGATGGCCGCAGCCACACTGCCATAGTCCATTCGCAAATTGGCCAATATGCGCGCCACGGCGACCGGATGGAGTATGTAAGGTTCGCCGGTTTTGCGGGTCTGGCCTTCATGAGCTTTTGCGCCGATCTCAAAGGCGCGTAAAACTATGGCGACCTTTTCCGGTTCCAGGTAGGTGTTGAGCAGATCTCTCAGATCAAGAACCGGCTCCGGTAAAGTCGCAGGGGTCGCGAGCATGGTGTTAACAAGCCCCCGATCCTTTAGGGCTTGAGTTCATCTTCTTCGGGGTGCATGTCGAAGACTGCTGCAGCTTCGATTTCAGCCTGTAATATGTCTACCCGTTCTGAATCAATAAGACCTTCGGCAATTTCGCGTAATGCGATTACCGTTGGTTTGTCGTTCTCTACGTCAACCAGTGCCTCGGCACCGTGGGCGATCTGGCGGGCGCGTTTGGTCGCGGTCAATACCAGCTCAAATCGGTTATCAATATTCTCGAGACAGTCTTCTACGGTAATGCGTGCCATTTTCAATCCTGTAAGTTTAGGCGGAACCGGTTATTTTAGCGTTTTCCGAGCTGCTGCGCCAGACGTTGGTAGTCCTTATTTACCTGATGCGGTGTCTGCGCACGATGATCATTGATGATTGCGAGCAGTTCTTCAAGCGTGGTGTCGAAGTCGTCGTTTACGACCAGTTGGTCAAACTCGGCCCAGTGTGAAATTTCCGCCTGTGCATCCTGCATCCGCCGTTGTATGACGGCCGCACTGTCCTGGCCGCGATCCGTCAGTCTTTCACGCAAGGATTCGAGCGAAGGGGGGATGATAAAAATCAGGCAACAATCCGGAAAAGCTGACCGCAGCTGACGTGCACCCTGCCAGTCAATTTCCAGCACCACATCCAGCCCCTGCAGCAATTGTTGGGCTACGGAGTTCCGGTTGCTACCATAATTGTGGCCAAAAACCTGGGCGTGCTCCATGAAATCACCGTTATCAACCATTAGCTCAAATTGTGTTTTGGAGACAAAATGGTAATGCTCGCCATCCACCTCGCCCGGTCTGGGCGTACGGGTCGTATGTGAGATAGACAGCACCAGGCGTTGGTCTCGGACCAGTAAGCCATTCACCAGGCTGGTCTTGCCGGCGCCGGATGGTGCTGCAATGATAAAAAGGCTGCCGGAATCAGTCTGCCTATTCGACATTCTGTACCTGTTCACGCATTTGCTCGATCAGGACCTTTAAATCAATTGCCGCCTGGGTGGTGCGTTGATCGATGGATTTTGAGCTCAGGGTGTTGGATTCGCGGTTGAACTCCTGCATCAGGAAGTCGAGCCGGCGACCGACCGGCTCATCCAGTTCCAGAACCCGGTAAACCTCATCTACATGAGCATCCAGCCGATCCAGTTCTTCATCGACATCAATTTTCTGAGCCAGGATCGCGACCTCTTGCTCTATCCGGCCAGGGTCTAGTGGTTGTTGCAGATCGGCGATGCGATCCAGCATGCGTTGCTTCAATGCACTGCGGATTTCAGGCAGCCACGATCGGATATTGACTGTCAATTCTGCAACACCGGTCAGTCGTTGGCGGATAGCATTGGCCATTTGCTCGCCTTCCCGACCGCGGCTGGCTTGCAAATCCTGTACGGCTTCGATCAATAATTCCATTGCCGCTGCTTGCAAGGGGGCGGGGTCCGGTCGTTTTTCCTCGATCATACCGGGCCATTTGAGTATCTGGCTGATATCCGCAGCTTGTTCCGTGGATGCCAATTGGGCCAACTCTTCGTGGACCTTGAGAAGATCCCGCGCCAGGTCAAGGTTGAGTTCCAGTCCGCTGTCGGTACCACCAGCCGCTGCAAAGAAACGTAAGCTCGCTTCTATTTTTCCACGACTCAGGTATTGGCCGAGGGTTTTCCTGATATCAGCTTCCAAAGGTCTGAATTCTTCCGGCAGACGTAAGCCGAAATCCAGATAACGGTGATTCACCGAGCGCATTTCCCAGCTCAAACGACCAAAATCGTATTGGCGTTCAATCCGGGCGAAACCGGTCATACTTCGAATCATTACTTTTTCCCTGTTGTTGGTGTGCTGCATCGAAATTAATCGCACTGGTACAATGTTAACGGATAGCCAGTTGGACTAAAATAACAGTCTTCAATAACCGTTCTAATTATTTTTCGTAAAAAACAGGATCAGTAAATGAGACCCAGTGGCAGACAAGCAGACGAGTTACGTGCAGTCAGCATTACCCGCAATTACACCTGCCACGCAGAAGGGTCAGTATTGATCGCCTGTGGCAATACCAAAGTTTTGTGCACTGCATCGGTTGAAAGCCGGGTGCCGCCTTTTCTTCGCGGCAGTGGTGAAGGCTGGGTCACGGCGGAGTACGGCATGTTACCGAGGTCAACCGGCTCACGTATGCGGAGGGAGGCTTCCTCCGGCAAGCAGGGTGGTCGCACGATGGAAATTCAACGATTGATAGGCCGGTCTTTACGGGCGGTCGTTGATCGTGCCGCATTGGGTGAACACACCATTACACTGGATTGTGACGTGATTCAGGCTGACGGCGGCACACGTACGGCCTCAATCACAGGCGCCTATGTCGCTTTGGTCGACGCCTGCAACTGGTTGCTGGCCAACAAGAAAATCAAGAAAGATCCCATACATGGTCAAATAGCAGCCGTTTCGGTCGGGGTTTACAAAAATACAGCGATACTTGATCTTGACTACCCGGAAGACTCTGCTGCAGAAACCGACATGAACGTCGTGATGAATGATGGTGGCGGGTTTATAGAATTGCAGGGAACCGCTGAAGGCCATGCATTCCGAAAGGATGAACTCGATGAAATGCTGGCATTGGCGGATAAGGGCATCAAGTCATTGATGGAAGCGCAATCCGCTGCATTGGCGGGTTGAGAATCCGGTCAAAAATCGGAATGAATCGGGAATATGTCCTCGCCAGTGGTAACCGGGGTAAGTTGCGTGAGATGACTGCCTTGCTTCAGCCGCTGGGATTTGTGCTGCGCCCGCAAAGTGACTGGCAGGTTCCTGAAGTCGAAGAAACTGCCAGCACCTTTGTTGAAAATTCATTGATCAAAGCACGTCATGCGTCGCGTATCACCGGCCTGCCGGCAATTGCGGATGATTCCGGCCTGGTGGTGCCGTCTTTGCATGGAGAGCCAGGTATTTATTCAGCGAGATATGCCGGCAAATCCGCAGACGCCGAGGCCAACATGAGTAAGTTGCTTATCGAACTCGACAGGCAGAGGGGACTTGACCGGCGGGCATATTTCATCTGCGCTGTTGTATTGTTGCAGTCGACGGATGATCCGGCCCCGCTGGTGGCGACGGCATGCTGGCACGGTAAAATATTGTTTACGCCGCAAGGCACGGGTGGGTTTGGTTATGATCCGATATTTGCTGTTGGTGATTCGCGCTTGTCGGCGGCTGAACTGAGCGCCGGGGAAAAGCAGGTGGTCAGTCATCGCGGCCAGGCGTTGACAAATTTAATTGAGCAGTTACACGAGCGAGATGGTAGACGCAACTGACAATTTGTTGAAACCACCGCCGTTGAGCCTGTATGTACATATGCCGTGGTGTGTACGTAAATGCCCGTACTGTGATTTCAATTCACATACAGCGCCGGAAAATCTGCCGGCAGAGCAATATATCCAGGCATTGATCGCTGACCTTGAACAGGATCTGCACATGGTTTGGGGGCGGCCGGTGGGTAGCATCTATTTCGGTGGTGGAACGCCCAGTTTATTTACAGCCAACCAAATTGCCGGGTTTCTTTCGGCCGTCAGGGCCCGGCTGGATTTGAGGCCGGACGTGGAAATCACACTGGAGGCCAATCCGGGAACTATCGAGCACGACAGTTTTTCGGCCTATGCGGACGCGGGTATCAACCGGGTTTCCCTGGGTGTGCAGAGTTTTGATGATGAACTGCTTAAGCGTATCGGTCGTATTCATGGCCGGTGTGAGATTGAACAAAGTCTGAAGTCCCTGCATAGCGCAGGAATTTCAAACTTCAATATTGACTTGATGTTTGCATTACCCGGTCAAACCCCCGCCCAGTCCAGATCTGATATTGAGTTGGCGGTGAATGCGCGTCCCGCACACGTTTCGTTCTACCAATTGACGATAGAGCCAAACACCGCATTTGCAGCCCAACCACCGCAATTGCCGGTGGACGACGTTGCATGGGATATGCAGCAGGCGGGTCTTGAATTGTTGCAAGCCGCGGCTTTCGAACAGTATGAGATCTCCGCATTCGCTAAAGCGGGTATGCATAGCCGCCACAATATGAATTACTGGCGATATGGGGATTTTCTGGCGATCGGCGCAGGTGCTCACGGTAAAATCACGCTTGCGGCTGAAAAACAGATTGTGCGGTTTGCCAAGCATCGGCAGCCAAAACGCTACCTTAAGGGTCTTGAGAGCGGGGATTGGCGCGCCGCAAAATGGCTATTGAGTACTGAAGATCGTGTCTTTGAGTTTTTTCTTAACCAGCTAAGGCTGAAAAATGGTGTCTATGTGGACGATTTCACCGCACGTACCGGCTTGTCCTGGCGGGTGGTTGAATCCCGTGTGCAACAGGCCGTTGATCAAGGTCTGCTGGAGCTTGCTCAAAAGCGTCTCAGGCCAACCGGTCTGGGATGGAAATTTGTTAATGATATCCAGCAGTTGTTTCTTTCATGAATGATTTCCAGACAGGCTCTTGCATTGCTTGGCGTGCGCCGTTAGACTAGCCGGCTCTTTAGGCCTATTGAATACCGGAAATTTGTCATGAAAGCTGACATTCACCCAGAATATCGTGAAGTGGTTTATCAGGATCTCGCCTCAGATTTTGCATTCCTGACCCGCTCCACCGTTAAAAGCAAAGAAACCATCAAATGGGAAGATGGCAATGAGTATCCACTGATCAAGGTGGAAGTCTCAAGTGCATCCCACCCGTTTTATACCGGCAAGCACAAGTTAATGGATACCGGTGGTCGTGTAGATCGCTTTAAACGCCGTTACAAGAAGTAAGCCAGCCAGATCCAAAGGGAAGCCCGGAATGGCGGTGCTGTTGCGGGCTTTTTGCTGTCTGCCGGTTGGGAAATCCGGCGTGTGTATGAGATAATTATGGGCCAATATTTGTTAACAATATTTGTAAGGGGTCACGGTGATTCCTTGGCTTGCATGTCGTAAATTCACAAGGAGCACAGAGTGTCCGATCAACGCGTGATTATTACAGACCATAGTACCGGCAAAAGTCTTGAACTGCCTGTTATTAGGGGTACGGAGGGAGAGCCGACCCTGCAAATCAAGGCTTTGCCGTCAACACTTGGTTACTTCACCTATGATCCGGGTTTTACGGCAACTGCCAGTTGCACCAGCAAAATCACTTTTATTGATGGCGGAAAAGGAATTTTGCGCTATCGGGGTTATCCCATTGAACAGTTGGCAGAGAAAAGTGATTTCCTCGAAGTTGCTTTCCTGTTGTTGACGGGTGAGTTGCCAAACAGAACCGAATGGGCGGATTTCCAGCACGACATCACCTACCACACCATGATCCATGAAAAGCTGAATACCTTTATTGACGGCTTTCACTATGATGCGCATCCAATGGCCATGATGGCTGGTGTGGTGGGCTCTCTGGCCGCGTTTTATCATGACAAAATGGATATGGAAGATCCCGAGCACCGGATGCTGGCTGCCAAGCGTATGATTGCCAAGATGCCTACCATCGCGGCGGCGTGTTACCGGCACCATATGGGCTGGCCGACCGCGTATCCAAAAAACTCATTGAAATATACCGAGCGCTTCCTGCACATGATGTTCTCGGTACCCGCCGAAAAATATGAAGTCAGCCGGGTGGCGTCGAAGGCGTTTGATCTGTTGTTCATCCTGCATGCCGATCACGAGCAAAACGCCAGCACTTCAACCGTAAGACTGGTTGGTTCCACCGGTGCCAACCCATATGCCAGCGTTGCCGCAGGTATCTGTGCGTTATGGGGCCCTGCCCACGGCGGCGCAAATGAAGCTGTATTGAATATGCTTGATGAGATCGGTGATATTTCGCGGGTGGGCCAGTTTATGGACCGGGCCAAGGACAAAAATGATCCCTTCCGCCTGATGGGTTTTGGACACCGGGTGTACAAGAACTACGATCCCAGGGCCTTTATCATCCGCAAAGCGGCCTACGATGTTCTGGAGGAGCTGGGTACCAGCGATCCGCTGATGGATCTGGCAATGGAGTTGGAACGTATTGCGCTGAAAGACGAGTATTTTGTGAGTAAAAAACTGTATCCAAACGTCGATTTTTATTCCGGAATCATATACAAGGCACTGGGCATCCCAAGAAGCATGTTCACGGTGATGTTTGCCATTGCCAGAACGGTTGGCTGGGTCTCTCAATGGCTGGAACAAGAGGAAACTCCGACACCGATAGGACGTCCCAGGCAGGTGTACAACGGACCGGGTGAACGTCAATATGTTCCGGTCGAATCACGCTAGGAAGCCTCTGAACAAGTATACGGTGCATGGTCAGTAGCTGTCGTAGGGGTCTTCTTCTGATCCAGCATCGGGGTCATTGTGTTCCGATGCAGCCTCCATTGGCGGAAGGCTCCCCAATCTAAATACTTCCATGATGGCATTTTGGTTATCTTGCCTTGCCAACAATCCTGATTTCGGATCGATGCGTGCCTGGGTAATACCTTCGGGTATTTCAAGTACCTCGTCTGGTACATCCTCTAACGCCACCCGCATATAGTCTATCCAGATGGGTATAGCCGCTTTTCCGCCGACCTCATAGCGTCCCAGTGGCTCATGGTTGTCAAACCCGACCCATACCGAAGTTACCAGCTCACCGTTGTACCCGGAAAACCATGCATCACGTTGTTCATTGGTAGTACCCGTTTTGCCTGCCAGATCATTGCGACCCAATTCCATGGCTTTTATACCGGTCCCGCGTCGCACCACGTCCATCATCATGGATCTTATCAAGTATGCATTTTGTTCATCAATGACCCGGGGGGCAGGTGATGAGCTTGCAACTGCATCGACAATTTTTGCTTGTTCCTGGGTGACCACCTGAAGACCATCATCTGCGTCGAGTTGCAAAGGTCTGAAGCTGGGCTCTGCCTGTTCGACAATTTCGGGCTGTGAACTACCGGGTTCATTCTCAACGGTACAGTCTTTGCAAACTACAACCGGACTCGCGGCGTACAAGACTGTTCCCCTGAAATCGATGATCCGGGATATAAAATAGGGGTCAATCAGATAACCGCCATTGGCAAATACCGCATAACCCCTGGCGATACTGATGGGTTTGAGAGAAGCGCTGCCCAGGGCCATGGACAAATTACTCGGTAGTTCTGCCGGGTCGATGCCAAATGAACTGATATATTCCTTGGCGTAAGGGATACCGATATCGCGCAGTAACCTGATGGATACGAGGTTGCGGGAATTGACCATGGCTTCACGCAATCGAGTCGGGCCAAAAAACTTCTCGCTGAAATTTTGCGGCTTCCAGTCCCTTTCCAGTTCAGCATCGCTAAAAACAATCGGCGCATCATTGACGAGGCTGGCAGTCGTTTTACCTTTCGCCAGCGCAGCGGAATAAATAAAGGGTTTGAACCCCGAACCAGGTTGACGCCGACTCTGAACGACGCGGTTAAATTTGCTACGCGCATAGTTATAGCCTCCGACCAGCGCTTTGATCGAGCCGTCACGTGGGCTTAATGAAATGAGTAGTGCCTCAGTTTCCGGTAGTTGGGTCAGTTTTCGTTGTCCCTCATCGCCCAATCGGGTACGGATGATGTCGCCCGCTTTGAGCACATCGCCAACGCTTTTGGGTTCAAAACCCACCCGGTCGCGGCTGATAAATTTCCTCGCCCATTGCATATCGTTGAGGGTCAGTGCAATGGTTTGGCCATCTGGCTGATAGACCAACGCGACCTCATCATCAATTTCGGTAACAAGGCCTGGTGCCAGTCCGGCAACTGCTTTGTATGGTCTGAGAATGTCATCCCAGCTGCTGGTTGTACCGTTGTCCTGCAGGTCAAAATGGGCCTCGGCGCCCCGGTATCCATGTCTTTGGTCGTATTCTTCCAGACCATCGGTTATCGCCTGGTTTGCGCTAACCTGTAAACGTGAGTTGATGGTCGTAAAAACCTCAAAACCACCGGTGTAGGCGGATTCGCCATATTTCAACAGCATTTCTTTACGCACCATTTCTGCCAGATAGGGTGCTGAAATTTCCGTGGTGGCACCATGATAAAAAGCTGTGTTGCGTGTATCTTTCGCTTGCCGGTACTCAGTTTCGGTGATGAACTCAAGGTCCAGCATGCGGCCGAGAACATAATCCCTGCGATTCATTGCCCGAACTGGAGAGGTAATCGGGTTAATTCTGGAGGGTGCTTTGGGAAGGGCTGCGAGCATCGCGCACTGGGCCAGGTTTAGCTCCTGAACCGATTTGCCATAATATACATCTGCTGCAGCACCCACGCCGTACGCCCGGTGTCCCAGGAGTATCTTGTTGAGGTAAAGTTCGAGGATTTCATCCTTGCCTAACTCCTGTTCAATTTTCAGGGCCAGGAAAATCTCCTTGATTTTGCGGGTATAAGTTTTTTCATGGGTGAGAAAAAAGTTTCGTGCCAACTGCTGGGTAATGGTGCTTCCGCCAATCGACTTTTCACCCGTCGTTACCAGCGTCCAGACCGCACGTGTGATGCCCTGGTAATCTACACCGGGATGAACACGAAACCGGGCATCCTCGCCGGCGATAAAAGCATTGGTCAAATGTGCCGGCATTTCGTTAATTTTTACCGGGATACGGCGCTTTTCTCCAAAAACACTTATCAATTTATCGTCTTGAGTATAAACCCGCAGGGGTACCTGTAACTGCACATCACGGAGGGTCTCAACGTCAGGAAGGTCTTGTGCAACAACAAGATAGGTCACAATCACCGTAATTGATCCCAATACAACCGAGATCAACAATAGGCGAAATATTGAACGAAATAGTTTTTTCAAGTCTTTATCCTGCTATGCTTACACCCAGAACATGGAATTTTAGTTGATAAATCCGTCTCCGGATAGCGGGAGACGGGACAGAAAAAGATACACCGCATCGGACAAGGAAGTAGCCGGTAATGACGAGTGTTGACAACTCACCATACCAGTAGTTTCCTGCCGCTATTCATTATCGAATAGCCCCTTATGCGCAAATCGATTCTGTAACTCAGATACCAGAGGTATTTGAGTATTGCAGAGATTTCTGTTAAAAACAGCTATAAGAAGTCTCACTAAACCATTGACACGGAAAAGGAATGGGGGAGTCTTGAAACTGTTTGGAAAAAAAGCAGATCCAGTGATCGGACTGGATATAGGCTCGACAAGTGTACGTTTGTTGCAGTTGTCCAGTCATGGGTCCGGATACCGGATCGACCACTTCGCGATACAGCCCCTGGGTGAAGGCGTGGTGGTCGATAAGGCCGTACAGGATGTAGACGCCATCTCGAACGCAATCTCAAATGCGGTCAAGGCGTCGGGCACGCGTGCCAAATCCTGTGCGATCGCGGTTTCCGGTTCGGCCGTATTCACCAAAACGATCAGTTTGCCGGCAAACCTTGCCGAGGCAGATATTGAAAGCCAGGTACAAATCGAGGCCAACCAGTACATCCCTTATCCTCTTGATGAAGTCAGTCTTGATTTTGAAGTACTGGGTCCGTCACCGCGAAACGCGGATATGATCGATATCCTGCTTGCTGCGAGCAAGAGCGAGAATGTCGAGAACCGGCAGGATGCTATTGATACTGCCGGTTTGAAGGCCAAGGTCGTTGATGTTGAAGCCTTTGCCATCGCAAATGCATTTGAAATGATACGCAAGCGCGACGGCATCAACCGCAGCGATGCGGTTGGTTTTTTCGATATAGGTTATGACCAGACCACTTTATTGGTGATCAAAGGCGGCCGTGTTATTTATACCCGTGACCATCCCTTTGGCGGTCACCAGCTACTGGAAGAAACGCAGCGTCGATATAACATGAGCGTTGAACAGGCGAGCTTCTTCGAGCGCAATGATGAAGCACCGGAAGACTTTGAGGAAGAAGTGCTGGAGCCCTTCCAGTTGAACATCGTTCACCAGATCTCCCGTGCCTTGCAGTTTTACGCTTCCAGCAATGAATATTCCAATATTGGCACAATTTATTTGTCCGGTGGCGTCGCCGCGCTCAAGGGCCTGGCGGCCATGGTGCAGCACGAACTCGGCATGACGACACGGGTAGCAGACCCTATTACCGGTATGGATATTGCGCCGAATGTAGCTGTGACTGCGATTAAGCGCAATTCCAGCAACCTGATGATAGCCATGGGATTGGCTTTGAGAGGGTTTGACTGATGGCCAGAATTAATTTACTTCCATGGCGGGAAGAACAACGAAGAGATCTTCAACGTCACTTCATAACCAGGTTGTTAATAACCTGCATTGCTGGTGTGGTTGTCATATTCGCTGTCATTGGTGTTTATGACCAGAAAATCAATCATCAGAAAATCAGAAACGAGTTGGTCAAAAGTGAAACCCGCAAGCTGGAATCCAAAATCAAGAGAATCGATGAACTGGAACGCACCAGGGCGCGACTGATTTCACGCAAACAGGTCATTGAACGCCTGCAAGCCAGTCGTTCAATGACAGTGGAATTGCTGGACAAGCTGGCGAAGTCAATCCCTGTGGGTGTAACACTGACTTCCATACGGCAGCAGGGACCGACGCTGGCTCTGGCTGGTAACAGTCAATCCAATGCCAGGGTATCGGCTTACCTGAAGGAGTTGGAAAAAAGCGATTTGTTCCTCGGCCCACAACTTGCATTTGTCAAATCGGCACCAAATCCTGCAACCGCAACTGAACCGTACGAATTTAACATCAAAGTGAAGCTGCGTTCGCCCAAGTCAGCGGATGAAGAAGACGGTTATGACGATCAGGGAGGTTCACAATGATTTTTACAGACCTCAG
>Ga0209988_10002788_pt1 | contig 11544 bp, 13 predicted proteins | sample N075metaG_FD_183115 | JGI IMG/M metagenome (GOLD analysis project Ga0209988, IMG submission 183115) | Deep subsurface microbial communities from Kermadec Trench to uncover new lineages of life (NeLLi) - N075 metaG (SPAdes) (version 2) | ecosystem: Environmental > Aquatic > Marine > Ocean trench... | reverse complement strand
ATCGGCAACGGTCAGTTCCCCGATATCGGTTCGAGCGGCAACCAGCAGATCGTCGACGATGGCGCTGACCTCTTCGCTCTGCTCGGCGATCGCAGCCAGCATCTGGGCCCTGTCCAAGGAAGACGACTATTCCCACCTCGATTCCCAAGGCCAAACGCCGACGGCAAGGAGGAAACGGAGCAATTCGACGAACTCGTCGAATGGGTAAGACGCCGTGGTCGTGTTGGAGAGGATGCCGCCCGTCTGGTTGTGATGTTCGACGTCCGGGCCGCCGCATTCGGGTCGTGGAGGGCGGGGCTACTCTCGCTTGTGTGATTTCGTCTCCGGGGTTCTCAACCAAACAACTCCGGGTAGCAATGCTTGCCCCGATCTCGTGGCGGGTGCCGCCGCGCCACTATGGACCGTGGGAACAGTTCGTGTCCCTTCTGACCGAGGGACTGGTCGTCCGGGGTGTCGACGTCACTCTGTTTGCCACCGCCGACTCGGTCACCGGAGCACACCTGGTAGGGACGGCTCCCAGCGGATACTCCGAAGATCCAGGGTTGGACCCGAAGGTCTGGGAGTGCCTGCACATCTCGGAGGTGTTCGAGCGAGCCGAAGAGTTCGATGTGATCCACAACAGCTTCGACTATCTGCCGCTCACATACAGCGGCCTGGTCGACACTCCCGTCGTCACCACAATTCACGGATTCTCGTCGGATGGAATCGTGGCTGTTTTCGAGAAGTACAACCAGCGCGGCTACTACGTGGCGATAAGCGAGGCAGACCGGCACGAGAACCTCGAATACATTGCCACGATTCACCACGGCATCGACATGCAGGAGTTTGCGGTGCGGCAGCAGGCGGGCGAATATCTGCTTTTCTTCGGGCGAATCCATCCCGAGAAGGGCACAGTCGAGGCCATCGAGGTGGCCGAACAGGCCGGAATGCCGTTGACGATTGCCGGAATCATCCAGGACGATGATTACTTCGAACAGCTCGTAGAACCGAAGCTGGACGGAGATCGGATCAGGTATGTCGGCCCAGTCGGTCGGGATCTCCGCGACGACGTGCTTGGTGGAGCCCGAGCACTGTTGCATCTCATCAACTTCGACGAGCCGTTCGGGTTTAGCGTCGTCGAGGCGATGGCCTGCGGAACCCCAGTCATCGCCCGCCGGCGGGGATCGATGTCGGAAATCGTCCACGATGGTGAGAACGGCTATCTGGTCGGCTCCATCGGCGAGGCGGTCGCGGCCGTCCGCGCCGCTGAGAGCATCGACCGCATGGCCGTGCGCGAATCAGTCGAGGAGAAATTCGACTCAAACCGAATGGTCGAGGAGTACCTTGCGGCATACCACCGGGTTATCGAGCTACATCCAATGAGACGGGCCGGACGACGCGATGGCCACTGACGCCAAACCAACCAATCGAACCAACAGCTTTCGACTGGGGGTGAACTATTGGCCGGCTCGCACCGCGATGGGCTGGTGGACAGCCTTTGACCCCGCCGAGGTTGGCGTCGACTTCGCCCGGATTGCCGCAAGTGGCTTCGACTCGGTCAGGTTGTCACTGCTTTGGGAGGATTTCCAGCCTGCCGAGGATATGGTGCATGGCGAGATGCTCCAGCGACTCGTCACGGTGGCGGATCTTGCGGACCAAGCCGGCCTCGCAATTATGCCGACCCTCTTCACAGGTCACATGAGCGGCGTGAACTGGATCCCCACGTGGGCGTTGGGTGGAACGGAGCGCGACAACCGTTTCCGGGTGATCTCCAGCGGACGCATCGCCAACTCCGGATTACGCAACTGGTACACAGACAAAGCGATTACCCGGGCCCAAGCTTTGCTGGCGAGAGAGGCAGCCACCGCCCTCTCCGGCCACAATGCCGTGTGGGCGTGGGATCTCGGCAACGAGAATTCGAACTGCGTGGTACCGCCGAGCCGATCGTCAGCCCGGGCATGGCTAGAGCGCATCACAACGGCGATCCGGACTGCCGACCCGGCGGTTCTCATCACCGTTGGCCTACACATGGAGGATCTGGAAGAGGATCGCAAGCTCGGACCGAGGGAAGCCTCTGAGTTCTGCGACTTTCTCTCTATGCATGGCTATCCCATCTACGCCAGCTGGGCCAAGGGCCCGACGGATGAGCATCTGCTGCCATTCTTGGCTCAAGTGACCCGCTGGTTGGGAAACGGGCGCGAGCTCCTGTTTTCAGAATTCGGCGTGCCCACCTACCGCGCCCGCGATCCCGGCGCACTGCGCGCCCGGCGGCAAGGCCGCGCCCTGCTTATCGAAGAGGAGGCCGCCGCCGCATACATCGGCCGGGCACTGGCTGAGTTGCACCGTGCTGGATGCGCGGGTGCCACGTTGTGGTGCTATTCGGACTACCTGGCCGCCATCTGGAACGACCCGCCGCTCGACGAAGCCGTTCACGAGCGCTTCTTCGGGCAGTGGCGAGCCGATGGGGCTCCCAAACCTTCTCTTTCCATGGTAGCGGCGTTCACCGCCGTCGATCGGAGGGTCGGCCCCGGCAGCCATGAGTGGCTGGACATCGAACCTGGCGAATTCTGGGATGACCCGGGAAAAAACCTCGCCCGGCTCTACGGTCGTTACCGGCAGGTCAATGGAGTTAGCTCGTCGTCAGGCATGTGAGGAGGTCGTCGAGGGAGGCGGTGGCGATGCCCGCTCCGGCGTCCGCAAAACCGTAGGGGAGGACGAGGAGGTTGTCATGGATCATGCTGCCGCATGAATACACGACGTTGGGAACGTATCCATCGCGCTCGTCCTCATTGGGTGCCAGAAGCGGTTCCTTCAAATGACCGATGATCCGACACGGATCCTGGATGTCAAGAAGGATTGCTCCCAAGGTGTACCGTCGCAGCGGCCCAACCCCATGGGTGATCACCAGCCAACCAGCCTCGGTCTCAAGGGGCGATCCACAATTGCCGATTTGCATGAGTTCCCAAGGCCGGTCGGGGATCTGGATCCTCTCTGTTTCATCCCAGAACCGCACGTCGTCCGAGAGCATGAGATAGTTGTTCTCGTTGTCTTGCCGGGACAGCGCAGCGAATCGGCCGTCGATCTTGCGCGGGAAGAGGGCAATGCCCTTGTTCTGGGCGGAGCTTCCATTGAGGGTGGCGATTCGAAAAGAGACGAAGTCCGGAGTTTCTATGAGCTGAGGGAGGATCTGGACCCCGTCGAACGCGGTGTAGGTGGCGTAGTAAGCCACAGATCCGTCGTCATGGGTGAAACACACGAAGCGGGCGTCCTCCATTCCGTGGCTCTCGGTGGGTCCTGCCGGGAAAATGACTCGTTCCGAGATATCGGATTCCGCTGGAAAGGTGCTCTTGTAGTTCGAAGAGGCGAGCCAGTGGATGATCTTGGTTGTCTGAAAGGCGATAGCGCGATCCACGCTCTGCCGGTCGAGATCCAAGATTGCCGCTTCAAGCTGCTCGAAAGTGAATTGCGAAGGCATCGGATCGAGGAACATGCGGGCGATGTCATTAAACGCACCCAGCTCCTCGAGCTTGGCGGAGAAGACGTGTTTTTGGTAGATAGGGGACGTACGGCTGCCGGTCATCGCATATCGGCTCGGCTTGTCCATCGTGATCTTTCCGCTGGCGTCAATCACGCCCGAGCGGAACTCGATGGATGAGATGTGTCCCTCACCGATTGCCCGCAGGCTGATGATGAACCGTTTGTCCCCTGGATTCAAACCAGACTGATCGGGAGCTGGGACGATCGACGGATTGCCCAGGGCAGCCGCTTCGATCGAGTACTCGTGAGTGAAGTAAGCGCCGATAAGTAGCCGGCGTTCCGGGGAAAGATCGTCCGGGTCGTCAACGTGGTCAGCCACCAACTCAAAGTTGCGTTCGAAAATGCTGTTGAGGCCGATGTGCCGGGCTACGGACTGCTGTTGCGTGGCCGCCAGCGTCGACACCACCTCACTCTCTGGCATGGCCAGGATCCGATTGATGACAAGCCGAACTCGCGACCGTCCATCCGGAAAAACCTGCTCCCCCGGCAAGTAGGGCTTGGCTATCACACGATGCGGGTCAGGAAGGAATCGGACCTTATGGCGGGTGATGGGGATGGGGTTCATGCAGTAGTTCGCTCGCTAGATGGTCCCGGTTGGAAGGTCCCGTCTGTGTATCGGCGTGAGATCGCGAAATATGAGCCTAAAAGGCCGTGGGGCCCTTGGCCGGATATTCTGTTGCTTCAGTCTCCGTACTCAGCAGAGGACCTGTGCTTGTTGGAGAGCAGCGAGGGCGGCCAGCGTCGACTCGGCTCCCTGGTTCTGGTTGGTTCCCTCGGGCGTGAGGCCGTCCCTGCATCCCCCCGTTTCCGCGTCGTAGAGGACCACCGCTCCGTCGTTGTCGCCTACGAACCAGCGGACTGCGCGTTCGACCAGATCCCTCCATCGCTCGTCGGCGGTGAGCGAGAAGGCTCGGCTGCAGGCATCAGCCATTGCCGCTGCCTCGACTGGCTGCTGATCGAAACCCGGTCTTTGCTCACCTGGTGCCCATCCGCCCACGGGGGTGAAGCTGAAGTAGTCACCGCGCGTTTCGGTTGCCACCAGCCACTCGAGGAGGTGGAGCCCGGTGTCCAGGAGGAAGTCGTCGCCAGTGCAGGCGGCTGCAGCCAGAAGCGCCTCTGGGATACGGGCATTGTCATAGGTAAGGCGCTCTTCAGGCCACGGCGAATTGGCATCATGAGGAGCCACCGGTATGCGGCCTGCGCATCGCTCGAGGATCTTCCACGCGGGTTCGCTTTCCGGCGACGCCTGGATCATTTCGGCGGCGCCGAGTACCGCGTAGGCGTTTGCCCGCGCAAAGGGCGAGTCGAACTCGCTGCTCCGGGCGAACAAGTGCAGCCCTGCCTGGCGCATGAATGGCGTCGACCCCCTGTGGGCAACAGAACCACCTGCCCACAAAGCCCTGCCCTGCGAGTCATCGGACCCCACCTTGTCCACCCAGGCTCCATCCCGGCGGCGGCGGTTGTGAAATTCGCCACCAGGCAGCTGAGCATCCTTGAGAAACTTCAGATAGATCTCGGCCAACCCTTCCAGACCGGGGGAGGTCTCCGGCTGGCGACAAATGACGATGAGCGCCCGGGCGTTGTCGTCGGTGCAGTAGCCATGCTCCGGACGCGGAGTGGTGAGGCATGCGTGCTCCCAGATGCCCAGATGAGTGGTGAGCCGTCGGAGATGGTCAAATCGAGGTCGCGGCAATTCGCTTATACGGTTCTGTCTGGCTGATCCAATCTGCTCGACCGGGCCAACGCCGATCGCGGACTCCGACTCAACCTGCGGCGGCAACGTAGTCTTTCTGTTGCATCTGAAACTCGCTGTGCGGTTGGGTCATTTTGTAGCGCGCCAGCAGCTTCGCTGCCATGTGGTCATACCTTTCCGCGATCGCAGGCCAGTACAAAGTAGCAGCGATCTTCCGCGCTTCCGCCGCCATTTCGGCCGCGGACGCCGGCTGGGTCAGCACTTGACGGAGGGCGGCGGCCAACGCTTGGGGATCACGATGTGGGACCACTATGCCGGCACCGGTACTCAGCAGCTCGACGGCGTGGGGGAAGGCGGTGGCGATTACCGGCTTGCTGGCTGCGAGTGCTTCTGTCAGTACTCCGGACACGACCTGCTCGGTGGATTCATAGGGCAGCACGACCACATCGGCTTGACGAACCGCGAGAGCAAGCCTGTCGAGGTCGAGGTACCGCCTGTCGAACTCGACAATGTCTCCTAGACCGAGGTCGTTGGCCCGGCTGATGAGCCCGTTGAGATAGGCGTTGCCTTGCGAAGCCTGGACCTTGGGGTGGATCTTGCCCAAGATGACATAGCGAGGGAGTGGATGGATGTCCTTGAGGTCGGCGAACGCGTCGATGGCCATCTCCAACCCCTTACCAGGTCCGATGAGACCCCACGTGAGCACGACAGGCCGGGCTCCGTTCGCGAGAGAAGGACCGCGCAGCCTCGTCGCCGCCCCGTGCGGAATGACACGGACCGAGGCAGAATCGACGTCATAGCCGCTGACGAGACGCCGACAAGCAGTATCGCTCATCACGACGGTTCGCTCGGCCAGAGCCGACACCTTCTCCAGGATCGACCGCTGGCTGGAGCTAGGCCGCGTGAGCACCGTATGAAGCGTGACGATCGCCGGGATGTCGAGGTCTGAGAGCAAGTCCAAAACCTCCTCCCCATCGGGCCCGCCGTAGATCCCGAATTCGTGCTGAACGACCGCGACGTCGAACTGGTTGAGCGCTTCGACGGCCCTCTTGAGGGAGGAGGGATCGGCGTTGCGGTGTTCGTAAACGACTTCCGGTCCAGCGTCGGCGATTAGCTTATCCACCAGGCGCACCACGCCCAGCCCGTCGTCAGAGCCCCGCCCATCGGCAATGGCCCCGCGCAGGGCAGCCGTGAAGGTCGCGAGCCCGCACGACGTTGGCGGGTAGGTGCTAAGAAATGCGATCGAGACATCGCCGGCGCTGTAACCCATAAGACCTCCGTGCACTCATGGAAGGACGGGAGCAGCTACCCGGACAACTCCGCGGGAAAGGTGAGGAAGTGCACTGCCGTCGTCTGATCCGGAATGTATATCGGAGCCTCGAGCTACCGACAATCGAGCGATGGGCCTGATGCGATCGTTGCTTTCGGTGGCGACGACGTGATCAAGGGCAAGAAAGGCGCAGACATGCAAACAAGAGGCCAGCCTCGGGCAGGACGCCCACACCCCGTCCATCGAGATGGAGGTCACGATCAAAGCCTTCAGGATCGATTCAGAATTCGAAGATGCCCAAGGGATTGGCCTTCACTGCACCGGGATTCATCGGCGTGCATCGATGCGGAGCAGAACCCACTCCGCCGCAGCCAAAGTATCGAAGTGAGCCTGCTCGGTCAGCGACTCTCCGCCGAGAGCGAATGACGCACTCGCGTCCACGGTGCGTCCACGAGAGGATGAGAAACAGCCATAAGCGACACGAAGTGGTGAGTGCTGAAATCCCTTATACTACCTGGGATTTTCGCTAATTGTCAATGGTGGCGGGACCCCCTGTATCTCCCTGATAAGGATGAGGTCCCTGGTTCAAGTCCAGGTGGGCCCACCAACTTAAGCGGCCCGTGGGCATCCGCCGAGCCTGGAGCGCCCTCCAGCGACCTAGCCAATAGAGAGCGGACCGGTGTCCAATTGGGTACAACGGCTTGTCACCCATTGAGGGATCTCCCGGACGAGCGTTCCATCCCGCGTTTATCCCGCGTCCGCAACCAATCATGGGCGTCCACTCGGATCGAGCCACCTGTCATCACCTACGTTTTCGTCCGCACGAGTGCATGGCGGACCGTGAGGGCAGCGTTCTTCATGCTCAACCCTGCCCAGCAAAGAGCGTCGATTAGCTTGCGTGCCGGGCACGTAGCCAGCTTTCGGTCTCAACAGCGGTCCCCCAAGGAAATTGATGTTCAGGGTCTTTGCTCGCGCCACGAAACCATCACCACAGGCGGGCTGAGATATCAGCAGGTCCTATTGCAGCCCGGCCCGTGGCCTAAGCCCAACCACATGACCTAACGAAACCGCGAATGCCCGAACTGCGACCGGATCGGCATCCCGATCGCCCATGGGTATCCGCTTTATCTGCTGTTTCGCTCCGATTAGGACGAGTAGGAGTAGGTGTTGATTGTGTTGCCCGATGAGTTGAACAGGGTTGCGGTGTCTCCCTCGGAGTTGTTTCAGATGGCCTGACCGCGCCCCGCGAAGTACCGGGTTGTCTTCGAATCACCTGGTCCGGCATAGACCCTGAGGGTTCCCCCGGGTGGGATCGAGTACCCAGCGGGAAGGGTGATCTGGTGGTCAGCCAGGTCCACGAGCCACCAGCCACCCACATCGGCTGTACCGGTACCGTCGTTGCGGAGAACCACGTATTCGGAGTCGTTGTATTCGACGTCGTTGCCGGGTGCGTCGTAGACAATGATCCGGACCAAGGGGTGGGTAGATGTGTCACCGGCCACCCCTCTGAGGCCCGGGGTTGGTGTATCACACCGTTTTGACCAAGAAAACACCAAGAAAATCGCTTCGGCCACTGTTACCAGAAAGAGGAAAATTAGCCCTTTGCCAGGGGTTTCGTGAGTGGAGCTGAGGGGATTCGAACCCCTGACCCCTTGACTGCCAGTCCAAAGGGTGTGTCTGCTGGGGGCACCGACGCAAGGCCAAGGCACATAGGCCCAGATTTAGGCAAGGGGGGCAGTCCGCGCTACAGACCCAGATGCTGGGACCGGTACTCTCGATGGCGAACTGGGAGTGCGAATCTTGCTGTCATCGAACTGGCTAAGAGCCCAAGCTGTTCGAACCGTACGCCGCTCTGAGGACCTCTCATCTGGCGGAGTCAAGGAGTCTCTTCACGCTTACCGAACTGGATTTCGTGCTTTAGGCACCACCAGTCACCCATACCTTCCCTGAAACCAGGTAGGTCGGAAGTCGTCGGGACAACACGGTCTCGATGACCGAATGGACACTCACCGCTGTTCTGGAGTGCAACATCCTTCATAAACTCATGATGCTGCTCCATTGGGTGTTCTTCACGTCCCAAAGCGGTCTGCTCCTCTGTCCATATTCCACCCACATGCGATCGACGACCTCTTCGAGTCGTTGCTCCTCGAACAACATCGTGAGGTAGATGGACTCGAAATCCGCACCGTCGTCGACATTGTGATGGATTCGACCGGATGTACCAATCGCGCAAGGCCCGGATCCCCAATCTCAGATGCGATTTCCATCATGGTGGTCTCGGCACGCTCTCCTTCTACCGAAATGTACGGCCCTACATGCGGGCTGTTGAACGACCAGTCAACCGGTCTGCTACCAGTGCGCAAGGTGACGATTCCGAAGATCACCACGCCCGGAGCAACTTCGGAGGTAGTCCCGCTTTTCATGACATTGCTCCTGTTCCGAGAACGCCATCCAGAGCGGCAGCAGCTTCGCGGTCGGATTCGACAGACCCGTGCAGGTAAATGCGAGCAGTGACACGCGTATTCGAGTGACCAAGCCGCTGGGACACCGTGGCGATACCGGTCCCGTTCTGAAGCGCCAGCGACGCCATCGTGTGGCGGAGACCATGAAGACGAATCCACTCCAATCCAGCCTCCTCAACCAGACGCTTGAGGCGCTTCGTCACATAGTCCGGTCGGATTGGCCGGCCACTCTCTCCGGAGAACACCAGGTTCATCTCGTCATCCCAAGACCCGGCTGCAAGCCGACTTTCTGTCTGGTCTTTGGGTGTCACTTCCTCTCCGAAGGCTGCTCCTCTCGACGGTTCAGACGCGCATCCAATGATCAGCTGAACCATGGCACTTAAACATCAAGTGCCACTCCCCTGACCAGGCCCAACGAGGCCGTTTATTGGTCGTTATTGGTCCCCGCAGGCAAACAGAGGGGGTGCGTCGTCAAGCACCGGGGGGACCCGGAGCCAAGGAGGACATCTCTCAGACGCCGGGGGCGGGGCACCTCGTGGGACTACTTCTCTGGTTCCAAGGGTCGGTACGCCCAGCATCAGCCACTCCCCCAGGGTTAAGCGCCGGCAGTCGGATGACCCAACCCCGGCTCGCTTGTGGGGACGACGGTGCGCTGCAGCCACGTCGCCGCCTCGATCGACGGTCGAAAGTGAAGTGGCGATCGCTATCTGTCCCCCAGACACACGGCTTCTCCTCTGGAGACGCCTCGTGTGCTAACTCTGAGACTTTCAACCATCAGCTCACCGGGTCCGTCGAAGGTCGCTCAATCTGCGGCACCCTCTCCGATCAATTACCCCTAAGTGTGTCACCGGGATACGTGGGTAGCGCCAGTACTGGTCACCATGATCATCTGGGACTCTGGCCGGCCTATTCACTCGTCCTCATCTTCGAGGAACCGATCAGACTTGCGGACCCTCTCCGACGGTCCCATCGACCGATAGGTGGCGGTCTCCTTGCTGACGCTGGCGAACATGGCTGCGGTGCCTTCGCCAGTGGCAGCCCATCGGGCGGTGTTCTCGGAGGAGGAGGTGGATGGTGGTGGCGAGTCGCGGACCGACCGCGGACTAAGAACTCACGATCCGCCTAGTCCGGAGGATAGAAGAATGGTGCGGCGATGGGCTCGTATTCTTGCGAAAGACTGTCGGTCAAGCGATCCCCCACCACACCCGACTCGTCGAACAACCTGAGGACCTCGGTGTTGTCCCGCTCGGCATTGGCCGCTGTAATGGCCACCGCGGTCTGATGCTGCTCGTCGAAGAAGCGGACAAAGGCTGCGTGATCGTCTGCGAATTCTGAGGGCGGATCTAACTCGGCCATTTTCTCGCCCGTGTCCTTCAGGGCCCTTTCGATACCGGGCTGAACCGTGTTGAGTCTGACCGCTCGTTCCTCGGGTGAGAGATCCAGCGGAAAACTGAAGAGACCCAGTGTGTCCAAGGTGTACCGGCGCAATGCCTCGTAGGCATCGAGGCCATACTGGCCGCCGGGTAGCCCATCGCCGGCAACGCACAGGTCACCGGAGTCAGATTCGGCGAAGGCGAGACAGAACTCCCTGGTCGTTGTCAGCAGTAGTGAGCTGCGCGATCTCAACATCGCACCGTTCACCGCCAGCGCCTCTTGCAGGTCTCGATTCTCCAGAGCGACGTCCAACTCGGCTGCCAGATCGACAATCGTTACCCGATGTCCGATCCATGCCTGATGATCTGTTTCGAACTCATCAGTTGGTGTCAGGGCCTCGGCTTTGGCCAGCGCACTCTGCGAAGCGCCCGATATCCCGGCATCGGCGACCGCAGTCAGCAAGGCCTCGCGCGTTGCGTAAACCTGTTGCATCCTCTCATCGATACTGGCAACGACAGCATCAAAGTCGCTCGATATCTCGGCAACGGCCTTCAGATAGGTCTCTGGCTCCTGGGAAGGCTCCGCGGCTGCCGGATCAACCGAACCGTTGGCGCAGGCAGATACCACCAGCGCTGTCGCCGCTACAAGCGTCACCACCCTACCTCTCTGCCGTGGTCCAACCATAGAAGTGAGATTAGGGCGGGTTACCGATACCTCAGTCTTACTGTGTCGCAATGACGACACACGTACCCTTGTCGGCGGCATCGCTCGGTCGAGCTGCTCCAACCTGACCTCGAAGGCATCGGACTCGAACCACCGCCTCCCAATGTCGAGTAGCGCAACGGCAGCTCGTGTTCGAACTGAAGGGCTGTTGGCAGTATCGGCCAGCACGAATCGGTATCCAGTTCTAGGCCTTCCATCTGAAGTCGATGGCATCGAGTCGGGCGATCCGCTCATCAGAGAGTCTGTGTCCGGGTTCCCCACCGGGTCGCTCGACACGTTCGGCCCAGAGCAAGGGGTGGGTAGATGTGTCACGAATCACCCTCTCTCAGGCCCGGGGTTGGTGTATCACACCGTTTCGACCAAGAAAATACCAAGAAAATGGCTTCGGTCACTGTTACCAGAAAGAGGCAAACTGGCCCCTACGCAGCGGATTCATGAGTGGAGCTGAGGGGATTCGAACCCCTGACCCCTTGACTGCCAGTCAAGTGCTCTGCCAGGCTGAGCTA